>ENA-OPBZ01000050-OPBZ01000050.1-human-gut-metagenome-genome-assembly--contig:-NODE-50-length-68682-cov-8.890786_pt1 | contig 68682 bp, 62 predicted proteins | sample MGYA00241072_ERZ501459 | MGnify/ENA primary metagenome ERZ501459 (study PRJEB25962, sample SAMEA2042632) | human gut metagenome | biome: human gut; feature: human-associated habitat; material: faeces...
AGTATACAGGTAAATCCACGATCCTACAAACTTGGGGGTCATTACATATTGTCTCTATAAAATTTAAGACTCCCATTAATGTTAAGTTAGATCAAAAATCTTTATCCATTTTAACAAATCGAATGGAAAGTACGAAAATAGAATTTTTGTTTGTCAATGAATTAAATCATCCTTACTCTATTCTATATTTCCAAGAATATTTTTATAAAGCATTCGAGCAATTATATCCAGACAAAAAGGTGTGTAAACACATGTATTCAATTCGAGCAGGAAACCTTAAATTTTTGGAGAGTCATAATGTAAAATATTTTGAAATTAAGTTTCGACAACGAATGAATACACATGATCCCGTACATTTTTATATGGAAGACCAATCTGCATCTATTAATGCAATTAACAAATATCTGAAATAATATAAACACAATTGTTGCATCATTTGTTGCAACATATCCATAGGAACAGCAACTTTTTCGCTGTTCTTTTTTTATTATTTTTTCCATCTTTCATATTTACCATGTAGAACATGACGAATAAAGAGAAAGGAGAAAATGATACAGTAAAAATTGTTTTACGATTAAGATTTTACACAATACACGAATTTCGTATTGTAACCTCATATCTTGTCAATGTACAAAAGAGTGCCTTTGATGAGCATCACATCTAACGGTTTTCTCTTTAAGAAATGCTACGGTTATTGTAGCATTTTTGGTAACAATTTACAAGGCTCATCCCACCACCTGAAGGTAGTGGGTTTCCGCCTATGGCAAACGAAAGGATTTAATTCATGAAGAAGAACTTCAAATCTGGAGTGAAAACAGTTAATATCAAAAAAAATAAAACAGTATCAGCAACGATCAAAAAGCTGAAAAAGAAAAAGACTTACTATGTAAGAATCAGATGTATGAAAAAGGCTGGAAAGAAAACAATTTATTCTAAATGGAGTTCAGTGAAAAAAGTAAAAATTAAAAAATAAGCAGATTAAGAAAGCAGAAATATTTTATGAATCAGAGCTATAAATACTTAGATTCTTGAATATTTCTGCTTTTTATTTAATGTTTCTGACCATCCACATCATGCGAAGCAGATTCCCTCAATACAACTTTCCCTGCTGCCTGACGCCGTCTCGTATCAGACATTGCCGCATAATGTTTTCGAGTCGTATTAACATCAGAGTGTCCAAGAACCTCCGCCACAAGATAAATATCATCGGTCTCCTGATAAAGAGCAGTACCATAAGTACTACGTAGTTTATGAGGAGTGATCTTCTTTAGTGGAGTGACTTCCTTCGCATATTTTTTCACAAGATTCTGGACCGCCTGCACACCAATTCTTCGTCTTTGCATAGAATAAAATAAAGCATCTTCATGCCCTTCCTTTGGAATGATGAGTTTTCTGCTGCCTTCCATATACTGCTCCAAAGCATCCGCAACTTCATTTCCAAAATAGACGGTCATTTCTTTTCGTCCTTTTCGGATCAGATGAAGACCGTTATTGCGGAAATCAACATCATCAACGTTTAAGCCTACTAATTCAGACACACGGATTCCAGTTCCAAGAAGAAGTGTAATGATCGCAAGATCACGTTCCTTGGTCTTTTCATAATAAGCAAGTTTCTGCCCGGTCAAATGGTCACCTCCGTGTTCTACAAAATCAAGCAAAGAAGCAACTTCATCGGCTTCTAAACGGATAATTTCCTTCTCACGGATTTTTGGCATATCAACAAGCAATGTTGGATTTTTCTCAATCAGCTGTCGTTTGTAAAAATATCCGTAAAAAGAACGGAGTGCAGACATCTTACGAAAAACACCTTGTTCAGTATTCTGCATATGCTTATGTTGTTCTTCCGAGATGTAAACCTTTAAATATTCCATATATTCTTCCAAATCAACGGATTCAATCTTATCAAGATCACTTACTTTAAAATCCAGCACAGAGTAATTACGGTAAGCAGGATTTTCATCGATCAGAAAATGAAAGAACACTCTCAGATCATAAGCATAAGCAATTCGAGTTCTTACTTGTGTGGTAGAATCAATTGCACGGAAAAATTCTTTCGCAAAAGGCGGAAGAGTTTTAATAAGTTCACGTAATTTGATCGTCTGTCTTGCAGTCAGATCGTCATAATATGGTAATGATTTCATAAAATTCACCTGTTTCTTATTTATTTAGCATACCATTTACGGCTATTCAGTAGTAGTAAATGAAAATAATACATGACTTATTCTATCAATTTTTCACAAAGCTTGCAAACTTTCCCCTTCTATGTATAATAATAGTTAGTCAAGACTAACTAGAATAAAAATAAAAAGAAAGGAACATTTCGTGTATGATGCAATTATTTAAATCATCAACAAAAGAAACGATGAACTTCCTAAGATATGTCGGACCAGGTTTACTAGTCACCGTAGGTTTTATAGATCCCGGAAACTGGGCAAGTAATATCGCAGCAGGTTCCGGTTATGGATATACGTTATTATGGATGGTCACATTATCAACGATCATGCTCATTATCTTACAGCATAATGCAGCCCACCTAGGAATCGTCACAGGAAAATGTTTATCAGAAGCAACAAGTTTGTATATCAACAAAGGTCTTAAGAATATCATTTTATTAACAGCAGTTGCAGCATCGATCGCAACTGCAATGGCAGAACTTTTAGGTGGTGCAATGGCATTAGAAATGCTGTTTCATATTCCAGTAAAGATTGGTACATTTATCATTTTAGGGATCGTGTTGATCTGTCAGTTTACAAATGCCTATAGCAGAATCGAGAAATTGATCATCTTATTTGTATCATTGATCGGGTTTTCATTCCTGTTTGAAATCTGTATTGCAGATATTGAATGGAAACAGGCACTGATCGGATGGGTAAAGCCAGAAGTTCCAAAAGGTTCCCTTCCAGTTGTCATGAGTGTTCTAGGAGCAGTCGTGATGCCACATAACCTGTTTTTACATTCAGAGGTCATTCAGAGCAGAGAATGGAATCTAAAAGATGAAAATGTGATAGAACAGCAGTTAAAATACGAGTTTAAAGATACCTTATTTTCCATGATCATAGGATGGGCAATTAACAGTGCAATGATCTTAATGGCAGCAGCTATCCTGTATCAAGGAAATGGTCATTCTATTGATGATATTCATTTAGCAGGTTCCATGTTAACACCACTTCTTGGAAATGCAGCATCAATTATTTTTGCACTTGCATTATTACTTGCTGGAATTTCATCAAGTATTACAGCAGGAATGGCTGGTGGAACGATTTTTTCTGGAATTTTTGATCATCCTTATGATATTCATCATAAAGATACGAAATTAGGAGTTCTTATTACGATGATTCCGGCAACATTGATTATTTTACTGATAAAATCTCCATTCGATGGATTGATCTATTCCCAGATGTTTTTGGCAGTTCAACTTCCTATTACGATCTTTACTCAGATTTATCTGACATCCTCAAAGAAAGTTATGGGGAAATATGCGAATTCGAAACGATTAAAGATCATACTTTTTATGATTGCACTGATCGTAACATTTCTTAACATATGTCTGTTTGTGACTGGATTTTAAATATAAAAAATGAGATAATAAAGATAAAAAAGAAAGGAGCATCTTATGGAAATTAAATATTTATCAATTAAGAATTTTAAATCAATCCGGCATATGGAAATATCAGATATCCAGAATGCTCTGATTCTTGTTGGAAAGAATAATACAGGAAAATCATCCATCCTTCATGCCTTGCGTGCAGTCGAAGGATCTTATGAAATCTCATTGGATGATTTTAACGAGACAATGCAAAATATAGAGATTGGATTTATATTATCCATTACAGAAGAAGATCTTCATATTTTTCATAAAAATGGTATAGTGAGCCAGTATAAAAAATACGATCTTTGGAAAAAGGATTTTGAGAGTAAACTTCCATCTTACAAAAATGAAGAGATCACCTTTACATTCATTGCCAATAAAGAAGGCAAACAGCGGTTTTACGATGGAAAGAAGAAACATAATAAGTATATTCGGGAAATTTTCCCAACCATTTATTTCATTGGAACGAACCGTAATTTAAAACAGATACAGGATGATCTTTTTATGCTACAGGAAGACAGTTTGCTTAAGATCATGCGTACAAACTGCTGTATGTTTGATCCTGTGAAACCATGTACCCATTGTTTTCAGTGTATCGGTCTGATCGATCAGAAGAATCCAAAAGAACTGAATGCATTTGAGGCTGCAAAGCTATTTGAATATAAATTGTATGAGATGAACATTGACCAGTTTGAGAAACGTATTAATGAAAGCTTCCATAAGAACGGTGGATTTGAGGATATTATTTTCTCTATGAATTATGATGTTGACCAGATGCTTCAAGTTAATGCAGAAGCTTATAACAAAGAACGTGATATTTCAATTTCTGTGGAACGATTGGGGCGTGGAATGAAAAGTATTTATATGCTTTCTCTTCTGGAAGCTTATGTAATGGATGAGAATAGTCTTGCATCAATTATTCTGGTAGAGGAACCAGAGATGTTTTTGCATCCACAACTGCAAAAGACAGCCAGTGAGATCCTTTATCGTCTGGCACAGAAGAATCAGGTGATCTTTACAACACATTCTCCACACTTATTAGCCAATTTTAGCAGTAGACAATTATGTCAGATCATATTGGATGAAGATTCATATTCTGTTGCAAAAAAGAAAACAAACATTAGTTCGGTATTAGATGATCTTGGATATAGTGCTTCTGATCTTATGAATGTTGATTTTGTTTTTATCGTAGAAGGAAAACAAGATAAATACCGTTTGCCATTGTTGTTAAATCATTATTATTCTGAAATTTATGATGAAGATGGCAGATTAAATCGTGTAGCGATCCTGACAACAAACAGCTGTACCAATATCAAGACGTATGCCAACTTAAAATATATAAATCAGCTTTATATGAAGGATCGTTTTTTAATGATCCGTGATAGTGATGGTAAGGATCGAGATATGCTTGGAAGACAGCTTTGTAAATATTATGATGAGAGAAATCTTGTGGATGTTGATCATTTACCAAAAGTGACAAGGAAAAATGTATTGATCTTAAAATATTATTCTTTTGAAAATTATTTTTTAAATCCAGAGATCATGTCAAAACTTGGAGTTATAGAATCTGAAGATGCTTTTTATGAGATTTTATATGATAAATGGAGAGAATATCTGCATAGGATCAAAAGTGGAGTTCATTTGATGCAAATGATTGGACGTGATTTTACATCAGCGCAAGATATGAAAGAACATATGGAAGAGATTAAAACCTATATGCGGGGTCATAATCTGTTTGATATTTTTTATGGAAGATATAAAAAAGAAGAGAAAGATTTATTAAAGAAATATATTGAGATTGCACCAAGAGATGAATTTAGTGATATTCTTGATGCGGCGGATTCGTTTATCTATTTTCAGAGTAAGACAAAACAAAAAGATATTCAGAATGAAACAAAATAAAGAAAGTGCGAGATAAATAATATGACAAAGAAACACACAATATTAACAGCGATTAATTCGAAATACATTCACTCGAACCTTGCAGTTTACTGCCTTCGTGCCTACGCAAAGCCATATATCGATGAAGTCGAGATTGCAGAATATACGATCAATCAGCAGGTGGATGATATCCTGATGAGTCTGTATCAGAAACATCCAGATATCCTTTGTTTTTCCTGTTATATCTGGAATATTGAATACATAGAACGTGTGATCAGGGAAATCCATAAACTACTGCCGGATGTTCCAATCTGGCTTGGAGGACCAGAAGTTTCCTATGATTCCAGAGAAGTTTTAAGACGACTTCCACAGGTAACGGGTGTGATGAAAGGGGAAGGAGAAGTTACATTCCTTGAAGTGCTTGATCATTATCATGGAAAGAGAGATGATCTTAGCAAGATTCCTGGACTAACTTATAGAAATGAAGATGAGATCGTAGAAACACCATGGCGTCCAGTGATGGACTTAAGTAAAGTTCCATTTGTGTATGAACATATTGAAGATTTTGAACATAAGATCATCTACTATGAATCAAGCAGGGGCTGTCCATTTTCATGTAGTTATTGTTTATCTTCGATCGATAAATGCCTGCGCTTCCGAAATCTTTCTCTTGTCAAAAAGGAATTACAGTTTTTCTTAGATCATAAAGTGCCACAGGTCAAATTTGTCGATCGTACCTTTAACTGTCGACATGATCATGCAATGGAAATCTGGCGTTATATAAAGGAACATGATAACGGCATTACCAATTTTCATTTTGAAGTGGCAGCAGATGTCTTAAAGGATGATGAAATTGAATTGATCTCTGATATGCGTCCGGGACTGATTCAGTTAGAGATTGGCGTTCAGTCAACGAATATCGATACGATCACTGAGATTCACAGGAAAATGGATTTTAAGAAAGTTGCAGATATCGTAACAAGGATCAATGCTGGACATAATATACATCAACATTTGGATCTGATCGCAGGACTGCCCTATGAAGATCTTGAAAGTTTTAAACAGTCATTTCAGGATGTCTATGAAGTACATCCAGAACAATTACAGTTAGGCTTTTTAAAAGTATTAAAAGGTTCTTATATGGAAAAACAAAAAGAGAACTATGGGCTTGTTTATAAAGATACACCGCCTTATGAAGTCCTTTATACAAAATGGCTGCCTTATGAAGATGTACTGGTTTTAAAGAAAGTGGAAGAAATGGTGGAAGTTTATTATAATAGCAGCCAGTTTTCGAACACCTTGCGGTTGTTGGAAAAAGAATTTGACACTGCATTTGCTTTATATGATACACTTGCCAGATTTTATGAGGAGAAAGGTTATGACAAGGTCAGCCACAGCCGGATTGCTCGATTTGAAATCTTATATGAATTTATACAAACCATTACAGCAGAAGAGAATCTTGTATTATATAAAGAGTTGTTAACGTATGACTTATATCTTCGTGAAAATGTAAAGAAACGTCCGGATTTTGCAGGAGATTATACATTACAAAAGGACGAGCTTCGTTATATCAACGAAGAGATTTTATTAAAAGATGAACGACTTGCATATTTTGGACAAAAGAATATGCGGAAATTTTCCCATATGGAACAATTCGATCATGCGGTAAATGAAGATTTTAAAGAAACAAAAACCATCCTATTGTTTGATTATCAGAATCGAGATCCATTGACAAACCAGGCGACAGTTTATCCGATTACAATGAATTTGATAAAAAATCAATAAAAATATAGTAAGAAAGAGGGTGCAGAAAATAAGATGATCGCAATATATTTAGCACCACTTTATCTGCTGTTAAATGTCTATTTTTTATTCCGAATATTGAAATGGTTAGAGACTTGTCATGTTTATTTTAAAAAGAAATGGATCAAAGCAGTTTTGGCCATGATCTATGTATTTCTTGCATTCAGTATTCTGATCGCATTTTTGTTTCCACAAGGAACGATACGGCGAGCTATGAAATTGATCAGTAATTACTGGCTGGGTGTTTTGATGTATTTGGCGCTTACGATCCTTATTGTGGATCTGATCCGCCTGATCTTGATCTATTTTGTAAAAGCAGATCAGGAAAAGTTTCGGACACCAAAAGTTTTTAGGATTGTTGGAAGCATTTGTATGATCTTGATCGTATCAACCAGTTTTTACGGAGTGTGTAATGCAAGGAATATCAGGACAACAAGCTACCACGTAACGATACATAAAAAAGCAGAAAATCATAAAAAGCTAAAGATCATTTTACTTGCAGATCTTCATCTTGGATACAATATTGGATGTTCTCAGATGAAACAGATGGTAATGAAAGTAAATCAGCAAAGTCCAGATCTGATCGTGGTTGCAGGAGACATTTTTGATAATGAATATGATGCATTAGATGATCCAGATCAGTTGGTTAAGATATTTCGACAGCTAAAGAGTCAATACGGTGTTTATGCAGTTTATGGAAATCATGATATTGATGAAAAGATTCTTGCAGGATTTACATTTGGCAGCGGTCGGGAGAAAAAGGTCAGCGATCCAAGAATGGATGAATTTGTAAAAAGGGCAGGAATGAAGTTATTAAGAGATGAATCTGTCTGTATTGATCAAAGCTTCTATCTCTATGGAAGACCAGATGCTGAGAAAGTAGGCCGTGGGATCAGCAGACGTAAGACTCCAAAAGAACTGGTAAATGGAATGGATCTTAAAAAGCCTGTGATCGTACTGGATCATGAGCCAAGGCAGTTGGAAGAGTTAAATCAGGCAGGAGTAGACATTGATCTTTGCGGGCATACGCATGATGGACAGCTGTTCCCTGGGAATATTACAATTCATTTGTTTTGGAAGAATCCGTATGGATATCGTAAGGTTGGAAATGCGCATCAGATCGTAACTTCAGGTGTCGGTTTATTTGGCCCGAATATGAGGGTCGGAACGAAAGCGGAGATTGTGGTTGTGAATGTGGATTTTAGATGATCTGACAAAGATGTCAGTTATACTATAATAAACATAATGGAGGAAGACATTTTTATGAAATATAACGATGGAAAAGACAGATGCAGTTGGGCTAATCCAAAGAATCCGATATATATTGATTATCACGATAAAGAATGGGGAGTGCCTGTCTATGACGACCATAAATTGTTTGAAATGCTGATCTTGGAATCGTTTCAGGCAGGATTATCGTGGGAGTGTGTGTTAAATAAACGAGAAGCGTTCAGAGAAGCGTTTGATGATTTTGATGTATATAAAGTGAGTGCATATGATGAGGAGAAACAAGCGCAATTAAAAGAAAATAAAGGAATTATAAGAAACCAAAGAAAAATATCTGCTGCCGTATCAAATGCGACTATTTTTATGAAAATCCAGGAACAATACGGAACCTTTTCTGAATATTTATGGAAGTTTACAGATCATAAGATCATTCATGAGATGGGAAAAACATCCTCAGAATTATCCGACCAGATTTCAAAGGATTTAAAGAAACGTGGAATGAAATTTGTCGGTACAACGATCATTTATTCCTATCTGCAGGCAGTGGGAGTGGTCGATTCACATGAGGAAGGTTGTTTCCTGCATCATAAAGAATAAAAATTTACAAGTACGTAACACTGCGTACTTGAATTTTTATACAAAAAGGAGTAAGGTAGAAATTACCAGATAAAATTGAGTATTAGAAAGATGATCATGTCATAACAATGTTCAAACAAAGGGAGGAAGCGATCATGAGACATAAGATTATGACAGCATTTGTATGCGCGATTATGACAATCTCTGTAATACCGGTTTATGCAGATGATACACAGACCGATCAGGCAGTGACAACAGAAGTTTCTACCGAAACAGCAGCAACGGTGCAAGAAACAAAAAGAACGCAAAGTAAAGAACAACTGAAGAAAAAGACAACAAGCAAGAAACATACTAAGACAAAGAAGACAAAATTAAAGAAAAAGGAAGAAAACAAAGTCATTCCAATGCCAACACAAGTGATCAGTAAGAGTTCTTCGGATACGATCGAAGGAAGGATCAAGGATAAACAGGCGAAAGTGAAACAGCTGAAAAAACAAAAAGCAAAGATTGAGGAAGAGATTCGCCTGGAACAGCAAAAAGCACAATCTATAAATGAATTTTACAAAAAGTATACAGCAAATTCCAAGGCGGAGATTGCTTTATATGGGCAGGAGATCACTCCTTCTATGAAGATTTCTAAAAAAGATGAGCAGTTAAGAGAAGATTTATATGAGCTTGCAGATTTATTTGGAGATGAGAATCTGAGAACGATCGCAAGCAAATATGTCTTTGGAATCAATCATCCGGACTTTGAGACTTTGCTTGATAAGAATAAAACGATTCAGCTTGATCAGTATTTAAAGAACGAACAGATACTTCCGATCAAACCAATGGAAGAAAAGGTTCAGACGATCAAGAAGCAGATCAAGAAGTTCAAAGGAGAGATCAAAAAAGAGGAACAGACAAGATATTTTAATCCAAATGATGTCAGTGCTCTAAGTCATATCACAGTTTCAGACGCCAAACATATCTTGGAAGGAACTGCTTTGTATGATGATGCGAAAGCTTATGTCAAGGCGGAAGAAAAATATCATGTGAATGCAGTCTTTTTGATGGGAATCGCTGCACATGAAAGTGCATGGGGCACGAGCCGCCGTGCGAGGGAAGATAATAATCTGACTGGATATGGTGTAACATCGGATCATGCAAAAGGAATTAACAAATCAACGAAAGAAGCAGGACTTTTAGCAACTGCAGAAACTTTACATGAAAAATACCTGACATCAGGTGGAAGTTACTATGTTGGAACTTCTGCGGCAGCAGTGAACAAACATTACTGTGTTGGCGGAGAATGGGCGGCAGCAGTTGTAAAGAATGCTTATTTATTAATGAATCGTTTATAATTTTCTATTTTTGTATTGATTTTATAGAATCACAATGCTATAATTTACAAGAAATCAAAAAGAAGAAAACGTTGATGAGAAGAGTACTTTGTGGAAAGCTTCCAGAGAGGGATACATTTGCTGAAAGTATCCTAAGCAGACAAACAAAGGAAGACCACCTCGGAGTGGCTGTAAACCAGCCCGGCTGACACCGTTAATCGTCGATTAAGTGATCTGTTTCTGGAGTTTATGATCAAAGGATATGAAACAGATAACCAGGGTGGAACCGCGATAACTCGTCCCATGGATTTTTATTAGTCCATGGGATTTTTTATTTCTGTTATAGATTTATTATAGAAGAAATCTATAGAGAATTGTGACAGGATAAATAAAACGTTATATATCAAGAAAGGATGAATAAGAAGATGAAGATTACATTAAAAGATGGATCTGTAAAAGAGTATGAAAACAATATGTCTGTCATTGATATTGCAAAAGATATCAGTGAAGGACTGGCAAGAGTTGCCTGTGCGGGTGAGGTTGATGGAGAAGTTGTTGACCTTAGAACTGTCATTGACAAAGACTGCGAATTAAATATCTTAACATTTGATTCTGATGAAGGAAAACACGCATTCCGTCATACAGCATCCCATATTTTAGCTCAGGCAGTAAAACGTTTATATCCAGAAACAAAACTTGCGATCGGACCTTCTATCGACAATGGTTTCTACTATGATATGGAGAAAGATACTCCATTTACACAGGAAGACCTTGAGAAGATTGAAAAAGAAATGAAGAAGATCGTCAAAGAAAATCTTGAAATCACAAGCTTTACAAAACCTAGAGATGAAGCGATTGCATTTATGAAAGAAAGAAACGAACCTTACAAAGTAGAATTGATTGAAGATCTTCCAGAAGATTCTGTGATCAGCTTCTATCAGCAGGGTGAATTTGTTGATCTTTGTGCAGGACCTCACTTAATGACTACAAAACCAGTGAAAGCATTCAAACTTACAAGTATTGCAGGTGCTTACTGGCGTGGAGATGAGCATAATCAGATGCTTACAAGAATCTATGGTACTGCATTTACAAAGAAAGCAGAATTAGATGCATACCTTACAATGATGGAAGAGGCTAGAAAGCGTGACCATCGTAAACTTGGAAAAGAACTTGGTCTGTTTATGATGAGAGAAGAAGGACCTGGATTCCCATTCTTCCTTCCAAAAGGTATGGTTCTTAAAAACACATTATTAGACTACTGGCGTGAAATTCATCAGAAAGCAGGATACGTTGAAATCTCAACACCTATCATGTTAAGTCGTCATTTATGGGAAACATCAGGACATTGGGATCATTACAAAGAAAATATGTATACAACAGTTATTGATGATCAGGATTTTGCAATCAAACCTATGAACTGCCCAGGTGGAGTTCTTGTTTATGATTCTGAACCACGTTCATATAGAGATCTTCCATTAAGAATGGGAGAATTAGGTTTAGTACATCGTCATGAAAAATCTGGTCAGTTACATGGATTAATGCGTGTTCGTTGTTTTACACAGGATGATGCACATATCTTTATGACACCAGATCAGATCAAAGATGAGATCAAAGGTGTTGCAGGATTGATCGATCAGGTTTACAATTTATTTGGATTTAAGTATCATGTAGAACTTTCTACTCGTCCAGATGACAGCATGGGAAGTGACGAAGATTGGGAACTTGCAACAGATTCTCTTCGTGCAGCTTTAGATGATCTTGGACTTGATTATGTGGTAAATGAAGGAGACGGAGCATTCTACGGACCTAAGATTGATTTCCACTTAGAGGATTCTATCGGAAGAACATGGCAGTGTGGAACGATCCAGCTTGACTTCCAGCTCCCATTACGTTTTGACCTTCACTACACAGGAGCAGATGGAGAGAAACATCGTCCAATCATGATCCACCGTGTTGCATTTGGATCTATCGAACGTTTTATCGGTATCTTGATCGAGCATTTTGCAGGTGCTTTCCCTACATGGTTAGCTCCAGTACAGGTTGAAGTGATTCCTATCTCTGATAAGCATTTAGATTATGCTAATAAAGTACTTGATACATTAAAGGCAGCAGGAATCCGTGCAGACATCGATACAAGAGCTGAGAAAATGGGATACAAGATTCGTGAAGCGCAGCTTCAGAAGATTCCATATATGTTAGTTGTTGGTGGAAAAGAAGAAGAAAACGAAGCTGTATCAGTAAGAAGCCGATTCAAAGGTGATGAAGGACAGATGAAGTTAGATGACTTCTTAGCTGCAATCAAAGAAGAGATTGCTAATAGAGAAAACCGTAAGGTTGAAAAAGAAGATTAATTGTCAAATGAAAAGGAGGCACCACATTTGTGGAATGCCTCCTTTCTTTATATCATATCCGTTCTAATAATTCATCAGGTTTCATAGCAGGTACTTTACTTTCGATAAAATCCTTGATATTACGAGTTACAATAAAATCTACTTTCATTCGCTGTGCGCATACCATTTGAATCGCATCTTCATAATCAGAAGTTTTCATATTCGCCGCTTTTCTTATATCAGAAGACTTTAGATCAGCAATATGAAAAATCATAAACAGCTGTTCAATAATTTGCTGAGTTTTTTCTGGTGTTAATTCTTTTCTCAAAATATAAACAATATTTGGAATAGACAATGCTGAAATATATCCATCAATTTTTTCTACTTCACATAACTTCCAGATTTTTGAAGAGCTTTCTACAAAATCAGTTCTGTCACATAATACATCAAGGATTACATTTGTATCAATCAATATTTTCATATTTTTCTGAAATCCTTTCTGCGCGGATATCCTTTTCGTTATAATCTTTTTTTAGAATTCCAGTTAAAGAATCAGTCAAGAAAGAAATACCTGTGTCTTTTGAAATTAATCTGGCGACTTCTTTTCCTTTCTTTAAAATAATAATTTCATTACCTTCTTGGACAGCTTTTAAATATTTACCAAAGTTATTTTGAATATCAGTTGCTGTTGTTGTAATCATAGTATCACCTCCTATTTTAATAGTTAGTACCTAAAATTATTATATGCTATTTTAGGGATTTTATCAATGATATTAGAAAAATTGATTCATTTTATAAGTTATATAAAACAAGATTGTCTATATAACTGCAACATTTTCTCAAATAAACATCTTGAAATATACCCTAACAGGGTATATAATATCAAACGTAAAGGAGGAAATCACATGGAAGAAAAAAAAGAATGTTGTTGTCATCACAAGACAAAAGAACGTTCAGACAAAGAATATAAAGATCTTATTAATCGTCTAAGCCGTATTGAAGGACAAGTTCGCGGAATAAAAAAGATGGTAGAGAATGATACTTATTGTACCGAAATTGGTATACATTAATAATATATGTGCTACAAACCGCTTAAATACGTGATTTGAGTTATAACAAAAATAAAAAATACACCTTTTTTACACCATTTTAGAAAAAGGAGCTTAATACTATAAAATTTTATAATGAGTCATAAGAAGAGTAGATAAAAAATTTATCTGTTCTTTTTTTTCTAATATATTTGAAAACCTTGACATAAATATATTTAGTGTGTAATACATTTTATAATAAAAATCTGAAATTTTACACCAAATTTGAAAAAGGGAAAAATTGTAATCTAAATAAGGAATTTTTAATCATTTATAGGAGCTTTAATACTATAATTTTCATAAGGCATAACAAAGAAGAGCAGATGAATAAATCTACTCTTTTTTGTTATGCTTTATATCTGTTTAAATATTTCAGAACAAAGCAATTATAGCGGCTATGGTTCTAAAAGTTTCAAAGTAAAAACTTGAAAGTCAGGACATAAATTTGTTTAATTGATCATTTTCAATACTAACTTTGTTTGCTTTGTAAGTGAATAGTTACCCTAATTGGTAAAATACCTAGAAACAGACCTGTCTCCTGTAAGATTAATTACATATTCATTTTAGGATTTTTTGTGTTTTGTAAATATAAAATATATTAAAATATATAATTTTTACTGTAAATAAAATGGGATAAAATGGAAATTAAGGTGCAAAAATATGGAACGCACTAACATATATTGATTAAAAAAACAAAAAAAAACAGTATAAATACGAAAAAAACATGGGTGCATTACACAAAATAGCTTGAAATATCTGAACATAAGTGTATAATGAAATTACAACGAACGTTCGTACTAATCTATACAATTGAAAGGAGGGTGCAAGGTAATATTGCACAGAAGAACATGCAGGATATGTTACAATTAAAAATTTTAGGTCATGATGAAAACTTGTCAAAAATTGCAAGAAAAAAATATGTGAGAACAGCAAATTTGAAGATGCCTTCTGGAAAAGTAGAGATTGGATTAGATGAATCAAAAAGCTGTCTTTATGGAGTGGTATTGGATCAAACAACGAAACGAATAGGCATTCAACATTTAGGTGATATAAAAACACTTTTAGACGAGGAGAATAAGTAAAACAAGAAAGGAGAGCTTCATGATTGTTAGGAAGATTGGAAATGTGACAGTCTATGACGATTTCAAATTCAGTGATTCAATGAACCGGGTTGAAAATCTAAGAATTGATCTAAAACAGACATTTATCAATCAGTTGATATTTGCTGCAATGTATATTGGAATCAGTTTTTTTATCATGATATTCACGGTTGGATATGTACATGAGATTACATACTTGATTATTGTTTTGATTGCTCTTGGAATTATCTTAAGAGATTGGTTGAAATTGAAGGGTAAATCAAGGGTGATTCGGGGAGAGTATCAAAAAAGACGAATGGTCCATTTTTTCCGGACAAGTGAAGTTAAGGATATTGCAGTATATCGTAATAAAAGTAAATTATATGTCAGAATGTCGAATGGAATAAAAGAAATGACTTGCGAGGCAGAACTTTGTAATGAAGAAAAAGAGAACTTTGATGATATGGTTCAACAGGGTGTAAGTGTTATCTTTCGAAATCAAAACAACAAGATTAGCCTGATGTCATTCATGGAGAAGAAAGGAGTGAGAATGAAGTGCTGACACCAAGAACGAAAGATATAACGATCGAACATATGAATAAAGCGTATCAATATATTGATGAAGTTATTAAAGAACGTGGATATGCTCCATCAGTAATGGACATTACAAAGTATCTTGGATATGCTTCCAAATCTTCAACACATCGGATTTTAAGAATGATGGAAGATGAAGGAATGATCATACTTCCAAAAAGAAATGAAGGGAAAATTGTCATTGCGAAAAAAGATGTCAAGATTACAAAGAACGGCTTAGAACCGAATGACAAGAAGGTATAAAGAGGTAATTAATAATTTAAGTTTTAAGGCTGCGTGACTAGACTGATTTCAAAGGAACAGAGTCTTGTGGAAACTATTGGAATCCATTTTAGAATTTTGTAGATAAGGATGATTCCAAAGGATTAAGTTTTATTATTGTTCTACGCAATGTATTTTAGAACTGTGTAAATAAGAATGATTCCAAAGGGTCAAAATGGCTACATAGAGAGTAAAAATAAGAATTATATTTATCGAATTGGCTTGTGTAAACAAGAGCTGCTAGGTGCAGTTAATAAGAAATATGAGGAGGAATTATAGAAAATGATAAGAAATAAGATTGTGAAAGATGATATCATCGTCAGAAAATCTATTTTACATATATTAAACAGTGGAAGTGGACAGATTGGATTAGCAACTAATCTGATTGATATGGGACCAGATTTGTTTGATATGATCAGAGATAATGTATTTAAAGTCTTGGATAATGATGAAAGAATCAGCTGCAAGCTGGATAAAAATACATCGGTTGCAAAGGCTATTGAAAATCTCAAAGAAACAAATGATCAGAGCTTTATCGATACGACAAGAAATCTGGCTGAGCAGTTGTTTGATATCATGTGTGACAGTGTTCAGATTCCGTCAGCAGATTTGCTTTGTGCTAGTTTTCAGGTAGATGGCAATATTTATCTGGCATTGCTAAAAATGAATTATCACTCAACATTTGTTCATTATCAGAATAAAGATGATGTGACTGATATTGTAAAACAAAATGTTATCCAGTCTGGAAAGTTGACAGAAGCAGTGATTTTTGATCTTTCAAGTAAGAAAGATGTTTATCTGGTTCAGAAAAAATATGAAATGTTAAATGGAGAAAAATGCAATTACTTATCCGAACGATTTTTAATGTGCATGGCAGGTCTTCCACCAAAGAAAAAATTTCAGATTTTAAATAGAACAGTAATGGATCTTATCAATCAGAGCAGACAGGATGGATTAAAGGCACAATTTCATACGAAAAAGGCATTGTATGATTGCTTTGTAGAAGATGGAATGTTTGATATCAATAAGATTGGTGATGAATTATTCAAAGACAACGGAGAAAATCTTTCTATCTATGATCAGAAGATGGAAAGATATGATATGCAGTATGATAAGTTCGCTGTTATCAAAGAAAGTACCGTTAGTAAGTTGAATTATCTGGAAATGGAAACAGATACAGGAATCATCATTAAAATTCCAATGGAAACATTTAATGAAGCTAATATCGAAATTAGAGAGAGCCAGATGGAGGGAACTACCTCACTTGCGATCAACAATATTGAGTCATACAAGTTAAAGTAAAGCAAATTAGAGAAAGGGGATGTTTTTATGTTAATTTACTTAGCTGACAATAGATCGACGGTTATCAATTTACAATGTGTAGGAGATATGCATATCGAAAAATCAAGATATGGATGGGAAATAAAATGTGAAATGTCCTCTGTATCTGGTTTTGGAACAACGACATGCAGTCTCGGATGTTTTGCTTGTAAAGAAAACGCTGTATCAAAAATTTTAGAGATATTAAAGTGTTATGGTGAAGGACAAAAAGTTTATTATTTATAAAAGAGAATAGTAACCGTACAACAGAGATATGTCTAAAGACAAAATAAAATTTCTGAAAAAGAAAGGCGTTTTGTAACTGTGTAATAGGAACATGTCTAAATGGTCAAATTATTTTGCACAGTGCGTAAAAATAAGAATGGAATAATCGAATAGACTCGTTAAAACGAGAACTGCCGTGTGGCAGGAAATATTTTCAAATAGCTGAGAAGGGAGAGTGCTTTATGTATATTAAAGAATTACATGTAAATCATCCAAATTCTTATGCGGTTGTGCATATGAGTTATGGTGAAATTACTGCTCTTGCAAATGGAATGTACGAATTAGTATCTAATTTAGAGCTGTTGAAAGATTCTTTTGACTCAAAAGCTTATAAAGAAGTTGAGCAGAAAATTTCTTTTGTAAGAGACATGGTAAAAGATGGGATGATCCAACCATATACGATAGAAAGAGCGAGCAAAACTTCGCTGACGAAAGAAGAATTTGAGCGATTCAATCAATATTTGATTATGAATGACTATATGATGGCAATGAGTGATCCGGAATTTTGTAAGATATATAAGAAAATTTCAAATAATAATCGAATTCCGGATGATTTTCGTAACAAGATGCCAGATGAAAAGAAAGAATAGGAAGGGAATGAAAAAATGAAGAAAGAAAATAAACGATTACAATTTGCACAAAAAATCGGAATGACGATTTTATTATTACTTTTAATTCGATTCATGTCACATATTCCAGTGCCAGGTGTGAAACACAGTATGTTCAAGCTTGCTGTTGCAGGGAAAGGAAATGGTTATTTTCAGTTATATGATCGCCTGACAGGTGGAAGTTTTTCAAATATGACAATCTTTGGTGCTGGTATTACGCCTTATATCACAGCAAGTATTGTTGTTCAGTTACTTGGATATACGTCTAAAAGGCTAAATCAAATGTATCATGAAGGAGAGTACGGTCGGAGACATATGCAGAAAATGACATTGTTAATCAGCTGTATTACGTCTGTAATTATTTCTTTTACTGCATCTTATACACTTTATGCACAGGGATATTTAAATGGAAAAATTTATATTCTTTTTGCTGGGTTAACGTTAATGATTGGAACCTTGATTTTAATCGGTATCGGGAAATGGATTGAACTTCGATATTTTAAAAATGGTATTTCTTTAGTTTTATTCATTAATATTATTGCTTCAATGCCGAATGATGTATTAACAATCATCTCTTTAAAAAAATGGGAAACGGCAATCTTAATTGCAGTAATTTTAATTACATTATTTGTTTTATTGATCATGGAGTTAATTCGTAAGGAAATCATTGTGAGAGAAAGTGCCCGAGTAGATCAGAATGAAGAAGTTATTAAACATTTCTTTATTCCAGTTCGACTTAATATGTTAAATGTAATGCCAATCATTTTTATGAGTACAATTCTACAGTTAGTACAGATGTTATCTCTTGTAGGCATTAAAACACAGATTTTTAATACTTCAAAATGGTTTGTTAGTACAAAACCGATTTATATTATTGGAATCATCGTATATTGTGCCGGAATTTTCTTATTTGGAGTTATGTATTCAGATATTGCCTTTAATCCTTTCACAATTGCAATTGATTTGAAGAAAAAAGCAAGCTATATTCCTGGAGTGCGTTTAGGAAATGACACATCAAAATTTTTACATAGTGCAAAGACAGGAATGATGCTTTTAGATTCTATTTTATTGACGTTAATTTCTATTGTACCGATTGCAATTACATCTATTTTAGGATTATCTTCCTTAACAATGTTTGGTACATCATTGGTTATTGTGATTGGTGTATTAGTAGAAACAGCATATCAGATTAAAGCAGAAGTATATGGCGTTCGTCAGGAGGAAAAACAATGGATTTAAAGAAGAAAAAAAATAAAAGTGAAAATATGGCAAAAAATGTTAGGATGACATATCCAAAACCCATCAGTTGTATTGTGTCATATATTGTCTTATTGTTCAGTTTAATGTTGATCATGGCAGTTGTGTATGGAATTGATATTCTAGTTGCAACTTTAGCAAATAAATTTTTATAAATTGGAGGATTAAAAATGGCAGAAGCAAGACAAGTTAAAAATAGGATTGTTCAGGCTGTATTAAGAGAATGTCAAAAGCTTAAAGAAAAAGATGATCTTACAGATGAGCTTGAACATGTTAGAGATATAAAGAATAAAAAAGAACGGTTAATCAAAAGTGTTGCATTAGCAAGCGAAGCATCCAGACGTACAATCAATATTGAACCTTATCCAGTGCAGATTTTAGCTTCGATTAAGATGTACCAGGGACATGTCATTGAAATGAAAACAGGGGAAGGTAAAACATTTGTTTCTCCGATGACGGCCTTTGCAAAAGTATTGGATGGACAGAAGGTACATGTTTTAACGGTAAATGATTATCTTGTAGAACGTGATTACACACTTTTATTACCGGTATATGAAATGCTGGGATTAAGTGTTGGATATATTACGACAGAGACACCAATAGAAGAAAGAAAAAAAGCATACAAATGTGATGTGTGCTACATTACAAATTCTGAGGTTGGTTTTGATTACTTAAAGGATCATTTGGCAATGCATCCAGATTCAGTTGTTTGTAATGGAAAATATGATTTTGCAATTATTGATGAAGCAGATTCAATTTTAATTGATGAGGCAAGGACACCTCTTATTATTTCAGCAGATACAGAACTTATTAGTGGTTTTTGTATCAGTTGTGCCAAATTTGTAAAAACATTAGAACTTTCAAAAGAAACAGAAGAATTAGAAGACACAGTTTATGTCGGAGAGTTCCCTAATGTAGATGGCGATGCTATCCTTAACTTAAAATATGGACAGGTGTATCTGACTGAAAACGGAGTAAAAAAAGCAGAAGATTATTTTAATGTGGATCATTTAGATAAGTTTATATTACACAGCTTAAACAATGCTTTGATTGCCAGATTTATAAAGAAAAAAGGTATTGATTACATCGTCAGAAGAAATGAAATAATTATCGTAGACAATGCTACAGGGAGACTCACAGAAGGACGCACATGGTCCGATGGATTGCATCAGGCAGTACAAGCGAAAGAAGGAGTAGAAATAGATGCAGCATCAGAAACTGCGGCATCTATTACATATCAATGTCTATTCCGTCAATATAAAGATTTTTGCGGCATGACAGGAACGGTCAAAACTGAAAGAAGAGAGTTCAGAAAAATTTACAAAAAGAAGATTTCTGTAATTCCTACAAACCGTCCTGTAATTCGTCAAGACCTGCCAGATAGAATCTTTGCTCGAAAAGAAGAAAAATATCAGGCAATTTTGGAGGAAACAAGAAAAGCTATTGATAAGGGTAGAGCTGTATTAGTTGGTACTGCCAGTGTCTTAACATCAGAAGAATTAAGTGATATTTTTGATGAAAATGACATTGGACATGATTTGTTAAATGCAAAGCTGCACCGAAGAGAAGCAGAAATTATTGCGGAAGCAGGAAGTAGTGGAAACGTAGTTATTGCAACCAATATGGCTGGAAGAGGTACAGACATTAAGATTGATGAAAAAACAAGGGCAGCAGGAGGATTACTTGTCATTGGAGCAGAGCATAATGAAGCCAAGCGTATTGACAATCAGTTAAGAGGACGTTGCGGAAGACAAGGGGATCCTGGAAGCACACAGTTTTTTGTTTCTTTAGAAGATCGCTTAATTAATCCATATTTATCAAAATCTTATTATGAAGAAATGAAAAAAGTAAAAGAAATTGAAAAAAAAGATCCTTTTTCTGGCAACATTATTAGAAGAGTACACAAAAGAATCGGATTACAATACTATTCTAACCGAAAAGACCTGTTTGATTATGACAAAGTAAATCAGGTGCAAATGCGAGTCATTTACAATGAAAGAGAAAAGATTCTAAATGATGATATGGATCGAGAAACTGTAGAGCGTATCGCAAAAGAAATGAACATGAAAAAAGAATTTCATGAAGCAATGAAAAGAAAAAAAGACGAAGGAAAAGATACAGTAACCATTCTGCAGGAACAGAAAAAAGTTTTGTTAAAATCTATTGATAAAGAATGGAGAAAACATCTGCAAGATTTGGAAGCATTAAAGAGAAATGAGTATCTGAAAGCATATGGTAACATGGATCCGGTTACACAGTATCGACTGGATGCTTATCCATTATTTGCAGAAATGGTCGTTAGAGTTAAAAAGGAATTCATGAAAGAAATTTTAAAAGAATAATCAATTTTTATCCCACCCATCGAATTTTTTATGGTGGGTGGGTCTTTTTAAAATAATTCCAAGTAAAAATTAGGATAAAAAGGAAAAATATTAAAAATAATGCATTGTTAATACTGTTAGCCATGCCGTTTTGAAACTATGTTTAATCAAATGATTTGTTATGTAAAATTAGATAATTCCAATAGTATTTTTAATGTAACATGATGACGATGAGAGCTTTAGAACTATGTTGAATCAGATAATTCCAATAGGTCAAATGATACATAGTGTGTAAAAATAAGAAATTATCGAATTGATTTGCTCAAGCAAAATCTGCTGGTGCAGAAATTAAGTTAATGAATTTTACACCGTACACTTGTTAGTTTATTTGTGTGAGGTTTCAATAAATTATGAATGTAAGATAGAATTATATAACGTTAAAATTGGACAATTTCAAATGTTATTCCAATTATATGTACACACAGCATTCGTTTTGTAACCATGTAAAATTGGGTGATTCCGAATGGTCAAAAAGATTACATGGTGTGTTGAAATAAGAGTTTATCGAATGTGCCTACTAAAGTAGGAACTGTCAGGGACAGTAAAAATCTGGATCAGCTGATCAAATAACAATCAATTTATTATCATTCTCGTTTTATGTTTTTTATATTTTCTATTGATTAGCTTTTCCAGACGAATATCAAAATAATAGATTAGATAACAAAGAAAAGGAGATTAAGATGGTTTATAAGTTAGTATTAGGCGATTGGTCAAAGGATGGGCATAAATAGTCAGAAGACTTTTTATTTGATTGTAATTACGATGTACACAAAATCAGACAAGCATATAAAGACAGCTGCAAAAAATTAGGAGTTGCATTTCATGATGAAGATTATGAGAATTGTACAAAACCTTTGTCTGATGATTACAGTAATGTTTGGACAGATTATGAGACCCCATATATTGATGAAACAGATTTTGAAATTCTAAATAAAGCGAGATGTTTTAAGGGAATCGAATATGAGAAAGACCGTGATCGTTATTATGTTAACAATTTGAAAGATTGTGCAAAACTTATTATGAATTTTATCGCATTATCTATGCCAGAGGATTTCACATATAAGTTAACAGAATCGGAAATTGAACCAATCAATGGAGATTGGAATGGCGAGCTAAATGTACAATTTGGATATGGCTTATTTTTTGATTAATAGAGAAAGTGGGAACGTCAATGAGAGCAAAAGATCAATTATATCAATATGTAGAAAAAAGAAAACAAAAAATCATTGATCAATATGACAGAACATTAGAAAGAATCAATTTGTCGAAGGGTTTCGAAAGCCTGATCTCATTGATGGGTGATCGAGAAATGTTGCTTTCCATTTATGGAAAATCTTACGATCATAATATAAAAGAGATTCTTGATATTTTTTCATGCATTGTTGATGAAATGTATCAGGATAATGAATTGTTTCAGAATACAACAAAGGAAATTACACATGGATGTGTCATATATTCCAAAGGAAAATACAGTATTGAATTTCATAGTCCTGTGGATTGGCAGGGAATTACTGTTCGGTATCATGGAATCATAAAACCTTTCATGGCTGATGCAGAAAAAGATTATTTAAAACGACTTTATAAAGTAAAAGAGCTAACCCAAAAGGTTATTGATAAAAAGAATCTAAAGGCTTTTATTGATTTGGCTCATTTATTATATGAAAAACCTTATCACACAAAAAATCCAATTACACATATAAAAAGGTATTTCAAAGTTTATCATTCCATTCGTGATGGTTTACTTAGAAAGACAATGATAGCAATAGAGACAGGAGAAGAAAGGAAAAGAAAAATAGAAAAAGATACAGAATTGTTTTATATACAACAAGAAGAAGCAAAACAGTTAAAGGAAAAAGCAGATGCAGCCTTGGAGATATTTAAAAAATTAGGATGGAAGATTACCTATAAGGGAATTTTGATAAACGATACGATCTGCTGGTAAAAGAAAGGCAGCGAAAAGGAGGGCGTTCTATGTTAGATTTATCGAATATTTTTAACAAAGATATAAAAAAAGCAATTTTATCAAAAGAACAACTAGCGGAGATGCTTAAAGTAACACTGGAGGCATTAGAAGCTTTTGAAAGATCGTATCAACTTCATTCTATGAATGATTCCACAATTAGTGATAATCTTTTTAAAGTGAATGCAAAACAGGCAGCAGGTATGAATCCAAAATTAGATTTATCGGAAAAAGATATTGTCCAAGAATTGATTGACCAGATTGTAAAAGAACTTTTAGCACAAGTAGTTATGTATTCTTATGATGGAAATAAGGGAGTAATTGAAGATGCGAATGATCCGGATATGGTGCATGATTATGTAATCTATTCAGCACATGAAGAAACATTGATGAAGCGATATCAGGAAAATAAGGAAACCGTTTATAAGAAAGTTGAAAATCTGCTGCCATTTCTTAATTTAAGAGGGCAATGGTCCATGGATATTATGCAGAATGGAGAAGATTTTTACATTATTGATATGGCATTAGCGAAAGATTCTGCATTGCAATCCTGCGTTCCTAAAGGAATGATTAAGGCAGTTAAAGAGGATTGGATTCCTAGAATTTCCGAAAATTATTGGCCATCTGAAAGAGATTAGAGGGGTATTATGAAAGATTTAATTTTAATTATTGTCAGCATATTATGGTGTATTCCTATTTTAATTTCATTTGTAATTTCCGGTTTACGAGAGAAATTAGAATCGGATCGAAATTTTTATGGAAAGGAGATTTCTCCTAAAGATATTGAATTAGTAAAAGTCAGATATAAACCAATTGATATGAAAGCTTCTGATTTTAGTGAATATAACAAAGATGGAGAGCTTCAATATTTCTACAAAAAAGGAAAGAGTCAAGATGTTGTATATGCTATATCAAAACAGGAATACGATAGATATTTTTTAGAATCAACGGTTGAATCAATTACAGCATATTATCCAGAGTTTATTTTTTCTTATCAGTCAACTAATGGATCAATGAAAGCAACCATCGAATCTTATAAACCTACAATAGAAAGATATTATAATCCGAAAGATATAGAACAATACAAGAAACTAATTGCTAAGAGATGCGAGAAACAGGTGTTTGCTAAAGTGCCTGGAAGTCATTTTGAATACAAAGATTGTAAAGGTCAAACAGTTGTACATAACATTGATATTGATACAAAAACAATGCATGGAACGATCACAGGAGAGAGTAATAAAGAATCTGGAAAATGGGATTACCTTTTCTATGATGAAAGTTGGTATCCACAAACGCAAAGAAAAAAGAATAGGTTTTTATCATTTTGTTCCAGACTCGATATGCGTAGAGCAGACAATATTTTTACATTGTATTTTACAATAGGTCTTATTTTCACTATTCGATTGATTACAGAAATGATCGTTAATCAAAATTCTATGTTAACGATGGACATGAAATTTATTTTACTTTATATGATAGCAGCTTGCCTTTGTTTGATTATTGTAATTTATTTATCAGTGACGATGAAATATATTATTGGAAAAATATTTAGTGGGGATGTATTAATTTCAAGTGTTTCTATGCTATTTACAATATATTTTATTGCAAAAGCATTTATGAGATTTGCATCAATGATTATGAGGTAAATTGCAAGAAGAGTTGAAAGAATCATTGTTAATATAACGGTACAATAAATACATCTATTGTTTTAAAAGTCTGTAAAAAATATCGTTGTAAATGATTGTTAGATGACGATGATCGTTTGATTGGGTTTTAGAAGTCTGTAAAACAGAATCATTGTCGATGATTAGCCATTTGTTGCATATTACGAACATAGTTTTAGAAGTCTATAAAACAGAATCATTGTCGATGGTCAAATAATAAACAGACTGTGTAAAAATAAGAATTTTATCGATACTGCTCGCAAAAGCGAGAGCTGCTAGGTGCAGCAGATTATGAAAGGAGAAATTCGATGGTTAAGTATTATATTATAATTGGAATTATTTATACAATCCCCTATATAGTCACTATTGTAATAAGCGGTTTACGAAAGAAGCTAGAAACAGACAGAAATTTTTATGGAAAAACTATAGATATTCAAAAGATAGAACTTACGAATGTAAGTTATAAAAAGTTTGAAATTGTAAGAAATAATATTAAAAAGTATACAGAAATGGGAGAAATTAAATATGTATATGATCGTAGCTACGATTTTGAAGATGAACGTTTGTTATTATCTGAAAAAGAATATCAAAAATGTTTCCCAGACAAATTTGTAAAGACTACGGTTGCGTATTATATAATTTTTGAGTTTTCGTATGAGACTGATCATGGAAAAATAAAAGCAAAAATTACTCTTACAAAACCGGTAATAGAAAAAACATATAACGATAAAGATGTTGAAGAAATAAAAAAGCTTATTTATGAAGAATGCAGCAATAAAATATTTGCTAATGTAGGTACAGAAAGCAAATATAAAGATTACAAAGGACAAGAAGTCATACATTCATTACCAATAAGAACATCAACACTAGAGGGAGAGATTATAGGTGAAAGTAACAAAAGACCAGGGCAGTATGATTGGATGTTTTCAGACAGCAGTTGGTATCCAGAAGAAGCCAAAAAGAGAAATAGGTTCTTATCTTTTTGTACTTATCTCAACCCAAATAAAAGAAATTCAATATTTTTACCCTATTTTACGATTGGAATATTGGGAATAATAATCAATTGGATGTTCAATCTAATTATTAAGTAATTTTAAAATATATGAAAGGAGATAAGAAGATATGCAATTTACAACACCAGATATGAGGGAAATAACCATTTCAGATAAATCAGAAGCATGTGATTTTATAAAGGATTCATGTAAAGAATGTAATAGGAAATATGAATGTACTGGGGAAAACGCAGCATTTTGTAATCATATGAAAAATATCCTTGTAGCAAAGTACGGAGCAGCAGAAGGGTGTTTAAAAGAATCCAGAATTAGGCATAGTATGGGAGTTGCAAACTTCTTATTTGCCTATGCGAAATCTCATGACTGCACACCTTTCCGGGCTTTTAGCCGGGGAGATGGGGTTGGATATTCGACTGGCAAAACGTGCCGGCTTATTACATGATATAGGATATATTGACAATCCCAAAGGTACGGATCACGGAAGATTAGGTGCAGAAATCTTGAAGAGAAATGGACTTAATGCAGAAATTTGCGAATTAATTAGTTGTCATGGAAGATTTATAGAGAACCCAAGTAGAAAGCAAGCACTTTTATGGCTTGCAGATCTATGCGTGAATCGTGATGGAGACTATATCGGATATCAAAAAAGATATGAGAGTATCAAGGAAAGATATAAGAATGATCCAGAACGTTTATTTCAAGTTTATCGGATTTTGGAATACTTGCAAATACATTTTTCGGAATACAGATAAATGGTTTGTGTTTATTATGGATTCCAAAGGATAAACTGCCGTACTACGTATAGATAAGAGGTTTTAGAGCTGTGTTAAATATGTGGATTCCAAAGGGATTCTCTACAAATACAATGTCGCCTCTACGTTTTAGAGCTGTGTTAAATATGTGGATCCCAAAGGACCAAAATATTTTGGCAGTGTGTAAAAATAAGAAAACATCGAAAAGAATCGCTATAGCGAAATCTGCTATGTGGCAGAAAATTGATAAAGATATGGTTTTACATCAATTTGATATTTCTGAAATTTTTGTTTTTGGATAAATTGTAGTCCAAAACAAAATATCTTCTAAATAAGACATAATGTTTAGAAAAGGAGATAAAATATCACGAAAAAGAGATATAAAGTAAAAATAAGGAAAAATAGAAAGTGGAATACATTTTATAGGTTACAGATTAAGTAAAAATAAGATTTTGCCGAATATATTCATATAGATGAATCTGTTATGAAACAGAAAAAACAAAGGAATAGGAGGACAATAAGATGAGCAGAAGATTAAAAAAAATTGGCACCGCAATTTTTGATATTGTAGGTTTCATAAATTTTAGATTACAAGAAACAAAAGGAAATTGTTGGATTGATCAGTTATATGACAAAGATTATTGGGGAAAAAATAATCAGTCAAAAGAAATAAACAACGAAATCAAAGAATATTTGAATAAAGGATATTCTATGGGATGTGCGGGTCGATACACACATGAACCGTTAGTAGACGTAAATGGAGAAATTGTTAAAATTCAGAATTATTTAGACCAGATGAAATTGCCATGGAATCTTTTATATCAAGACGATATTTTAGCAGTCCTTCATTATGGCTCATTCTGTTTTGTCACTCCAAAAGACTATATTACTTCAACATTATTTAAAAACTTAGATGATCAGTCCTTAATATCTTTAAAAGCAGGCAAGGGAGGAACAGCTCAAACAACGCTGCCGGCAATCTTTCAAAATGAAGATTTATGTAGAAACGATCTTACATCAATCATTGATACAAAAAAACAAGAGATTCAAAATAAACAGGATGAACTTAAAAATCTGCAAAAAGAAAAAGCAGCAGAGATTGAGCGAATGAAACAGGAAATTGAAGCAAAATATGCAGATACCATCTCATTAATAAATAAGAAGAAAGAAGAATTAGAATCAAAAAAAGCAGAGTTGGAAGGACAATTATTTATATATGATACAGAGTTATATGCCATTCGTTGCTATTGGGGAGAAACTGTAACTTTTGTGCCACTAAGAAAAGGAAAACATGCGGATGTTGAAGATTCTGTTGTCCTATATCAAAAAATCCGATTTTTGAACGAAGAATTGGGAAGATATGCAGCAATTTATGATTTGGATGGATCAAAATATAGTAAACATACATTTGAGGAATTATTAAAAGTTCGAGATGATTTTATGAATATGTTTGCACCAGGTCCTAAATCTATTTCTTTAGTAAAAATCAGCAAGGATGGAACAATCCGCTGCCAGTCCGATATCCGAAATAACATGTTATCAGAATATGAATTACTTCACGGAAACACAATAGCAATTTTAATCAGGGATGGTGAGAATCTTTATATTGGATGGACAGATGATGATAAAGTCCAGGTGAAAGATGAAAATATGTTTTTGAAGCCAGAAACGAAAGAAATTGCAAATGAAGATGAAAAAAACATTCACAATTCCCAAAAAGAAGAGATCGCCGGAAGATACTTTATTTTTGCGATATTGCAGGGAATAGTCGATCAAGGAAAAATCTTAAAGCTTCCAAAGATAGGTTCTATTATGAAGTCAAATCCTTATGTGATCTATAGTATGGCAGATGGATGGTTAGAAGATGATCGGTTCGGAACACTAGAAGATATCCTAAAAAGAACAAATCATGAAGTTATGAAAAAGGGAGATACCATTTTAACTTTAATGAGGATTACAAGAGATGATAACGGCTATGGATATGGATGGAGAGGTGGTGTCTGGAACAATAATCGTGGACGTGGAGAAGCTAATCGTACTCGTGATGTATCATTGAAAGATTTCAAATTTTATAAGATAAATAAAGTGGATAAAACCGAATATTATGATGTATTTATGAGAAAATATCCTCTTGATATCGAGTTTGAAACCATTGAAACGCCAATTAGACCGAATATTACAAACATAGGGCATGTTATCAAAAAGTCTACCTGTTTATGGGATGAAATGGAATTAGAAAAAAAAGAAATTCGAGTATTAAATAATCGACTTATTGGATTCACATTAGATGATGAGCATGATCCAACAATAAAACAGGTAATGGAGAGAGAAAATGCTGCATCAGATACAGAAGCATTAAAAAAATTTCTACCCAAAAACTATAGATTTGAGACAAAAGATGAGACATATTATGATTCCCGAAGTGATTCTATGAAAGGATATCATCAATCTTTGGATCATGTCGCAAATAGTGCTACAGAATATCAGTATTTTATTTCTGAACGTAAAAAATATACGGTAAATTCTACTGCCAATATGGAAATTAGGGAGGGAGAATACCTTGATATGACATATTTAAACAGTGTCTTAATCCGATACGTGATTCGAACCAAAAAGGTTGGAAATGTATATATTGGAGGTACGAAGATTCAGTTTGCAGATATTATTCCTTATTTGAATAAAGCACTTGAATTTTTAGAAGAAAGAGAAAAGACAGAAGCAGCATTATTAAGACTGCATATGGACTTATATGAAAACTGGCAGGTAGATGTATCAAGATGGAGATTAGAACATCATTATCATGAGTTGACTGAAACAAGAGCGAAGAAATTTGCCAAAGAATTTGCAAGATAAGTTAATTCGGATATCTCTTATAAACGTTAATGTTTATGACAAAAAATGTATCAAAATATTACAATAACTTCAATAATTTTATCAAAATAGGAAAAGTAGAAGTAAAAATATATTGAAACCGCTCGTCGTTACGAGATTTGCAAGATCGCAAAAAGCAAACAATATAAAATATCATAAGAAAAGAGGAATGTTTGATGCATATTGTAGAATCAGGTAAAAGATATAGAATTTTTAATAATGCGATTACCACGTACGATCAACTACCACCAAAAACTTATCGGGTTGATTATGATCCAGAAACAAGAATTTTTTCTTTACTAGAAGCACACGATTTTGAGATTCCAGAAACAAAAATTTATGGTCAGCATTTAGATAAAGTCAAGAAAGTGTTGAATTCCATGGATAAGATGAATCGAAATCTTGGAGTAATTCTAAGTGGAGATAAAGGAATTGGAAAGTCGCTTTTTTCTAAGTGTTTAGGATTGAAAGCAAGAAAAAAAGGGATACCTGTTATATTGGTTAATGAATATCATGAGGGAATTGCAAACTTTCTTGAAGAAATTGAGCAAACAGTTATGATACTGTTTGATGAATACGATAAAACTTTTGATGAAAAGAAACATAATTGTCAAGCGGAGATGTTATCTTTATTTGATGGAGTAAGTGCAGGAAAGAAACTGTTTGTGATTACATGTAATGAGATTCAAAGTTTAAGTCAATATTTGATAAATCGTCCTGGAAGATTTCATTATCATTTTAGATTTTTATATCCAACAGCAGATGAAATTCGTGATTATATGGAAGATAAGTTAGACAAGCAATATTATGATGAAATTGAAAATGTGATTGCTTTTAGTGTACGAATGAATCTTAACTATGACTGTTTACGGTCCATTGCTTTCGAACTAAACAATGGATTAAAATTTCAGCAAGCTATTAATGATCTTAATATTATCAGAATAAGTCAGTATAAGAACATAAAAATTATTGTAGAATTTGAAAATCAGGCAACATTAAGTGGAAAAATAAAAGAATGGCAGCTGTATGACAATACAATTACTGATATGAGTATATATCTTCCAGATAATATTCGTCCATTATCTTATGTTGGAGAATATATTGGCGAATTTCCAATGAATTTTTCAAATAACTATATTGATAAGGATAAAAGAATGTTAATGTTTCATGTTACAAATCCAGAACCAGAGTATGATATTGCTTATACGCATGAAAGTCAAGATGAAGAGAAAACAGATGAAGGCAAGAAAATTACGGATATTTTAGACAAATTATATATTGGACAGAAAATCAAACGTATTTATGCGGTACCGAGTGATCAAAAGGATAAATTTAGGTTTTTCTAAGAATATTATTGATTGTAAGTATAATTACTGAAAAATGGTCTATACGATTAAAGAAACGGAATCATTGTCAATGAAAGGCGGCAAATCCCAGCTCTCTACTGCCGTTTTAGAAGACTGTAAAACAGAACCATCGTCAATGGTCAAATAAGTAGTTTGTGTAAAAATAAGAAAGCATCGAAATAATTCGCAAAGGCGAAATCTGCTGGTAGCAGAAAATTAATTGATCCTAATTAAAAATATAAGGAACGGAGGTGCTTATTGTGAAAACAAAAAAAGAAATAGAAAAGATGATCGATGAATTATGTCAGTTAGATCAGGCAATTCAGGACGGAAGAAAAATTGCAAAGACAAGTCTTTGCAAAGAAGCAGCAGAAGTATTAAAAGCTATCTTTCATATTCAAGATCAAGAACATAAAACGATTATAAGAGATGAATCAAAGATTAAGACCAATGAAGTAGAAAAGAAAAGAAGCGGAAAATGGATCAAAACAATGAAACCATTAAAGAAGTTCTATGAAAAATATGGTGAAAGAGTGTATGTTACTGGATTTGGAGTTGGATATAGCACTGATATGCCATGTATATTAAAAATTGAGCAGGAATCTATTGATAAAGGTCTCGGAGATTATTTTGTTTACAAATATTTAGAACTGAACGATGGAAGTTGTATTGCACAGATAGATATTTCTTGCATTATCTTAAAAACATGGCCTAAAAAAATCAGTTGTGTAGATGTAACAAAAGAAGTTGATCAGATGTTAGAGAAGAATAGATGTTCTTGAAATAAGCTGACAAAAGAAAACAAGGAAAAGGACGTGATGTGACGTGAATGAATGCGAACTTGTAAAAAAGATCCTGAACCACATGAATGCAGAAGATTATAAAATCCTTATTAATAAAGTGTGGTTTCGTGGCTTTTGGGTTCCTGGAATCGCTAATCAGCGAAGTGATAAGAAATGGCGGCCAAAAGTCGAATTTATTAATAACGATGTTGTTTTAAATAGAAAAATCCGAAAAGGTGGAAAACATAATTATGAACTATTAATTGAAGCAATGATAAAAATGGCAGAGGATCGAAATGATGAGACATATTTGCTATACAACGTAGTGAGATGGATAACAGATCCAGATTCCCATGAAGAAATTGAGGAATACTTCAATCAATTAGAAAATAAACCAAAAGACGATAAAAAAAATGATTCAGAAGAAATAAAAGATACTTCTGAAAAAGATGATGTAAATGTTCAGGATAATTTATTAAAAAAAGAAAATGAAAAGTTAAAAGCGGAAATAGATAATTGGAAAAATCGTGGAAAGAAATATAAAGAAAACATTCAGAATTTAAAAATTAAATGCAGTAACCTGGAACAAGAAAATAACAGAGTTAAGAAAGAAAATGGAAGATTGATCAGAGAAAATGAAAAAACAAAACAGGGAAAAGATACTGCAGTAAAAGAATATAATGACAGAATCATTGCATTAAGTGTTGAAAACAGCAAATTAAAAGAGAAAATAAGAGGAAAATATAAGCCTAAGAAGAACATTGTTTTATCAAAAACATCAGGAGTTTCAGATCCGAAAGTATTATGTGTTACAAAAAATCCGGCAGATGTTTTGATCAAAGGATATAATATCTATTTTCTAACGGATCTTGAAGAGTTAAATAAAAAGATTTATACAGAAACAGTGTTTGATCAAATCTGGTACATCAGAAGTGGGCTTACACATGCAGATTTAATCAAGGTTGCAGAAAAGTATGCTAACCAAAAAATATTACAGGCTAGGGACTGGAAAGCATTACAAAAGAAATTACAAGGAGGGGACAGGCTATGAATCAGGAAGATATGCAGATTATAGGGACACTGGCACTTGAAAAAGATACAAAAAGAAAAGGTGTGTTTATCAATACAAAGTCAGCAATACAGTATGTTGTTAAGTCAATGATGAGCGACTATAAATCAGATAAATTATTTACTGGATATATGAATTCATTTGAGAATGATCAGAAATTTGATGATGAATATCGTTCAGATGAAGAAAGGGTAGAAAAGTTCTGGGATCATATCTATGACAAATTGTTTATCTATAATTTCAAAGCAAATGATGGCGAATTTGAAAGAATGACAAAAGTTCATCTTGTTAATAAGCCAGTAAAATTTAATGAAGATGAATATTTTAAAGGAGTTCCGGTGTTTTCTGCTGCTACAGATGAGATCGTAAGAGAATGGGAACTGGAAAGTCAGTGGAGCTTATACAGAAACTATAATACATTAGATGAATTTTGTGATTGTATCAAAGCAAAACAGCCATTAGGAAGTACCTATGGATACGATGCAACAGAGAGTCAGCCATCATTTGTAATCTGGAAAAATCAGAATCAGAAATTGTATGTGATCGGGAAGATTGCAAATTGCCGATATAATTCGCAGCGAGGATTGATCTTAGAAAAAGAAGGACAGGAACTATTGAAAATTGATATCAGTGATCAGGCAGAAAAGATTGTCTATGATGTGGATGCTAATCCAACATTAGCTTTTGTTCCGGAAACGATTTATAAACAGATTGAAGATCAAATTTTGAAAGCAGAAGTTGAAAGAACAAAAAAATTAGAGGCAAAGAAAAAAGAACCAGTAACAAAACAGAATCAGGAAAAGGCAGAGAGTTTTACAGAGACAGTTAATGATGCTCAGGAAGAATTAAAAGAGGTTAATACAAAAGAATACAGTGATGAGTTACTAATTCAGATGATGGATTATCACAGTCAGAAGAGAAACTTGTTCTATAACATGAAAGATTTTGTCAATGTACATACAGCAATCAAGTGCAGCAATCTTGTAATTCTATCCGGACTTAGTGGTACTGGGAAATCTGCTTTAGTTGAAATTTATGCAAGGGCATTAGGAATCAGAAATAACCTGGAAGATGATCGATTACTGTTTGTTCCAGTGCGACCATCTTGGAATGATGATGCCGATCTGCTTGGATATGTTGATCTGGTTCATAATGTTTATCGTCCATCAGATACCGGATTCGTTGATTTTCTGGTCAATGCACAAAAGGAAGAAAATAAAGGAAAATTATTTATTGTCTGCTTTGATGAAATGAATCTTGCAAGAGTTGAACATTATTTCAGCCAGTTCTTATCATTATTAGAACGTCCAGAAAATCAGAGAGAATTACAATTATATGATAGTCAGTATGCCGGACAGTTATATAATTCAGCAACATATCCAAGCAAGATTATCATCGGGGATAATATCCGATTTATTGGAACAGTTAACATCGATGAATCTACATATCATTTTTCTGATAAGGTACTGGATCGTGCTAATGTAATTGAATTAGATGTTCTGGATTATTCGAAAGAATGGACAAAGAAGCAATATGCAAGTCTGATCACACCAACATGGTCTAAAGATGAATATGATGCGTTAATCAATAAAGATGTTGATATTAAAGCAGATAAGGTGCAAGAATTATTGTGGGAAATTCACCAGCTTTTACAGTCAGCCAGTGCTAAATATGGAGTCGGACCACGAATTGTAAAAGCTATTAAAATGTACATCAATAATCTTCCTAAGACAGAGATTAATGGATTTAATAAAGGTGTAGCATTAGATTATCAGATTGCACAGAGAATATTAACAAAGGTTCGCGGACCAGAAATTCAGATTGGGCGACTGCTGAATGGAAAAAGTAATACAGGATTTAATCAAATCTTTGATAAATATAGCGAGCTATCAGATTTTAAGAAATGTAGAAAAGTAATCAGCGAAAAACAAAAGGAGTTAGGGGCATATGGATATTGTATCTAGGACTCCATTTACCTTAAAACTTATCCAACGCTTTCCTGGTTATAAGGAAAGTGTTGGTTCTAAGTTCAGTATGAATGAACGTGATATATGGGAAAATGGATTTTATACTTTGGCAGCAGAAGAAAATGAGACATTAGAAGTATTATTTGATTCAGCAGATAAAAACGCAAGGTTATATCTGGAAGCATTGGATGTCATGCCATATGATGATAAGAACCTGTTTGAAGATGAAGAGGGACGGTTATATCGTACCGTATCACCAGAAAGCTTTTTATTATGTTCCAGCGACAGCACAACAGATACATTAAGGGTTGACTCTTTTAAAATGTCAATTTACTGCAATGAAAAATGGTATTATGGGGTGCTAAACATCCTGCCCAAAGCAATGTCTAAAAAAGAATGGAAAATGATGAAAGATGATCTGGAAAAAGAAGTTCGTGGACTAGCTCAGGACATTATTCAGAAAAATATTGGAATTGGTAATAAAAACATAAAAATTCCTCCACGAATTCTATATGATTTCATGATTCTGAAAAAGTATTCAAAACGTGTGATCATGGCTTTAATGAATATTGCTGAAAATCCAAAATGCGAGATTGTTACGGAATATGAAAATGTATCTTTACAGAAGAACAATGAACGTAATTTTGATGCAGCAACCATGAGAAGATACGCAACAAGATCTGGATGCGATGCCAGATGGAAGATTCCAGTCAAAAGGACATGTTATGACATTCAGGAAAATCGCTTATTAAAAAATATGCTCCAGGAATACGATGATAAACTGGTAGAATTTATTGCTATTCTTGATAATGCGGAATCTTTTAATATGGAAGAAGAAAGTAACAAAGAAATGCTTTTAGAATTTCGAGAAACAGCAGAAAAATTAAAAAAGGTAACTGCAATCTTAAAAGCTCAGGAATGGTTTGGAAAAGTTGGAAAACTATCCGGACCTTATATTCCACATTCATTTATTCTTGATACACGCTACAATACCATTTATCAGATGCATATGGAATTAAAGCAGAATGAAGTACAGATTCATTTGAATCCAGAATTTGATTATACATGGAAGAGAAGCAGCTATCTGTATGAAATGTGGTGTTTTTTCAAAGTATGTCATTTTTGCTTTGAAAAATTAGATCTGGAATATTCTGATTGGAATTTTGATCTAAAAGGTGAAGTATTTTTTCCGTTTTTAAAAGAAGGTACTATGGTCCGCTTTTCAAACCCGGTAATCAGGGTTGATGTGGTTTATGATCAATGTTTGCCATTAGAGAAAGAAGCTACGGATATCAATCACCCATTATACATTGCAAAGCAGCATGGGAATCACAGGAATCATAACCGCCCGGATATTGTACTTAATGTATATGACAATGAGCGAAATGTTTATCTTGGCAGTATTATTCTGGAATGTAAATACAGAAAACTTCATTCATTTTGGAGTGAGGATTCCACACGATCAAGTAGAGGACAGTTAGAAGCTTATTATAATAATGCAAGATCTTCTCATTTATTAGCAGGATTAGGAGAGTCATTTAACATCAGGCCGATTAGTAAAGTATTGGCATTATCTCCGGATGATCGGGCAGATGGACTAGAACAGGAAGACTTTGGAATTGAAATTAAGACCTTTAAGCCAACAGAAGATGGACGAGAAGAACATATCAATCAATGGATTTTTGAAGAAATAGTTAATTTGGAGAAACGATATGATAAATTTTGGAGAATCATATGGCCAGATGAACAGGCGGAGGTGCATTTCGTATGAAAGAAAAAGAATTTGAAAGACGATTAGATAAAAAGATTCAAGGTCATGCGAAAATCATGTCGGATGAAAAACGGAAAAAGATACATATAGATTATGCCAAGAACCATAGTCAAAATGAACTATTTGCTGTGTGTATCGAGGAAATGAGCGAATTAACGAAACATTTAACAAAGATCATGCGAGGAAAAGAGTCAATGAGAAATAATGCAGGATGCATTGAGGAAATGGCAGATGTTCAAATTTGTTTGAATACACTGCAATTATATTTGGACCTTTCTGAATCTGATTTCAATTATGCAATCGATGTTAAGCTTGAGAGATATGAAGGTAGGAGGTGATCTGATGAGTAAAGATAAAAAAGAAAAGAAACGAAAAAAACGAATGAAAAAAGTCATAGCATACATTATAGCTGCAATCCTGATTATAGCTTTCAATGTTTTGTATTTGAGCAGATATTTCTTGGGAGTGTATATCAATTATAAAAGAAATGATTGGGAAACTGATCGAAATTTTTATGCAAAGAATATTAAATTGGATGATATTGAAATAGATAAAAATGGTTCAAAACAAATTGTTTATTCTTCAAAGAAATTTAGGAAGGGGAAGGCAAATGGAAACGTATTTTACTATGTAACACATAACGGAAATAAGATTTATGCAAGTATAAAAGATTACAAAAAATATGTGGCTAATTGTGATGAAGTAACTATGTATGCAAAGGATTGTCAATATTCTTATCAATCTGATAAAGGGAAGATTAATGCAACAATGACAGGTAATCAGATTCATTTTTATCCAGTAAGTTTTTCAAAAGAAGAATTGAAGAAGATGAAAATAGATATTTGGGAAAAGTGTAAAAATAAAATCTTTGTGAATGAATATGGAACAGATTCACATAATCATGTCATTTATCATGACTGGAAGAAACAGAAAGTTTGTACCAATTTCTTAATAAAGAACAATGAAACAAATACATATGGAAAAGTAAAGGGAGAGAGTCTGATTACACCGGGAAAATATGATAGATTATATCCAGATTCCGACATGTATTCTATAGATAAAGTAGAAAAATATGATCGGAAAGACAAGATGATGAATGAGGCAGCAGATTTATATTACAACAAAAAAGGAGAAAAATCTGGTTATTTTACTCTTTATGGTATGATTCTCTTTGTATTTTTAGTTCTCTTAGATCTTGTTTATACAGTTATCCTTGGAATTCCTCTCGGAGTGCTTTTCTTGATTTTTGATTGGTAATTTGAGAATAAAGTAAAAGATAGGAGAAAAAATGAAAAAAATATGGATAAAATATACACTGATCATCTTGTTCTTACTCCCATTGATTACGATGATAGTAATTAATCTTAACAGAGATAAGTTAGAAAATGATCGTAATTTTTACGGTAAAGAATGTTCAGTAGATCAATTAAAAGTAACTAAAAATGGATATGAGAAATATGAATGTAATGTCAAAAACATTACGAAAAAGAAGGAATTAGGAAAAATAAAGTATGACTATGCAGATAATGTTACACAATTTGAATTAACAGATGCAGAATATGAAAAATACGCAAAAGGAGTGGATGTTTTTTATATATACACTCCAGAATGTGAGCTAAAATACAAATCAAACAATGGAATTTTAACTGCTGCTTTTTCAGGAAAAGAAGAATATCTGTATCCGCATAGATTTACAGAAAATGAAATGGAAGGATTTAAGAATGTAGTAATAGAAAACAGTAAAGATAAGATATTTGCAACATATGCTTTTGAAGCTCCTTTTGGAGCTGGTCAAACATCTGAGGGTATGCCAAAATATCAGGACAAAAAAGGACGAAAATTAACTTCCGATTTTTCAGTTTCCTTAAAGTCTGCTGATGGATTTATCGAAGGAGAAAGCATAATTAAATCAGGGAAATATGATCAATTATTTGAAGATAAAGATTTTTATCAAAAAAGTACAACAAAAATGACTGGATTAGTAGACAAGTTCTTACTTTTTTCAGCTCGGTTGAATAAAAATTATCCAGATAGTGATGTGAATTCGTATTTTGCAATCTTATTTTCCATTTTGTTTGGATATGTATATTGTTTCAAAAAACGTGATATTGGTTTAATAGCATATGCTATTTTAGCACTATATTGTATGTTAACAGAATTTGACAGCCCAACAACACACGTAATAATTTTTGGAGCTTTTGCTATGGCATTATTATGGAATTCGAGATCAGAAGAGGCAGAGGAAGGAGAAGAAAATGCAGAAAAATAGCAACGCAGCGATATTTGCAATCCGTCCAGAGTATGCAAAAAGCATTCTGGACGGAACAAAAAAATATGAATACCGAAAAGTGGCTTGCAAAAAGCCAATCGAGAAAATGTTAATTTATGCAACCGCTCCCATAATGCAGGTTGTTGGAGAAGCTGATATTAGAGAGGTTCTAGTTGATGATCCGGAAGAAATCTGGAATCGAACAAATGAGTTTTCAGGAATTACTAAGGATTTTTTTGATACATATTATAAGGGTAGAAATAAAGCTGTGGCATACAAAGTAGAGAATGTAGAAAAGTACATACGACCTAAAACATTAGAGGATTTTGGAGTTAGTTATGCTCCGCAGTCATTTGTGTATTTATAATTCAAAACTTTTGGAAGAATATATTAAGAAAATAAAGTAAAAGAAAAATCATAGGGAATCTAAAAAACAAAAAAGGAGAAAAAATGAATTATACAAAAAAATTAATAGAATATGTCGAAAATTCTGGATGGGTAAAAATTGAACGAAAAAGAAAAGATGTTGCTGTTTATCAGAAAAAAGTAATTACAGATGGTGGAGAGAATATGTACCAAATCAATATTCCGTTAGAGAAAGAGCTTTTGGATTACCAGGAGTCTATGAAAGAAGCAATTTTGACCATTATAAAAGTAGAAAATTGCACAGAATTAGAACTTTATCAGAATGTAATGAATATAGAAGAAATAATCAAAGAAACAAAAGAAAAAGCTAAAATACAGACATCATTGGAAATTGCAGTTCGTTTATATAAAAATAGACTTTTTACGCCTGCTTATATATCTGGTGTTACAAACTTAAATATGTTTGATATTGAAACATTGATTGGGATTGTAGATTCAGGGAGATGTTGTGAAAATGATCTTAAAATTCTAACAGATAATATTTATGAGATTGAACTAAAAAAATGTAATAAAAACTCTGAAAATAACAAAGCTGAAACAGAAGAAGATCAGCTAAATCTAATTGATCCGAAGAAATTAATTGAATATATTGAGAATATAGGATGGATACCATTTGGCATTAGAAGGAAAAATGATACAACACTGCTGTATAAAAGAAAAAATCAGCCAATAACAAAGATGGATTCGCTTGTAACAATTCCAATTGATAAGGATTTGTGGAATTATAAACAATTATTAAAAGTGGCAGTTTTACAAATTGCAAGGACAGAAAATTGCACAATGATGGAAGTAGTCAAGTCTATAATCAATTTTAGAGAGAGAGGTGGTAATTATGGAGAAATTAAACAAGTTCGGATTTTATAAATGTTATTCTATGCCTTTGAGAGCGAATCATACACCTATGAGTGTGTAGATTTGTTAGATAAGAGAAAACAATGATATGAATTGAATGATACAAAGAATATACAATATATTGGGGATTAAAGAGAACTGCGGATAGGGGTTACAGTCCTCTTTTTGATAGGGAGTATTAATATACCAGGCTATAAATCAGCCTTCTAATATTATAACATAAACAATAGGAGAGGCAACAAAGAAATTTCTTTTAAGTATAAAATATTATATAATTATAATATAAAATGAAAATAAAAGAGGATAAATAAAATTTGGAATTCTAAAGTTTTTAAGAGAAAAATATGTTGTAAAAATAAAACAGGAGGAGAAAATGGTAAATAAAGAATTTCAAAAGTTAACAATGACAGAGGATGCAGAATACACAAAAAGCTGTCTAATACAATTAAAAGAATTGAAGATTATAATACAGGTTTAAGAATTAGTTGCCATCCAGAAACAGTAGATATTGGTGGTATTATTAATGGATTATTTGGATTGTCAGGAAAAGTCGGGAAATTAACGAATATGATACAAAAATGGATTTTTCAAGGTGATTCGTTAGATATTTCATATACACAAAAAGAATTAGGTAATATTTTGTCATATATTGATCTGATTAGTAAATCTTTAGGCTGGTCATTAGATGAGCTTATGCAAAAAGACTCTACTGATTTAAAGAAAAGACAGGAGAATGACGAAACATTGGAATTCGATGATTCCCAGGAAGAACAAAAGTCCTCTGATTTAACCTTCGCATCTTTGAAAGAATATTCTGAAAAAGTTACTAAGGAAGCAGAAGAGCGTTTAGGAAAATCTGCTATGCGGGATTCCGTTTCATATACGTATAAAAAGTAATTATAATATGTATTGGGAGGTAATATTTTGAATTTAATAAGAAAACGATTGCAGATAATAGCTTTCACATTATTATTATCTGTTATAACGGTAATTGGTGCAAATGTTATTTCAGACTCCAATAATAAAGTTGCTTCAACAGAGGTAAAAGCCGCGACAACAATTCCGGCATATAAAGATATGATTAAAGTTGAATCGTAATCATAAAAGACCAGCAGATTTCTGCTGGTCTTTTACAGTTATTATTATATGAGCTAAAATATATTAATAGTTTCTCTTTAAATATTACTATAATTAATATATCTTGTCAAATCATTGAGAAAATAAATATAATTTCTAAAAAATGTAGAAGATTAGATGATAAAATGTTAAAATATAACTATATAAAATTAATAAAGGGTAATTGAAAATGTATGAAGAAAGGGGAATTATATGCAATTATCAAAATTATGTTTAGCAACAAAAAAATTTTTGTCTGCAATGGTTATTACAACAACAGTCTTATCAACAACACCAATTCAAAAGATTAACTTAAAAGGAAGTGAAATTAATGTATCCGCAGCTACGGAAACGAAAATATCAAATCCTAGAATTGTGAAAGATTCTTCTTTAAAATCAGGACAAAAAGTAACGTGGGATTGTATTTATTTTGGAAGCTATCCACAAACGGAGATTGTTGATACTCCGCATAGAAGTGGGGCTTTTGCTAAAAAATGGGAAGAAGAGGATGATTATGAAATAGAGCCATCGGTATATTCCAAACTAAAAAATGCAACGGGATGGGATAGCAACGGAGATATAACGATTGATAATGTAAAGTATCGAAGACTAAGTAGTGATGATACTACATATAAATTTCTTTCTGATCAAGAAGGATATTATAACTGGGATAAGGACAATGATACAAAATATCATTACTTTCGATATGAAAAAATAAAATGGAGAGTTTTAAATGTTGACGGTAATGAAGCATTACTTTTATCAGATAAAATTTTGGACACTCAGAAATATGACACATGGCATAAAACTACATGGGAGAAAAGTATAATTAGAAGTTGGCTAAATGGATATAAAGGGTTACAAAATTCTAAAGATGATGATTATACAAAAAATAATTTTATAAACAGTGCATTTTCAGAAGAAGAAGAAAATGCAATAGAAGAAACAAAAATTAAAAATAATAATAATCTTACATATCAAACAGAAGGTGGAAATGATACCCAAGACCAAATCTTTTTATTATCACAGTCAGAAGTTTCAGTTGATGCAGCAAAGTATGGATTTTTAACTGAAGCAGTAAGTACAGATGATGCTAGATCCTGTAAAAGTAGCACATATGCAAAAGCTATGGGAAATGCTGTCAATATTTTTACAGATAATTATGGATGCAGTTGGTGGTGGTTACGTTCACCAGGGCTTAATTCACGTTATGCCTCTGCAATAGATTATTTTGGATATACTGGAGGACTTCCAGTTGATAATGTGAATGCGGGAATTCGTCCTGCTCTGAAATTGGATCTTTCACATACAAATGTTTGGAATTATGCAGATACTGTAAGTAATGCAAAAGAAAAAGAGAACAGTTCTGTAAAACAACCAGAATATAAAGATACTGCAGATACTAATCTTCCATATATAGGTCCTTCTGTAAAATTATTTGATGAATTATCAGGGGAAGCTTATGATCCAATTACTAAAATTTACCCAGGCGAATACAAGATTTCAATTCCAGCAATTGGAACAAAAGTAACGAGATCAAATGATAAAGATGGAGGTTATACAATAAAAGCACTTATAGGTGTTAATAAAAAGACATATAACGAAGATGAAATAGTGAAAAAAATAAAAAAAGCTGAAAATAATTTAAATCAAGTAAAAGGTATGCGATCTGTACTTATGGCGGATGGAGATAAAGAATCTTTTGATCTTACCAAAAAATTTGAAAAGAAACCAGAAATTAATTTAATTGGATATTATGAAACAAAATATGATGAAAATGGAAAGCTTATTTCCAAAAATGGAAGAATCGGATTCTTGTTAAGATGGGAAGCAAGTAAGACTGTGCAGTATATTTCAGCTACACCACCTATTCCTTACTATATAGGCGTTAAGGGTACTATAGATGGAACTAATGTATTAAAAATAAATTCTATAGATAAAAGTGGAATAGAATTCGAACTGACAGGATTAAGTACAAAAGGATTTTTTAATGCTAATTGTGGTCTTGGAATCAGTGGATTAGCTACAATAGGAGCAAGTGGAGAAGCAACTCTTAATTGGCAAATAGTTCCTTGGTCAAAGGGAGACATGACAGGAAATGTTTATCTTGAATCACAAATTATATTTTTATATGATTATAGAAGAAGTGTTATTACAGGAAACAATGTAAGGCTTTGGAATACAACAAAAAAGGATACTGATAAAAAGGACGAAAATAAATCAGCTAAATTAAAATCAGTATCAAATAGTCAAATTAAGTTAAAACTTAAAGACCGGACATATCAAAATAAAACAAGTGCATGGAAAGGTAATATATCTGCAAAAAATAATAAATTACGACAGGCAAGTTCTAATAATACAATTACAACCAAAGAATTGCAAAGTTATATATTGCCTAATAGTATTCCTAAAATGATTAAACAAGAAGATGATACTATCATGGTATTTCAATCCAACGATGCAAGTAGAAGCACACAAAATAGTGTAAAATTAATGTACTCAATTTATCATAATGGTAAATGGTCTGAACCAAAAGCATTTTTAGATAATGGAACTTTAGATACGTTTGCTGATCTGAAAAAAATCGGAAATGATATTTTCGTTACATGGCAGAAGTGTGATAAGAAAATAGCTGACAGTGCTGATATTGATAAACAAACAGAAAATATTGCAAAAGATAGTGAAATTTATATTAGTAAATATGATGCCAATACAAAGTCTTTTGGTAAAGTAGAAAAAATTTCAGATAATGATACATTGGATATGATGCCAAAACTAATAGATAAAAATGGTACACCGGCTGTTATGTGGGTAAATGTTCCATCAAATGATATTGTTACATTAAAAGGTAAAAAAACAATTAAGGTTTCTGAATATGATAACAATAAATGGCAGCAGGCAACCGATATTGGAAATACTGATACCTATATTTCAGAATTAACTGGAACGTATGCAGAAAACAAGTATCATGCAATCTATATAGGAACAGATAATGATCAAAATACTAAATTTTATGATTTAGATACTGGAAAAGAAAATGTCGTATATGATAATGCTGCGGATCTTTCTAATATTCATGTAACTAAGGACATCATAACATATGTGCAAGATGGAACTTTAAAATCATACAATTTATCTACCAAGATCACAAAAGATATATCTGACTCTAATAAGACAGCTATTAGTGCTAATGCAATACAAGAATCTAACGGAGATAAAACAGCTATATTATGGATGGAAAATGATGACTCAGGCTGTAAATTTTATTCATCAGTTAAGACAAAAGATGGTTACAGTGCTCCTGTTAATATTTATACACAACAAGGGGTTAATGGAAACTATTTTACTGCTACGTTAGACGATAATGGAGAGTGGGATATTATTCTAAATGCTCAGGATTCAGATGATGATGAAAAAACAAGTATGTTTTATATCCATAAAAAATCTGCTCCAAAGATTGCAATAGAAGATATGTCTATTGATGGAAATGATATGGAAAATGGTGAACAGCCAGTTTTATATACAGTAACCAATCAAAGTGAAGAAACTATCAAGAGTTTTAATTTAAAGATTAGTAATGATGATGGGGAAATTGTAAATAAAACGGTATCATGTAATCTGTTACCAGGGGAATCAAAACTATTTGAAGACAAATTTTCATTTGATAATATAACACGAATCGAAAACTTTACAGTAGAGACAGTTGCTGATGGACAAAAAGATACATCTCAGTCACAATTAAAAGAGGAAGTCTCTTATACAGATCTTGGAATTACGGATGTTAAGAAGACGATTACAAAAGATGGTGTACAATATACTGCAACAGTGACAAATAATGGCCAAGTAGCAGCCTCCGGAATAATTGATTTTTATAAAGATAATAAGCTATCAGACAAATTAACAACAAAAGCAGTTTCAACGATTCAGGCAGGGGAAAGTAAAAAGGTTACATTTAATTATAAGACAAGTGATATGAAGTTTGATGAAGATCAAAACACATACTGTTCTATGAAATTATCATCAGATGATGAAAAAGATAGTAATTCTCAGAATGATTCATATTATGGTGTTATTTACAGATGGGAATTGCCAGGTCAAAATGATATTTCCGATTGTACAGTAAAATTATCATCAGAACAATTTACAGAAGATGGATTAGCAAAAGAACCAGATATTACAGTAAAAAGAGGTAATTTGTTATTAGAAAAAGGTACAGATTATCAGGTGGAATATCATAATAATGTTAAGGCAGGAATGGCAGTAGTAGCTATTACAGGAATCAACCGATACGTAGGAAGAATTGAGAGATCATATGTCATTAATGTAGCACAAAAGGATCATAACCAGAATAATAATTCTACAGAAAATAAGTCGGATAAATCTAACCTGATAAAGCCGATTGTAAAGGTTGACAAAATTACGATCAACGGTATTTCTAAGCAGATTGCTGCTGGCAAATCAATCAAATTAACAGCAAACATTTTGCCGAAAAATGCCAAAAATAAAGCAGTCAATTGGGAAACGAGTAATAAAAAAATTGCGACAGTTAATAAAAACGGTGTTGTGAAGATCAATAAAAGGGCCGCGGGCAAAACCGTAACAATTACTGCCATTGCAAAGGATGGAAGTAATAAAAAAGCAACCTATAAGATTAAAGTCATGAAAGGTTCTGTTAAGAGTATTTCCATTAAGGGAAAGAAAACAGTGAAAGCTGGTAAAACTTTAAAATTAACAGCAAAGGTAAAAGCTTCAAAAGGAGCAAACAAGAAGCTTATTTGGAAGAGTAGCAATACAAAATATGCCACTGTATCATCTTCTGGTAAAGTAATAGCCAAGAAAACAGGAAAGAAGAAAACTGTAATAATTACAGTAATGTCTACGGATGGTACCAACAAAAAGAAAACTGTAAAAATTAAAATTAAATAAGCTATTTCGTTTCCCCTTTTTTAAAATTAACTATTCTTATAATGTAGGGAAAAATTAAGATTAAGAAAGGGGAAAATAATGAAATTTGAAGAAGCAATCAAAATGGTTGGGAAACAGTATATTCAGGAGGAAATTAAATGTAGAGAAGAAAATGATATAACGATTAAATTACCGGTTCGATTTAAAATTAGGATGTGGTGGATGTTTAAAAAAGAAAAATTTAAATCATATTATCTATAATTTTTTATGGATCATTGCAATATGCAATGGTCCATTTTTTTTAGTGAAATACATTGATAAAACAATAAAATTATGATAATATAAAATTGTATTTTTTATCAGATTCCCCAAACAGGAAAAGTGGGACTTTTTATAGAAAATACTTAAAAAGAAACTTAATAACTTTTATTTATAAAAGGGTACAAATTTAACAGACGAAAGGTCTGTTTTTTTTGTGCCCTTTTTTACGTTAAGAAAGGAGAGAAGAGGATGGATGAATTCTTAAACATGGTTGAATCATTTTGTAACAATGGTGGTTTTTTGCAAATCGGATTACGAGATCCAGAAACTCTAAGAGTATATGCAGAAACAGCTCATAATCTTAGGAGAAGCAATAAAACATTGTCGCATGATGAAAAAATGATACTGACACGTATTGAGGTTATTTTTTGTGGAGCATATGGAGACATTGATCGTCAGATTATTGATATAGCTGCCAGCTTGCAACACAAAGACAATGATTTAAAAGGGTATTTAAGATGTTTTTATGAAAAAGAAGGCATCAATATGAAATACCGAAGTAAGTCGTTTATTCAATCCTGTTTAGATGGGGAATCTGTTCTAGCTGATTTAGATGATTGGATCAAATATTGGCAGACTCATAGTACAGGAAAGATACTTATGGATTTTTTAGGATTAGATCCGACAGAATACCGTAAATGGGCAGAAAGTAATAATCAAAAAAATAATGATCGAGATTTTTGGATCGAGGTAATAGAAAGTCGAACAATTAGGAGGAAAAAAGTATGTTAAAACTGACTGATCAAGGAAGGAAAGAGGTAAGTAACTTTGTTCAGAAATGTGAGGAATTCCGGAAGGAACTTCTGGAAACCGGCAGAGATACAGGACATATTGGACCGCCAGATGCGGGAACTGTTGAGAAATATGCAGTGCAAAAAGGTTCAGTAAATGGTGTTTATGAAGAAAGCTGGCATGTAGCTGATAACTATTGTCTTCGCATTATATTATACGTTAATAAAGATTTTATTGAATTATGAGAAAGGAGAATGATTAAGATGCTAAACGATTTAGTATATTTAGTTGCATTTATGTCTGTTTTTTTTATTGGTTTAGGAACGGTAACTCTGGCAGTAGAGAAAATACCATTTCTACACAAAATGACAATCCGACTTATTAATGCAATGACATTTAATGAAAATGATAAGATCCCGGAAGATTGGGATGGAAAGGATGAAGAATGAAGAAACAAGCAAGAGACATTGCAAAAACAAGTAATGGGAAGGTAGTGTTAGTTGCAGCGGATGAGCTGAAAGTAACATCATCCTTTTATGGAAGTATTTTTGCAGAAAAAGAGAAAATTAATGGTAAAACTGAGTATTCAAAGATTCCAATTTCATTATTAGAGGTTGGAGGGAGTAAAAAGAATGTAACATTTTATCTGGATGTGGATCAGGCAGAATATCTATATGAATTTGCCAAATCATTTGGGGATTGTAGTTACAGTTCATGCAAAAAAAATGAAGCTCAGAAGCTAAAGCGTACTTTATTGGTAAAACGACAGAGTTTCTATAACAATCAGCCTAAAAAATATCCATGGTATTTGGAAATTGAGGTTACTAAAAATGAAAAGAAAGAAAAAAGCTGTATCAATATGACAGATGAAGGATTTTTTACTTTTATGAATCGGATTCATCGTTTTATTGATTGTTTTGTTACCGCATATAGTACAAACATCATGAAAATGAAGTTTAATAATGAACAAAATTGGAAACAAAATAAGAATTAGCAGAAAGGAGTAAACAATGTCATACAGTGCATTGTATCGGAAATTCCGTCCGCAAACGTTTGATGAAGTAAAAGGGCAAGATCACATTGTTACGACACTGAAAAACCAGATTCGTAATCATCGTTTAGGTCATGCTTATTTATTTTGTGGAACAAGAGGTACTGGAAAAACAACCGTCGCAAAGATTTTGGCAAAAGCAGTAAACTGTGAGCATCCTATTGATGGAGAACCATGTGGAGAATGTGAGACATGTAAATCAATCACAGAAGGATCATCTTTGAATGTAATCGAGATTGATGCAGCTTCTAATAATGGCGTTGATAATATTCGAGAGATTAAGGAGCAGGTACAGTATTCGCCAGCAACAGGTAAATACAAAGTCTATATCATTGATGAAGTACATATGCTTTCCATCGGAGCCTTTAATGCTTTATTAAAAACATTGGAAGAACCACCGGAGTATGTCATTTTTATTTTGGCCACGACAGAAGTTCATAAGATTCCTATCACTATCTTATCAAGATGTCAGAGATATGATTTCCATCGTATTACATCAAATGTTATAAAAAAACAATTGATTGACCTTACCAATCAAGAAAAGGTAGAAGCAGAAGATAAAGCTTTGGAATATATCGCACGAATAGCAGATGGTTCCATGAGAGATGCGTTAAGCCTTCTGGATCAGTGCATTGCCTTTAATTTGGGCAAGAAATTGACGTATGATGCTACGTTAGATGTACTGGGAACAGTAGATATTCAGGTCTATAGTGAACTTTTAGATTTCATTATGGCACAGGATGTTGCGAAGGTTATGGACTTAATTGAAGATGTTGCTAGTCAAGGAAGAGAATGGTCACAATTTATCACAGATTTTTTGTGGTTTCTAAGGAATCTTTTATTAGTTGGGCAGGGAACAGATGCAGAAGAAGCATTAGAAGTATCTACTGAACAAATGAAGTTTCTACAGGAGAAAGCAAAGTTGATCGATGAAAAATTATTGATCAGGGATATTCGTATTTTATCAGCATTGTTGGAAAAATTACGTTTTGCTACAACAAAAAGAGTCTTAGTGGAAGTAGAATTAATCAAATTATGCAAGCCAGAAATAGAGATGAAGAATACTGATCTTGCTGAAAAAGTAAAATCATTAGAAGAACAATTAAATCTCGTCATGCTGCAATTAAAGAAAAAAGAAAAAACAAAAGAAGAGAAAAATACTAAGAAACTACCGGAACAAAAATCAGGGCAGGAAGAACAAATAAGAAAATCTATAGAAAGACTTCCAGAAATGATTCGTTATTGTTTAAAAAGAGCTGAGTTAAAGTTCGATGAAAAAGAAAAGGCAACAACGTTTACTTTTCCAGAGGAATGTATCCTTGAAAAACAATATGTCATTGATCATAAAGAGTTGATTGAAAAATCTGTTCATGCACAGATCATTGTGTGAATCATAGAAAAAGAGGATAAAAATGAAAAGAAAAGTTGAACTATTATTAATGGCAATGGCACTTATTGTGTTGGCCATTATTTTTTTACAAGAAACAACAACAAAATGTGTATTACTTGTGGTACTGATCGTGCTGCAAGTGATCACTGAGAAAGAAATTAAAGAAAATTAAAGGAGAATTTTATTATGAAAATTGATAGAAAATTATTTGAAGCAGCACTGCAGATTGCAAAAAAAGGTATTTCAAAGAAAGCAGATATAACATCTAAAACTCTGGTAGAAATCAAAAATTCAGGAATTTCTCTTGTTGGTATGAATGATGGAATGTCTGTTATTACCAATATGCCACCAAATAGTTTCGTTTTTGAAGAAACTGAGGAAAAGAAGTTTTTAGTAGATCCTTCATTTATGATGGATTTGTTAAAACAGCTTCCAAAATCTGTAACAGAAGTTGAGTTTGATGCCGAAAATGGTCTTGTTTTAAGATATGAGAAATCTGAATTCAAGCTTGAGACAATTGAAGGAGCAGATATGTTTCCAATGCCTACTAAGAAAGGGGTAGATGAAAACTTTGTTACGATCGAAGCGAATGATTTACGTCGCATGGTTCGTGCCACTGCATTTGTATCAGTACGAAAAGATGATTCTGTATCTGTAGGACAAGAAGCAATGAAATGTCTTGCAATTCATTGTGCAAAAGATGATATTAAAATTTATGCAGCAAATCCTTATCTTTTTTCAAGTTGTTTAAAAACACATGAAAATAATGGTGCTGATTTCAATGTATTGATTTATGCAGAAGATATTAATGAAGCAATCAACGCATTTCAGAATAAAGAAATTCAGATTTTTGCGGATGATAAATTCATGTATCTAGCAGATGATTATACTTTTATTTCACTGCGTATTGTAAATGCAAAGGAACTTACAATCAATACTACTTTAAAGAAAATAGAAACTAATAAAGATCTGACAAAAGTTAACGTAGCTAAAAATCTGATTTTAGGAACTATTAAACGTGCATGTTTATTATCAACGGATCGAAAAATGATTCGTATTTTGTTAAAAGCAAACAAAGAAACGAATTTATTAAATATCCAGGGCAAGAGTGATAGAGGATCTATTAATGAAGATATTGAAGCAATCATTGATGGAAAAGATGCGGAGATTTGCCTTAATGGAAGCTATTTATTAGAAGTTTTGAATGCCATGGATTGTGAAAATACGGAGATTAGATTTGATGCAGCAGATGAAAGGATTCCAATGCTTGTAAAAAATGGAGATGATGAAGTAGTTACAGATTCCACTTATGCTATTGCATTATTAAAAAGGAAATAGGAAAGTCCTAAAGAAAAAATGATGAATGAGAATAATTTAGAATAGTAGAAAGGAAAATAATATGAATAAGAATGAGTATAAAGTGAATACATATGTTTTAATTAAGAATGGTGAAATTTATGAAATTGATGAAGAAGGGTGTGTGAAGAAAGCTAAGAATGGAGAAAATGTTCCATTTTATAGAAAACGAGAAATTTCAGAAGCACTTTGTAAAATGACAAAAAGAAAATCATCAAAATTTTTACTTGTAAAAAAAGATGACTTTATTCATATGGAACAAAACGGAGGAACAGAAAAAATTTTCTGTTCCTTAATGTTTCCATTGGCAAAAAACAAACCTTCTAAATGGGTTACATTTATGGATGATCTCGTAACTCTATTACCGCAGTTAAATAAGGAATATCATGAAAATCTTAATATGATTTCACAATGCGATAAAGAGTTGACAGATTTAATGCATATGATAGAAGGATCACATGTGAATTTAATTTCTTATATTCGATATTATAGGAAAATTAGAAAAAATAGATGCCTTAGAAGAGAATGCAAAACAAATGTTGAATTAATCGATCAAATTAGAAATTCTTTAAATTTTACATTTAAAGAAATAAATACAATGAAAGGGAGTTTGTATAATGCGTATTGTCCAATCTATAACTATAGAACAGATTGGATTGTTGATCAAAATCGTTTAGCTAATACGCTTACAACACATTGCCAGTAAAGGAGAAAATCATATGAGTAATAAATTTGAAAAACATAGTGGATTTGAACATGTAAATATAAAAACATCTCAAACTCCGGTCAAAAGCAAACAGGCTTATTATGTATCAGTCTATTATAGCTTTTCACAGGAAAGTCCATTATATATGTTTGAGTCAGAAGAAGCAGCAGTTAAATTCATTAGAGAACAGTATAATGAAGAGTGGCAAATAACAATGAAAGAAAGAGAAGAGCATAACATTCTGGTTCAAGCAGATGAGTTATTATGTCAGATTTCAGATGATGGACATTTCGCTAGAATTGAACAGGTTGATTATAATAATCCATGGTTTATGGAATGGAATGTTACAACTGTATGGAATGAACCGGAAACAGAAGGTGATCCTAAAACAAATGGGATTGCTTCAAAAGATAAAGGAGAACAAAATGGGAGAATTTAATGAAGCTCAGGTAGCTGCAATCAGACATAAGAAAGGACCTATGTTGGTGTTGGCTGGTGCAGGGTCAGGAAAGACTACAGTATTAACATATCGTATTAAAAATCTGATCATGAACAGAGAAGTCAATCCAAAGAACATTTTAGTGCTTACATTTACAAAGGCAGCAGCAAAAGAAATGGAAGAACGTTTCCATGCTATGATGCCTAAAAGAAATCAGGTTACATTCGGAACATTTCATAGTGTTTTTCTAAGAATTTTAGTAAAACATGGAGGCTATTCTTACAAAAATATTGTTTCGCCAAGAGTGCAGACAGATATTATTCAAAGAGCAGCTACAGAACTTGATCATTATTTAGGTTCTGGTTTCCAGGAGTGTATGGATAAGACCAAGGAAATTATTTTGAATATCGAATTGATCAAAAATCATCGAATTAAAGATGTAAAAGAGATTTCGGAAAAAGAGTTAGAATTGAAAAACATGTCTGCAGATACAGCATGGCAATTTTATCAGTATTATCAGAATTATATGCAGCAAAAGCATATGATTGATTTTACTGATATGTTACTTCTTACTTATAATCTCTTTAAAGAGAAATCGGATGTTCTGGATTATTACAGGGATTTATATCGGTATATTATGGTTGACGAATATCAGGATACTAATCCAATCCAAAATGATATTATCATGTTACTGGCAGAACCAAGGAATAATTTGTTCTGTGTAGGGGATGATGATCAGTCAATTTATGGATTCAGAGGTGCAGAACCAAGTATCATGTTACAGTTTCCAAAAGAATTTGAACATGCAAAGGTTATTCAGCTGCCATTAAATTATCGATGTAAAGAAAATATTGTTCAAGCTTCAAATCGTCTAATATCTTTTAATAAGAATCGTTATAATAAGAGGATTTTAGCAGCTAGAACAGAAAATCCAACAGATGCAGATGTTATCTTTCATGCGTATGATAAGTACAGCGAAGAATGTAATTATGTAAAGAATGTATTGTTAGGTAATGATAAACAGGCTGCAATGATTGGGAATGTACCTTATGGAGATACAGCGTGTTTATTCCGAACCAATCGTTCTGTTGAAAAATTTGCCGGAAAGTTGATTGATAGTGAGATTCCTTTTTATTCCTTAGAGCCTTTACGCAATATGTTAGATCATTTTGTTGCAAAACAGATTATGGCATATTTTGAGGTCGCAATGGGTAATGAGAAAAATCTTTACGAGATTGTGAATCGGCCAGTGCGATATGTAGAGAAGAGGTATGTAAAGCCTAGTACAACTTTAGCACAATTGAAAAGTATATATGCAAATGCGGATAGTAATAAGAGCTATGTATATGAAAATTTGCTGAAACTGGAAGAAGATCTGCATATTTTAAAAGAGTTAGGTACTCCTAGCAAGATGATTCAATATATTTTTTCAGAGGAAGGAATTAATTATAAAAAGCATTTGAATAATTGTTCTAAGATTCTGCATATGACCGAAGAAGATATTGATGATTTAAAGGAAACAACAAATCAGCTTTACATTTTCTTCCGAAAATATGATACGATGGATAATTTAAAGAAAGGAATTGAGCAGTACACCAGAATGATTCAGGATGCATATAAGAATCAGGATCGAGTTGGCAAAGTTGCTTTAACTACAATTCATTCAAGTAAAGGGTTAGAATATCAGCGGGTTATCATTTTTGATGTCAATGAAGAAAATCTTCCATATCGGAAGGTTGATGAAAAAACTGATATTGAAGAAGAACGAAGATTGATGTATGTGGCGATCACTAGAGCAAAAGATCAGGTTATTATTTTATATAATAACAAAAATGCATCTCAGTTTGTTTCCCAGTCTCAATTAGCAAAAGCTGATTTTAAAGTAGGAGATATGATCTTACACAAAGCCTTTGGAAAAGGAAGAATTGTAAATACTGATAGTAAATATATTCAGATTGAATTTCCTGAAAAGAACAGAACTATGAAATTTAATTTTGAATATGCTATCACAAAAAATATTATTAAAAAACTTTAGTTTTTTCAGCTGTCACATTGAATTGTGGCAGCTTTTTTTATTCATAAACATGTTTGGTATAATTGAATTATGATAAGAATGAGCGAAAATATATAATATAAAAATGAGATGATAATGCTACTCATATGGTAGTATTTATGTTATAATATATAGAGTGGATTATGAGATAGTTTTATAATCCTATCAAAATTCATAAAATTAGGAATGAACTCAGGAAACCTTCGGGTCCTGGGTCTTTTTTTATGTCAAAATAGAAGGAGGAAGGTCATGAAGAAATACATTGCAATATGCGAGAAAAGTAGTATTATGGAAAATCTTGCAGAAGCATTACCAGAAAAGCTCGTAAAAAGAGGGCGTAATTATTACGGCGAACACTATCAGATTCATGCTCTAAGTGGACACATTTTTGAATTATTTAATATGGAAGATTATCCAGAGTATCCATCAAAGAAAAAAGGATGGGATCTTGATGCATTACCATTTTTTCCAAAGACTTTTCGATACAAATTGATGCAAAAAACTACCGGAGGGACGAGTGCGAAAAAAATATTTGATGATATCGTAAAAGGAATTGAATGGGCAGATGCCGTGATCCATGTAGGAGATAGTGATGATGAAGGACAGGTACTGGTAGATAACGTGCTGCATTATGCTAAATGTACTAAGCCAGTATATCGTTTAATCCAAGATTCCAATACTGTTGACGAGTTTAAAGAAGCATTGCAGAAAATGAAACCAAATAATTCTCCGGAATATAAAGCAATGGCATTGGAGGGAAGGTTCCGTGCTTTTTATGACTGGCTCTACGGGATCAACGCTTCCAGATATGCATCATTGAAATTCGGAACAACTGGAAAAGATTGTTTTCATGTAGGACGAGTAATCACAGCTATTGTATTTGAGATATTTAAAAGAGATTATGAGATACAAAATTTTGTTCCGCAGCCATATTTCCAAAATGTGAGTAAGGAAGGACTTACATTAACATCTAAGACAACATTTAAAACAGAAGAAGAAGCATCAAAAGTTGCGGATCAATATAATCGGGCAGGAGCTAAAGTAATAGCTATGAATCGAAGAAAAACAGTAATCCAGGCACCTAAATTATTCAGCCAGAATACATTACAGGGATGGATGGGAAAGTATTATAAGATGTCACCGTCTGATACGTTAAAAACAGTACAATCATTGTATGAAAATGGATATGCCAGTTATCCAAGAACAGAGTCGGAATATCTGAAAAGTGAAGAAAAAAATAAAATAAAAAAAATCATACAGTCACTTCAAGGCAGTGGTGTAGATCTTGCATTTAAAGATAGTAATAAGATCTTTAATGATAAAAAGGTCATTGCTCATAGTGCATTGGTGCCAACAGGTAAGATTCCAGATATGAATAAGCTAAATCAAAAAGAACAGATTGTCTATAAAGAAATCGTAGATCGTTTCCACGAAGTGTTTTTCTCGGAAGAATGTATGGTGCATCGTACAACACTCGATATCCAATGTTTGAATGAAAAATTCAGAATACAAGGAGATATTTATATCAGTAAAGGATGGAAACAGGTAAAAAATCTTAGAACAAATGATCGTGAGATACCTGATTTTCAAAAAGGTGATAATATTCCGATAAACTTTCAGCCGGAGAAGAAGATGACAACACCACCAAAACATTATACAACAGATACATTGGTAAAATTTATGGATAATCCATTTGCGAAAGATGAAGAGATCGAAGATGAAGATACAATGTATGCAAATATACGAAAGGGTGCAACAATCGGAAAAACATCAACGCGAGCAGAAATTATTAATAAAGCTCAAAAATCAGGATATATCTCATTAAAGAAAGATATTTATCGGATTGAACAAAAAGGAATCTTCTATATTAATTCTCTATTTAAACTAGGAATTGATTTGAGTAAGGAAAGCACTGTTAAAATGGGCGTATTACAAAGAGAAGTTGGGACAGGCCAGATTTCAATTAAGAAGGCATTACAGCTTATTTATGAAGATGTAAATCATATGTTTGAAAAACGAGATCAGAATTTCTTACCTGTCATTTGTAGATGTCCGATTTGCAGAGGAAGAGTTTTGGAATCTGTATCAGGGTTTCAGTGTGAGAATAATGATTTGATCATGATGAAAGATCATCCATATTTTGCAGCTGTCAAGAAAAAAGTTGATCGAAATATGGTAGCAGAACTTTTCACGCAGGGAAGTGTGGATTTGTTAAATTGTAAATCCAAAAAAGGTAAAAGCTTCAATGTGAAAGTCATGTTGGAAGAAGCAGAGGATGGAAGTATTGTAACTAATCATGGTTATGTAAGAATCACAACAGAATTTTTAAAGGAAGGTATTATTCGATGAAGAAAAAAATTGTATTATTTTTATGTGTTATGGGTATTATGACAGTTTTAACAGGGTGTTCTAGTGGAAGTAAAGAAATTTATACACCTCAAAATATACAGGAAAAGAAAGCAAAAAAAGTGTCTGATAAATTTGTGAAAAAGGTCCAAAAAGAGGACTACAAAGATATTAAGTCATATATTTATATTCCAGACAGCACATTTATTAAAGATGATGATGTATCTTGGTATATTGAAAGAAGTAATCTTGAGGATATCGTAGGAATGTCAAAGAAGCAGATTGTGTTAACCAATATGGAAAAAGACAATACGGTAATTGATGATTCAGATAATAATAATGCAACTACAAGAAAACTAACGTATACAACAGAAGATTCCGAGGATTATGAAATTATACTTGTTCAGGATAGGAATAATGATTGGAAAATCTATATGCCAGATATCTATGTATCAAATTATAAGTATAAAGCAGAAAAAAGTCTTACGACGTACATTAATGGAATCGAAGTTACAAGTGATTACATAGAGAAGAGTAATGGTGTAGTGGATGATAATTATACAACGTATGATATTCCTTTTGTACCGAATAGAGAATTTACAATCACATCATCAGATGGATTTGAAGAAAATGTGACAAGTAATGACAGTGATGTGCAAATTGATAAAAATAAAAAATAAATGCAAAATTGTAGAGAGTGTGTTAAATATGCAAAATACACAAATGGAATAAAGATAACAAAACATCATCGATACTAAGATGATGTTTTGTTAGAAAGGGGAAAGAAGATGCAAATAAGCCAAAAAATCGGGCAATATGAAGTTTTAAAGACATATGGAAAAGATGCAGCCATCGTAACAGATACAATGTTTGAAACAACAGACAGTTATATTATGACGGTATCTGAACAATTAGATTTGTTGGGGATTAAAAATTATGATCTTATTGGATTCCCAAGTCTGATTAATCAATTTCAGTGGGAAGATAAAGCATGTTTTATATATAAAGAATTTGAAGGAGCACGATTAGATACAATACCATATGATATTGATTTTGCGGTAAATGCAATTAAAAATTTATGTCTGTCTATTTATCAGGTGTGGACATTATCAAATGGATATTTTTATCCAGAAATTGATATGAATCAATTATATTTTACGAAAGATCAAAATCTGGTATTTAAAAATGCGTATAACTTTTCAATGTATAAAAAATGTGATGAGGGTTTTATTACAAAACAATTATCCTATGTGTTATATCAATTAGTAACAGGAAGAAAGCAATTAGATGATATTCGCAGTATTGATCCATCATTTTCTTATATCTTAAACTCTACAATACTTAAATGTGCAAAAGGAGAGACGGTATTAGGTATTAAAGCATTTGCAACAACGTTGCAGCAATATAAAGAAACTGATCTGATAGTATATCAACAGGATCGAAGTTTGCGGCCGCCACGCAGGAAGAAAAATACATTAACACGTTTTATGCCAAATCCAGAACAATTGGAATTTTATAAGATAAAACAGGATATAAATCGTGAAAATATGGAGAATACTGCCGAGATACTATCAAAACCTATTGTTTCAGAGGAAAACAGACAAAAGCTAGAAATAAATGATTCCAAACAGAAGCAGGGAAAAGAAGAAACTCTGGAAAATCATATAACAGAACATGAAGAAGAAATGCTGCTGCCGGAAGAAGAGTTACTGGTGATTAAAACAAAAAAAACATTAGCAACAGATGAAGTAGAAGGAAAAAAGAAAAGAAATCTTCAAGAGGAATCATTAACAAAGGTTGCATCAAAGCAACAAAAAGAAGCGGAAGATAAAAAAGATCTGAAAATAGAAAAATCAGAAAGGCAGCGTATTTTATCTAAGAAGCCGAAAGAGAAGATTAACAGTCAAAAGAGTATTAAAAGTTTAGAATCTGAAAAAAAAGAGCAAAATATAAAACCAAAATCTAAAACTGAATCACAATCAGGTAAAATGGAGAAAATAGGAAAGGAGAAAGATCATAATAAAAAGATAATTCCACAAGACGAACTCAAAGAAAAGGAGACTCATCCAAAGTCTCATATTCCAAAACTAAGATCACAAAAATCTAAAGTTCTCAATAAGCAGGAAGAAAAAAGAATTCAAAATATATCTTCAGCAGGTAAAGGATCATGGAATAATATAAAACTTCCAAAGGCGAATAATGACAAAATAGAAAAAAAGGAAGTAAAAGTTCTTAATGATAAAGAATCTTTGAATTTAAAACAAAATAAGGAAAATGATTCTAAAAAAGAGAACAGTTCTAATAAAAAAGAAATAGAAAAACATAATAAGATTCTGAATCATCAAAAAATAAATAACCAGAAGGAAAATCATGAAAATCTGAGACAAAAAACTAATACAATACAGGAAACGGAAATTGTTAAAGAACCGAATCATGATGAAAAGTTATCAGATATTCCAGCATCTATTATTGCAGAAGAAAATGGGGAAGATATAAAAAATGCTTCTGTTTCTAACAATGAGATAATTCTTGAAAATAAAAAGGAAATGCCAATAGAATCATCCTCGATAAAAAAAGCAATTCAGGAGAAAGAAAATATAATCTATGAAAGTGAAATAAAAGATTTTGTAGAACAGAATTCTTCTATACCAGATATTAAAAAAGAAGCTACTATACCAATTAAGACGGAATACAAGGTAAAAAAAGAAAGAAAATTTATAATGCCTAAAATCAATATTCCAATGAGTGTATGTATTGCGATCATTAGCTCTGTACTTTTAGTTATAGGAGTCGGGGGATTCTTCATACATAATATTCATCAAAAAAATAAATATAATGATATTATAGAGGTTGTAGATCGCAGCACAAACCAAAAAGAAAAAATCAAGATGTTGCATCAGGCAATTGATATATTACCAAAGGAATCAAAAGCATACGAAAAATTGCTAGATGTATATTTAGAGGACGCGGTATTTAGTTCTAAAGAAGAAAGTGCTTATCTTAAAACGATTCATCAGAATTGGGACAAGGTAAAAAAAGGAGATGGCTATGGAAACTTGTCTTATGAAATTGGAAAGGCATATTGGTATTACTATGAATATGATGATATGAATAATGAAGAAATCACAAGAATGAAAAGTGCTGTTCAATGGTTTGAAGATTCTTTGAAATACAAAAGCACAGCAAAGCATCATAGAATTGCCAAAATTTATTGTGAGATTGGAAAATTTAATCAAGAGATCACATTAAATGTAAAGGAAGGAACAGATAAAGGAGTTTATAAGAAATATTATAATAACCTTAAGGATCTATTAGAAATAGGAAATTCAAACACTGTTGCATCCTTAGAATTATACAAGTTAACGGTAAATTCTATTGATACTTACCGAGAGCGATTTATTGATGATGGTATTAATGAGGAAGAGATCAATCAAACAAAGCAAGATGTTTTATATAAAGTCAATGAAACTTCTGTGGTAACTGAAAAAGAAAAGGAATTGAAAAATACAATATTATATAGCAGCAAGCAATAATCCACGGTTGTTTGTAGTTATCAGTTGTTATTTAACATAATTTATGATATTATATTATTGTATTTTTATTAGATTCCCGACGGTATTAGGATACTTGGGACTTTTTATAGAATAACGATTAAAATAGAACATTATCAACCCAAAGGGCGTAAATTTAGCAGATATTTTATATCTGCTTATTTTTATGTCCTTTTTTACTTTGAGAAAGGAGAAAATCAACGTACACAGTACAAAAGCAACTATCAATATGCTATAATTAGGAGAAAGAAACTATGATTTACGAAGGAATTCTTCCTAAACATGATTATGCATTTGGAAAAATCATGGAAGACAAAGAAACCTGTAAACGATTTATAGAACAGACATTGGATATCAAAATTCGTGATTTGGTTTATTTGGAAAAACAAAAGACCTTAGATCCAGCTATTGATGTCAAAGGTATTCGATTGGACGTTTATGTAGAAGATGATCAGAATACTGTATATAATATTGAAATGCAGTCAGCAAATCGAGGATCATTACCAAAACGCAGTCGATATTATCAAAGTGTTATGGATGTAGAATCCCTAAATCGAGGAAGTGTCTATCAGGAATTACAGAAAAGTTTTGTGATTTTTGTTTGCTCTTTCGATCCATTTGGAAAAAAATATATGAAATACACTTTTGATAATCGTTGTCAGGAAGTATCTAATTTATCATTGGAAGACGGAACAACTAAAATTTTTCTTAATACAAAAGGGAAGATTTATAACGTATCCAAGGAATTGCAAGATGCTCTGAGATATTTGGAAAAGCCGATTATTAAAGAAGACAGCTTACAATTAAGTAAGATGATCGAAGCTCAATTTCGAAAAGCAATGTCTGATCAGAAATGGAGGCAAGATGTGAAAGCAATGGAAATTCGATATCAAGAACTTCTACAAGAGGGTCGTATAGAAGGACGTACAGAAGGACGTAACGATAGAGAGATGGAGATTGTTTTAGGTATGATTGAAGAGGGTGCTTCCGATGAGATGATTCTAAAATACTTGAAAATCTCAAAAGAAAGACTCGAACAGATCAAAAAAAATCAAAAAGTACACGTATAAAAACATATTAAATAAAGAAAAGATATAGGCAAAAAACAGACAGAAAAATTACTGTCTGTTTTTTTATTGCCTTTATGAAAGGAGAAAAAATCAAATGACAAAACAGGTTGTGGCAAAACGTAGCTTATCCGAAGGAACAGTACAATTAGAAGAATGTATATGGGATAACGGATCTGTAACATATGATGTGTGTTTGATCTATACATCTTCACAGGCGACAAGTAAGAACTTTCATAGCATAGAAACTATTGAAGAAGCTTGTCGCATATATAATGAATATTCTGAGGAGTTATGTGAAGTATATAAGAACAAATACCGAAAAACACAACGAAAAGAAGGAAAACTTATTATTCAGGTGCAATAACTGAATGTTTATGCATTGTATTATAAAGGAAGGAAGAGAAAAAATGAGAGACTTAAACATAATCACAGTGTCAGGAACTGTAAATCGTGAACCAGCTTATAAAGAGAATAAAGAAAATCCAAACAGAACGATTTTATATTATAGTATTGAAATTTATACAGGAAGAGATTATTATCCGGACAAAGAAAAGAAGCAGTTAGTTCATGAAAAAATCTATCTTAATTGTGTCAATTATGGGAAAACGGCAATGGAATTGGTTAATAAGGTTAAAAAAGGATCTTATGTGCAAGTTTCAGGAGAGCTTAGACCAAATAATTATGACAGAGAAGATGGAAAAGTGTATGGGCTTCAAATCATGGCCAATACATGTATTCCAATGAATCAGCTAAATCAGCAGAACAATAATCAAAATACACAGAAACAAAATCAGAATAATTCAAGCAAAAGACAGCAGAGGCAGTCTAACCATGCAAATCCTCAGAATCAGGAATCAAGAAACTCTAATAGAGGACAGCATTCTGAGATGCAAGGGCAGAACACAACTGAAACAAGTACAAGTGTACCGCCTAAAAAAAGAGCTACAATGCCAATGGCACAAGAAGTAAATAAGCAGCAATCAGCAGGGAATTCATCGAATAGAACATCAAATTCAAATCAGCAGAATTCACAATCTAATACTGGCAAAAATGCTTCAACTCAAAGAAGTAATAATTCTGGAAGAAAAAATTCTGAAAGATCAAATCAACAGCCAAGTAGTAGTAATAATGAGTTTGCTGGTCTTGCACCGGAAGAAAATCCATTTAATATGGCAGCGGTGAAGGATGATGAGTTTCATAACCCTTACGGAGATGGAAATTTACCAGATCCAAATGACTTTATGCAAAATGGAGATAATTAATTATATATATTAAGGAGAATGAGTAATGAAAGAACAAACAATGAAAGAAACAACACTAAAGGTTAAAAATCAAACAACAACATTACAAAAAGCAATTATTTTGGGTGATATTGTGTTTATGATTGGATCCTTTTCAGTATTTTTATGCAACTTATTAATTTCCTATATTTTATATCGAAATGAAGGAAAAGAAGGAGCAGAGAAATGGAAAATTGTATTATTAGTTTTCTTATTTTTAACTGGAGGACCAGTTAACTCTTTATTAGGGTTAGGGAATGTAAGTTTATTTAATACATTTTTATCCAAAAATAAGGCTAGTAAAAAAGAAGCAGTAGAAACTAATGAAGAAGAGATTATTAATAATTCATCAGAAGTTGAAAGTGCAGTAAAAGAAAAAAGTGTGAAAAAATCTGAAACAAAAAAAACAGATCCTAAAAAAGAAGTAGACTTATGGTTAAATCATTTTGCCTACCAGACAATCAATCGCTTCATCATGGAAGCAGACGCAAGTGGTTGTGACTTTTTACAGGTAAATACATCTGGAAAAGTAGAAGGATATGGAGAAGAAGATGGAGAATTGAAAAAAATGTATGAAGATACAATTGAACGGTTACCAGATTCTAAATTTTTCCCTTATGTATGTTCAGAATTTGAACGTCTTTGGAGAGAAGTTTCTACAGATTATTCCGATGATAAATTTGTGATTCAGTGGAAATAATCGACACTTTATGTAGAATGTAGGAGGAATTCTACATTTTCACATTTCAGATAACAATTTAACTAAATAATAATAGAATTTCAGACGAAGGCCGTCGCATTAATGATTAAGAATCAGAGATGCGGCGGCCTTTTTTTGTTTATAAGAAAGGACCTTTAAATTTATGAGAAGAAAGAAAAATAAACAGATGGAAGGGCAAATGTCTATTTTTGATATGTTTTCTTCTGTCATTGAAAATACTAAAACTGAGGAAGAAAATGTTACAGTTTCAGAAGGTGGCATTGCTGCAGCTGACATAACAGCAGTAGAGACAGGAACGCAAACATCTATTTTCGACTTGTTTTCTACAGATGAGCAAGATACACAGAAACAAGAAAAAAAGCCTAAAAAGAATTTCTTCCATAGAACAATTCAGTTCGCAAAGAGCTTGGAAGATAAATGGAAGAACAATCTAGCAGCATTAAAAATGTTACTTGGGTTGGACGATTATGCTGATGAAGATCAGCAAACCATCTTGTCAAGTTATGAAGGATGGGGTGGATTGTCTTCATATTTCGAAGTGGAGGAAAAGAAAGTACAGTTAGAAACCCTTGTTGGAGAAAATACATATAAGGGAATTAAGTCTTCAATCTTAACATCCTATTATACAAATGAAAAAATCATAAACTTTATGTATCAGATTCTATCTGAAATAGGAGTCAAAGGGAAGTTGAATATTCTTGATCCTTGCATGGGAACAGGAAATTTCTATCGGATGCTTCCAGATACATTACAAGATTCAAACTTGTACGGTGTTGAGTTAGAGGAAACGAGCTGTAATATCGCAAAACAGCTATTTCAGAAAGCCAATATTCAAAATTGTGCATTTGAAAAAGCTGATCTGCCAGACAATTATTTTGATCTGATCATTGGAAATGTACCATTTTCCGATTTTAGTGCAGCAGATAATACGTACGGCTCATGCTTAATTCATGATTACTTTTTTCTTAAAGCATTAGATCTTGCCCGACCGGGTGGAATTGTTGCTATGATAACCACAAAAGGTACAATGGACAAGAAATCTAGCCGCATTCGTAAGATGTTAGCGAAAAAAGCTGATCTTTTATGTGCCATCAGACTTCCAGAAACAGCTTTTGCAGTGACAGGAGCCAAGGTTTCTACAGACATTTTATTTTTCCAGAAAAGAAGATACCAGACGGTCGGTGATGAACCGGAATGGGTAAACATTGCACAAGAAGCTAATATGTATTTTGGCACGCATCTTAATCATATGTTAGGACGTATGATGGAAGAAAGTGGACCATACGGAAAACGCTTTGTATGTAAGGAAAAAGAAGGTATGGACTGGAAAGCATGTATTGATAATTTTCATTTGGAAAGTTATCTCAAAGATGTTTATGAACCAGGTCAGACAATTGAGAATAACGATGAAGAATATGTTCCGGCAGTAGATTCCATTAGTAACATGTCCTATGGAATTTACAATGATCATATTTATTACCGAAAGAATTCCATGATGAAAAAAATTCCGGATACAGGAATGGTCGCAAAAAGAATTGCAGCCATGATCGAATTAAGAAATGTATTAAAGGAATTGATTTCTAAAGAAATGCAAGATGTTAGTGATGAATCGATTGAACCATATCGTAAGAAATTAAATATGACTTATGATAAGTTTCAAAAAAAATTTGGACTGATCCATAGTAGAGGGAATAAATTAGCATTTCAGGAAGATGATAGTTATTACCTCCTTTGTTCTTTGGAAAATCTGGATGAAAACAATAAGCTAAAAAGCAAGGCAGATATATTCACAAAAAGAACTATTGTTCCTCATTCTGTGCCAGATAAAGTCAATACAGCACAGGAGTCATTATTATGCTCACTGAATGAAAAAGGATGTATTGATTTTGCTTTTATGGAAAGTATTTATGACAAAGCAGAGAAAGATATCATTGAAGAACTTCAAGGACAGATCTTTTTAGATCCAGAAACCGAAGAGTATGTCATGAAAGATGAATATTTATCAGGCAATGTTCGAAAGAAATTGGAATTTGCAAAGTGTGCAGCAAAACAGGATAAAAAATATAATATCAATGTCGCTGCATTGGAAGAAGCACAGCCGGAGCCATTAAAAGCTGCAGAGATTGATGCAAAACTTGGTGCAACATGGATTCCTGCTCATTACATTGAAGATTTCTTGGTTGAGGTTTTTGACACTCCACGAGAATATTTTAATGGAAATGGTATGAGTGTTACTTATACTAAAGAGACAGATCATTGGGATATCGAATGGTATCGAGATTCTGCAAACCAGAAAGCTGCGGTTACGTATGGAACAAAACGAATCAATGGATTTCTTTTGTTAGAAAAATGCTTAAACTTAAAAGATGCAAAGGTCTATGATACGGTTTATGATGAAAATGATAATAAGAAAGAAGTATTAAACTCAAAAGAGACAACGCTTGCGATGGGCAAACAGGATGAGATCAGAGAAGTATTTCATTCTTGGATCTTTAAGAGCTATGATCGTCGTTGTGATCTTGAAAACATTTATAATGAAAGATTTAATTCCATCAGGTATCGTACATTTGATGGGGACTTTTTAAAAGTTCCAAATATGAACAGCGAGATCAAACTGTATAAACATCAAAAAGATGCAATCATGAGGATTCTATTTTCTAAAGACAATTCACTAATTGGGCACAAAGTAGGCTACGGAAAAACATATACTGCGATTGCAGCAATTATGGTGGCCAAACGATTAAAATTATCTGAAAAGAACTTATTTGTTGTTCCAAATCCATTAGTAGGCCAGTGGGGAGAAGAATTCATGAAATTATTCCCTGGTGCTAACATTTTAGTGTCCAGTGAGAACGATTTTACTCCGGCCAAGAGAAAAGAATTTTGTTCTAAAATCGCGACAGGATCATACGATGCAATCATTATTGCTCAGTCACAATTCCAAAAAATCCCGATTTCTCCTGAATATCAGGAAAAATATATTAAAGCACAGATTGAAGAATTAGATAAGCTGTTAGACTCTGCTGAGCAGAACTTTACAGTACGAAATATCGAAAGTTCCAAGAAAAAACTTTCTGTCAAGCTTGAAAAGTTACAGGATAGCAAGAGAAAAGATGATGTAATTTACTTTGATCAGTTGGGTGTTACTAAGCTGATCGTTGATGAAGCACATTATTACAAGAATCTGCTGTTAACAACGAAGATGAATAATATTGCAGGTATCAATACCAGCAGTAATTCAAAGAGAGCTTTTGATATGTTCATGAAATGCCAGTACATGGAAGAAAATTGCCGAAACAAAGGTATTGTATTCTTAACCGGTACTCCCGTGTCAAATAGTATGGCAGAAGTATACACAATGCAACGCTATTTGCAGTTAAATACCTTAAAAGAACTTGGCATTGACTCATTCGACAGCTGGGCATCGACATTCGGTGAAACAAAGACTGCCATGGAACTTGCTCCGGAGGGAACAGGGTATCGTGCCAGAACAAGATTCACACGATTTGTTGGATTGGCCGAGTTATTAACAATCTTTAAAGAAGTGGCTGATATTAAGGTCAAAGATATTAAAGAAATGGATGTGCCGAATGCCGTTATGGAGACTATTTCCATTGATGCTTCTGATGAACAGAAAAAATATGTAGATGGTTTGGCAAGCAGGGCAGCTCGCATTCGAGACGGTGGAGTAGATCCATCAGAAGATAATATGCTCAAGGTTACAAACGAAGGACGTAAATTAGCTTTAGATCAGCGACTGGTTGGAATTGAGGAAGAAAACTTTAATTCTAAAGCAAAATATTGTGTGAATCAGGTCATGGATATTTATGAGAAATATCCTGGAAAAACTCAGGTTATTTTCTTAGATTTATCAACGCCAAAGAAAGGAGAGTTTAACGTTTATGATGATGTAAAGGCTAAATTAATAGAAAGGGGAATTCCAGAAGGAGAAATTGCTTTTATCCATAGTGCTAAAACGAATAAACAAAAAGTTGATCTTTGCAAGAAGGTAAACGAAGGTGTTATTCGTGTATTATTAGGAAGTACAGATAAAGCGGGAACTGGTTGCAACTTCCAGAAAAAATTGATTGCCTTACATGATCTGGATTGTCCATGGAGACCGTCAGATCTTACACAGAGGTCCGGCCGTATTATCCGTCAGGGTAACTTCAATAAAGAAGTTTACATTTACCGATATGTAACGAAAAATACCTTTGACTCTTATTTATGGCAGACAGTGGAAAACAAGCAGCGATATATTGGACAGATTTTGTCAGAAGAAAACATTCCTAGACGTATGGAGGAAGATGATTTAACATTATCGTTTGCGGAAATTAAGGCAGCAGCCTGTGGGAATCCATTAATCAAGGAACAGATGGAACTTACGCAGCAAGTAAAACGATTAAAAATGCAGAAAAACAATTTCTTAAATCAATATTACGAGTTAGAGTCTTATATTAGCAAGATTGCTCCAAACAGAATTGAACAGTATAAGAAAAATATTGAAAACATTGAAAAAGATATCGAAGTTGCTAAAAAATATCATACAGGTGATTTCCATATCAAAGTTTTAGATAAATATGATTCCGATACAAGAGCAGAAGCTAACAAAATAATCCACAATATTCAACCATCTTATAAGAATGAACGAAAGATTGCCAGCTATCAAGGATTTGATATTATTCTTGATAGAAAGTCAGTTTACAGTCATCAGACAATGATTATTCGTGGTAATTATGACTATGAATTTGAATTCAGTGGCAGTACGAATATCATGTATCAGATTGATAAGATCATTGAATATGGAATATTGGAAGAATTAAAAACTTTCAAGAGAAGATTAGAGTTTGAATCCAGAAAATTTGTTACAGCAAAGACGGAATTAAATCCTGATTTTCCTCATGAAAGTGAATTAATTAAGAAACAGGCACGATTATCTGAATTAAATCAGAAATTGAGTGCGTAATAATCAAAATAAGGGGCAGGCATATATTTGTCTGCTCTTATTTTTTTGCGACAAAATCTTTATAATTTTTTTGGAATATGATATAATACTAATGTATTTTTTATTAGACTTTGGAGTTTTAACAGAAAAACTTTGAACTTTTTTAAGGATAAAAAATCAATAGAAATTTCATAACCAATCATTTGGGCATAAAGTTTAGCAGATATTTTGTATCTGCTTCTTTTTATGCCCATTTTTATTTTTACAAAAGAAAGGAGAAAAAAATTGTTATCTTTAGTAGTTAATGTATAGAATGTAAAAGAATAGTTATACCCTAATAAACCTTAGTAAATATAA
>ENA-OPBZ01000072-OPBZ01000072.1-human-gut-metagenome-genome-assembly--contig:-NODE-72-length-56529-cov-6.119967_pt1 | contig 56529 bp, 50 predicted proteins | sample MGYA00241072_ERZ501459 | MGnify/ENA primary metagenome ERZ501459 (study PRJEB25962, sample SAMEA2042632) | human gut metagenome | biome: human gut; feature: human-associated habitat; material: faeces...
TTGCTGATGCTGATGCTAACCTCTTCTATATTGACCTTCCTTCAGATGTTCCTGTTATTATTTTCAATAACTTCCTTAACGGCGGTGAGAGAAAAAAAGATGACGCAGGCAATGTATCTTACGAGTTTGGTGAAGAACAGTTCAAGGCTGCTAGACAGACAGTGGATACTACTTGTCAGTACTATTCAGAAGGTGACGACGACTACTATGATAATATGTTAGATGGTACTTTCTGGGAAAAGGCTCAGGAGGCAGTTGAGGGTAACGATAAGACTTTCCTCGGCAACTTCCAGAAGAACTTCTTTATGGAAACAGAGTATGACCTTGGTATCTCAATGAACTTTGACAATATGGTATTCATTATTGATCCTAACAATACTTCAGTCAATGAAGTAAGCGGTAAAGAATCATACGGTGGCGAGTTCTACTTCTTCTATGGTAAGAACGAAGAAACAGGCAACTATGAGTACGGCGGACTTCCTAACTATGAACAGGCTAAGGCTGAGGGTGTAGTTAAGGATATTGATAAGAACGCAACTCCTGATGAGCCTGCTTCAAAGCCAACAGATCCTAGCAACAACAACAATAACAACACAAACCCAACAACAACAGTTCCTGCTCCTGATCAGAATGCAACATCTGCTACAAACGCTGTTTCAACATCAGATACAGCTAACAACACAGATAACAATGCAGTTCAGACAGGCGCTACAACAGCAGCTGCAGTTCTCGCAGTTCTTCTCGTTGCAGGCGGTGCAGTTGTTTACACACGCAAGAGATTTGAATAATCTTAAATAATTATACATAATTATAATTGTTTAATGCCCTCCACACGGAGGGCATTTTTGCTTTAAAACCTCCATTTGATTCTCCTCAAAAAACTGTGCATAAACGACGTATTATATTTGAAAATTTGTTCTAAAAGACCAAAAATGTAAAACTGATATAATAAACAGGTAAAATTTGGTTATTATGACATAGCTATTACAGCTCAAAATCCCCTATAACACTTGATTTTTACTGCGTTTTATACTATAATAGTCATGCTGATACAAGTATGGTGTCGGAAATTCGTAAGGAGGAAATTTAAAATGTCCAAAAAAGTTATAAGTCTTTTATTGGCTGTTATGCTTACAATGGCAATGATTGCAGTTGCTGCAGTCAGCGTTTCTGCCGATACGGACGATGAAGGCAGATATGTGCCTTCAGAGGGCACTGAAACTTACCATGTATATTTCTATAAGCCTGCTGACTGGGAGAACGAGTACACATCAGACGCAGGTATTTATTGGTGGAGTGGTTCGGATAGTCCTTCAGCTTGGCCGGGTTACGGTGCTCATAAGGCAGACATTCCAAATGTTTACTATTGTGATGTACCGACTGATGTTGTCAATGTAATCTGGAACAATGCTCTTGACGGTACAGACGATCCAATCAATCCTGAGTATACTCTTGCTTATCAGACAAATGATATTACATTCTTCGGTTATGATGCAGAAGAGTCTGACTATTATCCTGACGGTGTAGATAACTTTGATAATATGATTTATGTTATCAATCCTGAGTACACATCTGTTAATGATAAGGGCAAGTCAATCTTTGCAGGCGAGTGGTTCTACTACTACGGTAACGGCGAGTACGGTACTGCTCCTACAAAGGCAGAACTCAAAGCCGGTGATTATTACGGCAAAGACGGCGTGTTCCCTACAGAGTACACTCCATCAGGTGAAGAAACAACAGCTGCTCCTACAACAGTTGTGACAGAGCCTGCTACAACAGAGCCTGCAACTGATGCAACTGTTGCTACAGAAGCTACATCAGCTACCGAAGATTCTTCACTTGCACTCACAGTTAATGCTACATCTAACTATTTCCCGATGGCAAGCGCACAGTACAATGCATCTACAAATCAGGTAACAGTTACATACAACTTTGAATCTGCAAAGAATGTTCTTGATACACAGTGGTACATTTCATATGACCCGACAATTCTTTCTGTTGCAGAGGAAAACACAGTAAATTCTGTTTGTCCCGCAATGAACGGCAAGGGTGCTTATGTCAACTTAAATAACAAGGTTGACGGTACAGGTTATGTAAGATTCTGTGCAAGTGACCTTTCACTCTATAACTTCAGTGAAAAGACACCTTTTGCAAAGGTTGTATTTGATGTAAAGGATATTTCAAAGGTTGCTCCTGTTTCTACAACAGTTGACCTCGTTGTTCAGGTACTCCGTGTTTCTGAACTTAATCCTGACACAGAAATGACAGACAGTGCTAAGGAAGTTGTTCTTGTTGATAAGGAAGTTGTAAAGAAAGATCCTGTTGCTTCTGCAGTAAAGGTTGACCTTTCTACAGAACTTACACCTTCAACATATGTTGAGCCTACTACAGCTGAACCTACAACTGAAGAGCCGACAACTGCCGAGCCTACTACAGTAGAGCCAACAACAACTGAGCCGACAGAAGCTCCAACAACAGCTCCTGTTACAACTCAGCCTGCTACAGAAGAGCCAACAACAGTAGCTCCGACTACAACAGAGCCTGAAACAACAACAGCTTCTGTAACAGATCCGGATGCAACAGTTGCACCTGCAACAGAGAATCCTACTGTAGCTCCTACAACTTCGCAGAATGCCACATCTGCTACAGAATCTACAACACAGAAGAGCAATTCAACATCCGACACTCCTGATACACCTAACAACAACGGCAACAATAACGGTGCTGTTCAGACAGGTGAAGCTCCTCTCGCAGTTGTAATTCTTACACTCCTCATCGGTTCAACTTGCGTAATGTTCGTTCTCCGCAAGAAGGAAAATATCCTTTAATAGCCGATAAAGACTAAAAATCAAAAGGGCTGACCAAATTACGGTCAGCCCTTTTCCTATGTCCATTTTTCAGTGCTATGATGTTTAGCTATTAAATTTGTGATAAAAACGTAAAAAACAGCTCCACTAAAATAGTGGAGCTGTTTCGTAATTTGTAAATTTGTAAAATCAGTTAGCTCTGGTAACCTTACCTGAACGCAAACAACGGGTGCAAGCATATACACGCTTTGGTGAACCGTCAACAATAGCCTTTACACGCTGTACGTTGGGCTTCCATGTTCTGTTTGATCTTCTGTGTGAGTGAGATACCTTAATACCGAACTTTACATCCTTACCGCAGAATTCACATTTTGCCATGCGTCTGCACCTCCTTAAGAAAACTAATTCTATTTCTAACTTTGTTATAATAACAGAAAATGAGAAAAAATGCAAGGGTTTTTTGAAAATTTCTTAACTTGTTTTTTGCTCTTGTAATTTTTGATGATATATTATATAATTAAGAGTAAATATAGTTACACGATTGTTACCTAAAATTTTGAAATTCAGGAGGCTATTATGCTCTCATTATTACTTAACGGAATCAGAAACGGCAACCTTGACTTTGGTGCTGTTATTGCTGAAATTTTAGCAGTGCTTGTCATCATATTTTTAATTCTCCCATTCCATGAATGGGCGCACGCTTTCACAGCGTCACTTCTCGGCGACAAGGCTGTAAAGGGCAGAGGCAGACTTTCACTCAATCCGCTCAGCCACATTGACCCTATGGGTGCCTTGTGTATGCTTTTGTTCGGATTCGGTTGGGCAAAGCCTGTTCCGATTGATCCGAGAAATTTTAAAAATCCAAAGGTCGGTATGGCAATCACCGCAATTATGGGACCGATTGCAAATATCGTTGCCGCATTGGCAGGACTTCTCATTTATTATCCGATTATCCTTTTTACAGGCGCATTTCAATTTTCTGCAATCGGAGGATATGTTGTTCAATTCTTAAGCTTCTACATTTCGTGCAATGTCGGACTTGCAGTGTTCAACCTTATCCCGATTCCTCCGCTTGACGGTTCAAAGGTTCTCTTTGTATTTTTGCCCGACAAGGCTGTTGAGTTTTTTTACAGATATCAGATGTATTTCTTCATCGGTCTTTTTGTTCTCCTTTATGTAGGAGTTCTCAACACACCGATTAACTGGGTGAGCAATCAGATACTCAACTTCATCAGCTGGCTTGCAAGCCTGCCGTATATGCCGTTTGTCGGTTAATTTAATCATCCGCAACAAAAATTACAGCAAAGAAATTATCTATGGAAACACAACAACTTCAATATAAGCTGTCGGCATTTGAAGGCCCTCTTGACCTGTTGCTGACGCTGATTTCTAAAAACAAAATAGATATTTACGACATCAGCATTTCCGAATTGCTCGACCAGTACATGGAGCAGATTAATATGATGCAGGAAAATCAGATGGATATCGCATCGGAATTTCTGACAATGGCATCAAGGCTTGTATATATCAAGTCTGTAATGCTCCTGCCAAAATATGAGGAAGAGGCTGAAGAGCTCAAGAAAGAACTTTCGGGACAGCTTCTTGAATATGCCGTTTGCCGTGAAATGGCGGCAAAACTCGGCGATATTTATGACTTTGACAGCTTTTACCGAGATGCATCTCCTGTTGAATTTGACCTGACTTACAACCGTATTCATCCGAGTGAAGATATTGCAAAGGCATATGTCAGCGCAGTCGGACGAGGCAAGCGTAAGCTTCCGCCGTCAAAAGACGCATTTTCGGGTATTGTGTCGCATAAAATCGTGTCGGTAAACAGTAAGATTATCCATCTTATGAGAAGGCTATGGCACGGCAAAAGGCTTGAATATCACGAAATTTTTGAGGTGTGCGAGGGCAAAAGCGACCTTGTTGCAACATTTCTTGCAACGCTGGAGCTTGTAAAGGGTAAGCGTATCAGAATTGAGGGCAGTGGTGAAAATGCCGTTGTTCATATGATTGAGGATAAAAACGCAATGCCTTTGCCACAGGTTGACGAGGACGAAAACAATGAAAATGAGGAGGTGCAGTAATGGCTGTTGAAAATATTCGTGGTGCGATTGAGGCGATTTTATTCGCAAACGGTGCGTCGGTTGAATTTTCCCGAATAGCGCAGGCACTTGAAATTTCCGAAAAAAAGGTTAAAGAGCATATTTCTGCACTGATTGATGATTATGAGGCAGCAGGACGGGGCATAACTATAATATTGCTTGACAATTCCTGTCAGATGGTTTCAAAAAAGGAATTTGCTCCGCAGATTCGTACCGTTATGGATTTGAGGAGGAACACTCCGCTTTCACAGGCGGCTCTTGAGGTTCTTGCGGTTGTTGCGTACAATCAGCCTGTTACAAAGGCTTTTGTCGAGCAGGTGCGCGGTGTTGATTGCAGTGGTGTAATCGGTAGTTTGACAACAAAGGGACTTGTTGAAGAAAAGGGCAGACTTGAGCTTCCCGGAAGACCGTTGCTTTACGGCACAACCGAAAACTTTTTGCGTTGCTTTAACATTTCAAGTCTTGACGAACTTCCTCCGCTTCCCGAAAGTGATGAGGACAAGGAGTCCGAAGAAAACGGTGAAGAACAGGAGAAAATCGAAAACGGCGGAGAACAGATGGATTTGTTTTCGATACAGCCTGATGACAAACAGTAAAAATTAGGGGGAATACCCTTGCTTTGGTTATATATTTTACTCGGAATTGCTCTGTTTGTTGCGCTTGTGATGTTTATTCCGATTACTTTGCGTGCATCATATAAAGAGGACTTTTGGTGCGCCGTGTATATCGGCTTTGTAAAGCTGCAGCTTGTGCCGGCAAAGCCTAAAAAAGAAAAGAAGAAAGTTAAAAAACAAACTCCGAAAACCGAACAGCCTAAAAAAGCGACAGAAAAAAAGCCGAGCCTTATTAAAAAATACGGCATTGAGTGGCTTTTGAACCTGATAAAAAGAGTTGCAGAGCTTGCAGTATCGGCATTGCAGGATTTTTTCAGCCACATACTGGTTAAAAAATTGTCGCTGAGTATCAGCGTTGCAGGTGACGATGCGGCTGACACGGCTATAAAATACGGCAAATACTGTGCCGTTGTTTATCCGGCAGTAGGCACAATTGTCCGTGTTGTAAAATGCAAAGGCTACGGAGTTGACATAAATCCGAATTTTTCGGAAAAAGCAGAAACTGAAATTAACTTTGACTTTGCCGCAAGAATTTTCGCATTCCGACTTATCGGTCTTGCCGTTAAGCACGGAATCAAGGGACTTAAGCTTCTTGCAGAAGTGAAAAACGAACTATAAATAACTGATGATTTATATAAATATAAAAAGGAGAATGGCTATGGAACATCCTATCGGCAGTTTAATGGATACCACAATGGAAAAAATCAAGGAAATGATTGATGTCAATACTATTATCGGCGAGCCTATAACTTCGCCTGACGGCACACTCATCATTCCTGTTTCAAAGGTAAGCTACGGCTTTGCGGCAGGCGGTTCGGATCTGCCTACCAAAAAGGAAAACAAAGACTGCTTTGGCGGCGGAAGCGGTGCGGGTGTTACTATTCAGCCTGTTGCCTTTCTTACCGTTTATCAGGGCGATGTAAGGCTTGTTTCCGTTGACAGGGAAGAAGGCACAGCCGACAAGCTCGTTAATATGATTCCCGATGTTCTCAAAAAAGTAAAGGGAGTTTTCAAAAAGGATAAGAGCGAATCCGCAGACGATTTTTCCGAAATCACACAGGACGATATTGACGGCTGATTCGTAATATTGCAACACCCCTCGGCATAGATTTATGCAGGGGGTGTCCTTATGAAAAAAATAATCTCGCTTGCGGTGTGCTTTGTTATGCCGTTTGTGCTTATGGGCGCAGAAACTGCGGAGGATACTCCTCCGAAAACTTCTGCACAGGCATTTGTTCTTTACTGTCCCGATAACAACACGGTTATCTGTTCAAAAAATGCAGATGAAAGAATGAAGCCTGCGAGCACCACAAAGATTATGACATCTCTCATAACGCTTGAGGAGGCGGCATCCTGTAACAGCGAAGTAACCTTCAAACAGGAAATGGTTGCCGAGGGCAGTTCGATGTATCTTAAAGTCGGTGAAAAAGTCCGACTTTCGGACCTTGCGTCAGGAATGATGATGGCGTCGGGTAATGATGCGGCGAATGCGGCGGCATATACGATTTCGGGCAGTCCCGAAAAGTTTTCACAGCGAATGAATGAAAAGGCGAAGCAAATCGGTATGACGAATACCAATTTTGTAACGCCGAGCGGACTTGACGATGACAACCATTACTCAAGTGCAAAGGATATGGCTCTGCTTATGTCATACGCACTTGAAAATGACGATTTTGCAAATCTTACGGCTAAGAAGAGCGTGACCGTTGAATTTCTTGAACCGAAATCAAAGAAAACCGCATATGCAAATCATAACAGGCTTTTGTCGCTTTATCCCTACTGTACAGGCGGAAAAACAGGCTATACAACGGCGGCAGGGCGGTGCCTTGTTTCCTCTGCAAAAAAAGACGGTGTAACGCTTGTGTGCGTCACTCTGAATGACCGCAACGATTGGAATGACCATATTTCTCTTTATGATTACGCTTTTGAAAAGTACAGGGGAGTTGACTGCAAGGACGCTGACTTTTGTGCCGATATTCCGTGCGTGGGCGGTGATAAGGACAGCGTAACGGTTACAGGCGAGAAGAACAGCACAATCGTTTTAAAGCGTGAGGACTGCGATAAAATCAAGAAGAAAATCTATATAGACGGCTTTTTGTATGCTCCGATTGAAAAGAACGAGTCGGTAGGCAGAATTGAATACACACTCGGCGGAAAGCTGCTTTATAAATGCAACATTGTTGCAGGCGAAAAGATTAAATCGGATAAAAAGAGTGTGTCAATATTTTCGGCAATAGGAAATCTGTTTTCGTGACAGCTTAAATATACAGAAAATTTTATTAAAAAGGAATTTACATATGGCTAAAATTGAACCTATAAGACTTCAGAAATTCATAGCGCAATGCGGTATTGCGTCAAGGCGAAAGGCCGAGGAGCTTATTCTCGGCGGTCATGTCAAGGTGAACGGCAAAACCGCAATTCTCGGTGACAAGGTTCTTCCTACAGACAAGGTGTTTGTAAGAGGCAAGAGGATTGTTGTGCCGAAGGGCGGCAATTACCGATATATTATGCTCAACAAACCCCGTGGATTCATTACCACAATGAATGATGAGCGTGGCAGAAAGTGTGTTGCACAGCTTGTTGAGAATGTCGGCGAGCGAGTTTATCCGATCGGCAGACTTGACAAAGACAGCGAGGGTATGCTTGTTTTTACAAATGACGGTGACTTTGCAAACAAGGTTATGCACCCGAAAAACAATGTTTACAAGATTTACAGAGTAACCGTTCGACCGTCAATTGACGAGGATCAGCTTGTAAAGCTTGAAACAGGCGTTGAGCTTGACGGCAGGAAAACCGCTCCTGCATATGTCCGTGTAATTCACAAGGAGCAGGGCAGAGTAGTTCTTGAAATGATTCTTCACGAGGGTAAGAACCGTGAAATCAGAAGAATGTGCGAGGCTGTCGGGCTTGAGGTTGCAAGACTCAAACGCACCCAGATCGGCGGTGTAAAAATGGGTATGCTCAAACAGGGCGACTGGAGAGATTTGACCGAACAAGAGGTTAAAAAACTGCTTGCAAACCCGTTTTTAAACGGCAAACAGCTTTAATTTTCTGTTTTTGAAAAATACTTCCGAAACGGTGAATAAAACTATTCGTTAATTTGACAATAAATTTACGGTTTTGTCGTAATAACTATTAAATGTGTTCAAAATTGAAATAGTACAGCGTGTTTTTCTTGTACTTTTGAAGATTATAGAGTATAATGTATCGTGTAGAAAATTAGTATGCACGCTCAGTTTTCGTGCATATTCAATACATGGTATTGGAGGATTTTAAGATGAGTATTGAAAAGATCAATCAGGCAAAGGCTGAAATTGCCGCAACTTCCGCTTATAAGACAATTACGGCGTTTTTTGATGCAGACAGCTTTTGTGAAATTGATGCCTTTGCAAAATCCGGTGAAGGTTTTGCCGAGGTTGTTGCAGGCTTTGGAACAGTAGAAGGTATGCCTGTTTATGCGTTTGCACAGAACAGCGACATTTGCGGCGGTGCCATGAGTAAGGCACAGGCTGCCAAGCTTAAAAAGCTTTACGGTCTTGCACTCAAGACAGGCGCTCCTGTTGTAGGTTTCTATGACAGCGTTGGCGGCAGACTTAATCAGGGTACAGAGCTTCTCGCAGGCTGCGGTGATGTTCTCAATGCGGCTGCGTCACTTTCCGGTGTTGTACCGCAGATTTCGGTTGTTCTCGGCACTTGCCTCGGAACAAACGCTCTTAACGCCGCAAGCGCAGACATCGTTATCATGAGCAAAGACGCACAGCTTTCACTTTCGGTAACAGGCAAGCATTCCGATGCCGCTTACAATGCTGAAAACGGCATTGCCTCAATCGTTTGTGACGATGCAGACAAGGCAATCAAGGCTGCAAAGGAACTTATCCTTTATCTTCCGTCAAATAACCTCACAATGGCTCCTCAGTCATTTGAAGAAGCTCCTGCAGAGGACGGCTGCGGTTGTGTAGTCAGCAGAACAGTTGACGGCAACAGCATTGTAAAGCTCTTCAATGATTACGGCAAGGAAGCAAATGTTCGTTTTGCAAGACTCGGCGGTCAGGTTGTAGGTATTGTTGTTACAAAGGGCAAGGAGCTTGGTTGCAAGTCTGCAAACAAGGTAGCAAAGTTTGTTCGTTTCTGCGATGCTTTCTCACTCCCTGTTGTAACATTCGTAAACTGCCCGGGCTTTGAGTCAATCAAGTCGGCAACAAAGGCGTCAGCCGCTTATGCTGAGGCAACAACAGTTAAGATTTCTGTTGTTACAGGCAAGGCAATCGGTTCAGGCTATGTTGCTCTTGCAGGCACAGGCGCTAATGCAGATGTTGTTTACGCACTTCCCGATGCGGTTATTTCACCTGTTAATGTTGAGGCTGCCGCATTCATTATGGCTCCCGAAGTTATGAATGTTGCCACAGATAAGCAGGCTGAGGTTGCTCAGAAGTTTGCTGACGAGAATCTTTCTGCTTACAATGCCGCTCAGAACGGCTATGTTGACGGTATTGTTGAAGAAGCTCAGCTCCGTCAGACTCTTATTTCTGCTCTTGATATGCTCTCGGGCAAGCGTGTTTCAACACTTTCAAAGAAGCATTCAACTATCTGATAAATGATTACTTGTTAAAATAAAAGGGGATACTAAAAATGAAGAATTTAAGAATTACAGTTAACGGCACAGCATATGATGTTCAGGTTGAAGAACTCGGTGGCTCTTCAGCTCCCGCAGCAGCCGCTCCTGCTCCTGCAGCCGCTCCCGCTCCTGCAGCAAAGCCGGCAGCTCCCGCAGGCGCTCAGGGTTCTGTTGTTGTAAAGGCTCCTATGCCCGGTACAGTTGTTAATGTTGTTGTTTCGGCAGGACAGGCTGTTAAGGCTGGAGATGACCTCGTATTCATCGAGGCTATGAAGATGGAAACTCCCGTTAAGGCTCCGCAGGACGGCACAGTTGCAACAGTTGATGTTGCAAAGGGTGAGTCAGTTGACTCAGGTAAGGTTCTCGTAACACTTAACTAATCAATAATTCGGAGAAAGGGATGCTGTAAAATGGCAAAAAAAATCAGAGTTACCGAAACTGCTCTGCGTGACGCTCATCAGTCACTCATTGCAACAAGAATGACAACAGAGGAAATGCTCCCTGTTCTTGACAAACTCGATAAAATCGGTTATTACTCACTCGAATGCTGGGGCGGCGCAACATATGACTCATGCCTCAGATTCTTAAACGAAGATCCGTGGGACAGACTCCGCACAATCAGAGAGCATTGCCCTAACACAAAGCTCCAGATGCTTTTCAGAGGACAGAATATGCTCGGTTATCGTCACTATGCCGATGACTGCGTTGAGTACCTTGTTCAGCGTTCAATCGCAAACGGTATTGACATTATCCGTATTTTTGATGCTCTTAACGACATCAAGAATCTTAAAACAGCTATCAAGGCCGCTAACAAAGAAGGCGGTCATGCGCAGGTTGCTATCAGCTACACAACAGGTCCTGTATTCACAGATGAATACTATGTTGAGTATGCTAAGAGAATTGCAGACGCAGGTGCAGATTCAATCTGTATCAAGGATATGGCTGCTCTTCTTACTCCGACAAGAACCGAAAGCCTTGTAAAGGCTATCAAAGCCGCTGTTCCGGAGCTTCCGCTTCAGCTCCACACCCACTACACATCAGGTCTTGCATCAATGTGTCTTTTAAAGGGTGTTGAGGCAGGTGCCGACGGCATTGACACAGCAATCAGCCCACTCGCTCTCGGTACATCACACGCTCCGACAGAGTCAATGGTTGCCGCTCTTTCAGGCACAGAGTTCGACACAGGTCTTGACCTTAAACAGTTCACTGACATCCGTGCTTACTTCATGACTCTCCGTGAGAAGTACATCAAGTCAGGACTTCTTGATCCTAAGATGCTCGCAACAGACGCTAACGCTCTTATCTATCAGGTTCCCGGCGGTATGCTTTCCAACCTTCTTTCACAGCTCAAGCAGGCCGGTAAGGAAGACAAGCTTGACGAAGTTCTTGCAGAAGTACCCCGTGTTCGTAAGGATTCAGGTTATCCTCCGCTTGTTACTCCGACATCACAGATTGTCGGCACACAGGCTGTATTCAATGTAATAACAGGCAAGCGCTACTCAATGTGCACAAACGAGTTCAAGGGACTTGTTGCCGGTGAGTACGGTACAACTCCAATGCCGATTGATCCTGAGTTTCAGAAGAAGATTATCGGTGACAAGAAGATTATCAAAGGCCGTCCAGCAGATCAGCTTGAGCCTGAGCTTGATAAGCTCCGTGGCGAGATTGAGCAGTGGATTGAACAGCCTGAAGATGTTCTTTCTTATGCACAGTTCCCGAAGGTTGCCCTCGACTTCTTTGAAAAGAGAAGAAATGCCAAGGTTGGCATCAACGGCGACAAGCTTGACAAGAAAAATATGGTTCACCCTGTTTGATTTGACAACAAAAATTAACATTTATGCCACTTTCGCTATGAAAGTGGCATTTTCATTTGAGCAGAATTATTCTTGCTAAATTTTTAGCAACTATATTGCATTACATATATTTTAGCGGTATAATTAAGTAAATTGAATATCTGTTGCGTATACCATTATTACAGATAGAATAAATAAAAGGTGAGGAAATAAAAATGAAAAAATTTTTAACAGCATTGATAGCATTTGTAATGTGCTTTTTGGTTGTAACAACGGCTTTTGCGGCTACACCTGATGAAGCTTCTGATTCAGACTTGATTTCAGATATTAAACAGGCTATGTTAGATACATATTATGGTGATGAAAAGCCTGATTTTATTGAAGTAAGAATATATGGTACAGCCAGTGACGGTGGTGTGTATTTCGATTTTATGGATAGTTTTACACACTGGACAGATGAAGTGGAATTCGATATAGGTGATTATACTGTTTCTTATCCGAGAGATTGTCCCGTTTTGTTATACAAGAATAATAAAGTATATACCTTGTCAGATGCCTATGAAACAGGTGTAATTGATGATGATATGCTCTATGAATTATATATATGGGGAAATCTTTGGGGTAAGATGGATGTTACCCCAAAGGGTGAAAATTCATCTCTCATTTTGCGTATCAAAAGTGAAATGAAAAATACATACTATGGCGGCAAAGCTCCTGAATATTGTTGTATTAAAATTGTTGGTTCAACGAGTGACGGTGGAGTATATTTTATGCACGATGAAGGCAGTAGTCTTGACTATTCAATTGAAGAAACAATTGGTGACTATACTTATAGTTACAACCATAGTGATGATGTTATGCTTTATAAGAATGGCAATGTTTACTCAATCAAAGATGCTTATGAAAGCGGAGTTATTGACGATAGTATTCTTGAAGAATTGTCAAAGATGAATTTTGGTTTGGAATCTAATAAACCGAATACAACTGTACCTACTGAGCCTACAACTTCGGTTGCAACAGTTGACGAACCTGTAACAGTACCTGATACAACTTCTGCAACTTCTGCAACAAAGCCTGTTTCAACAAGCGACACAGCAACAAATGACACACCGAGCAATTCACAGAATAACAGCGGTGCTGTACAGACAGGACAGAACAGCGTTGCTGTAATTCTTCTTGTTGCAATGCTTGCTGGCTGTGCAGTAATTTTTGCAAAACGCAGAAATTATTTTAAATAATTCAAAACATCAACAGAATATATAAAATAAACCGTTCTCGCTTTTGTGAACGGTTTATTTATTTTAGCTTAAAAATTTGTGATAGTTTATCAAGATGTATTGCTTTTTATATCATTTAATGTTACAATTAACTTGCATAAAAATACAGCGAAAGTTTTTAATAATGCGTAGAATATTTACAAAGCGAGGGATAGATATGAAAAAGTTTTTACCTATAGCCATGGCGGCGGTAATGTCGATGTCTGCGGTTGCGGTTTCGGCTGTTTCTGCAAATGCGGTTGAACCGCTGAACACACCCGTGCAGTATGCACAGGTTGCAAGGGCAAGCTTGGCAACTCCGAAAATTTCAAAGGCTGAAAGCGTTTACGGCGGTGTAAAGCTTACATGGAACAAAGTTAAGGGCGCGGCTAAATACAGAGTTTACTACAAGGGCAGTAAAGGCTGGACTAAACTTGCCGACACAACCTCAACCTCATATACCGACAAAAAGGTTTCATCAGGCAAAAGCTATACATACACAATCAGATGTATCAGCAAGGACGGCAAAAAGTTTACAAGCGGATATGATTCAAAGGGCAAAACAGTAAAATATGTTGCCGCTCCAAAAATTTCTAAGATTGAAACTGTATATGACGGCACCAAAATTACATGGAATAAAGTTACAGGTGCAGAGAAGTATCGTGTGTATTATAAAGACAGAACAGGTTGGAATAAACTTGTTGACACAACAGGTACAAGTGTTGTTGATGAGGGATTATATCCTGCAGAATATAATATTTCTCAAGGTGTTGCTAATACGATATATACTGTCCGTTGTATAAGTAAAGACGGCAAGAGTTATAAAAGTGGATATGATTCCAAAGGGAAAGCATTAACAGGTTATAAGCAATCAGTTCCGGATGTAATTAATATATCAACCGTTAGTGGCGGTATAAAACTTGAGTTTAATTATGCTTTACCTGAAAACTCAAAATACCGTGTGTATAAAAAAGAAAACGGCTCTTGGAAGAAACTTGCTGAAACTTACAATCAATACTATACAGATAAAAATGTTAAAGCCGGCAAAAGCTATACTTATACAGTAAGAGGTGTATCTAAGGACGGTAAAAAGTTCACAACTTCCTATAACCCGTCAGGTGTGACATTAAAGTATAAGACAACTAATAAAACAAGAGATGATTTTGTTAATTATCTTATGAATCATCAGAGTGAATGGTTACCTCATGATTATATGGGTATGAGAGCACAGGCTGGATTTGAATTTGTTGATCTTGACTTTGATGGCATTCCTGAACTCATTGTACAGGAATCCGGTGGAACGATGTGCAATGTAGATGCAGCAATTTATTCGTTTAAGAACGGTAAACTTGTAAAGTCGAAATATAATAGAAATGATGCAGTACAAAACAGATTTAATTTTTATTATAATAAAGGCACTAAAAAATATGAGATACTTGGCACTGCTATTTCAGCAGCAGGAACAGCCAATGATCATACATACGAAAAATTTCAGCTCAAATATGACGGTTATTCTGTAACTACAGATTATTTTGCTGCATACTATGTGACTTATCCAATGAATACTCCAAATGGAAATTATGAATATACATATTATAACGGTGCTGATAGTTATTATTTTGGTATAGGAAATCATAAGAAAATTTCAAAATCAAATTACAATGATATATTAAGAAGCAGATTTGCAAATCGTGTAAATGCACATAAACGCAGTCAATTTATTTATCGTACAGCTGCCGACACAAACTGGAACAATATGTCATATTCTCAGAAAAAACAGGCATTGCTTGATTCATACGATTCATTCTCGTATGATAAATACTAATTAAAGCGAGGGATAGATATGAAAAAGTTTTTACCTATAGCTATGGCGGCGGTTATGTCGATGTCTGCGGTTGCGGTTTCGGCAGTTTCTGCAAATGCGGTTGAACCGCTTAACACACCTGTGCAGTATGCACAGGTTGCAAGGGCAAGCTTGGCTACTCCGAAAATTTCAAAAGCCGAAAGCGTTTACGGCGGTGTAAAACTGACTTGGGGCAAGGTAAGCGGTGCGGCTAAATACAGAGTTTACTACAAGGGCCGTAAAGGTTGGACACGAATGGTTGATACAACTTCAACCTCATATATCGACAAGGATGTTTCATCGGGCAGGAATTACACCTATACTGTAAGATGTATTTCTGCTGACGGAAAGAGCTTTACAAGCGGTTATGATTCAAAGGGCAAAAGTGTAAAATATATTGCCGCCCCCGAAATTTCAAAGCTTGAAAATGTAAACGGCGGTGTGAAAATCTCTTGGGGCAAAGTAAGCGGTGCGACTAAATACAGAGTTTACTACAAGGGCAGTAAGGGCTGGACAAAAATGGTTGATACAACTTCAACCTCATATACCGACAAGGATGTTTCATCGGGCAGAAATTACACTTATACTGTAAGATGTATTACATCAGACGCAAAGAAATTTACAAGCGGTTATAACCCGACAGGCAAGTCGGTAAAGTATGTAGCCACACCGAAAATTTCAAAACTTGAGGTTACATATGACGGTGTAAAGCTGACATGGAACAAGGTCGCAGGTGCAGAAAAATACCGTGTGTACTACAAGGACAGGAACGGTTGGACAAAGCTTGGCGACACAACAGGCACGACTATGCTTGATATGAATGTTGTTTCAAAGGAATTTGATTTAAGCGTTGACGATATTTATTACACGGTTCGCTGTATCAGCAAGGATGCCAAGAGTTTTACAAGCGGATACGATTCAAAGGGTACGCCCATTGGCGATCATCAGGATTGTCCCGAAATTTACAGCATTGGTGCAGTAAACAACGGTGTTGAAATGCATTGGACGGGAGATGCGCCAAAGTTCCGTGTTTATATTAAAGAAAACGGTTCTTGGAAGAAGATAGCAGAAACTTATGACAACTATTATGTTCACAAGGGTGCAAAGTCCGGCAGTAACACTTATACGGTAAGAGGTGTTTCAAAAGACGGTAAAAAGTTTACTACGATGTTTAACCCAACCGGTGTAACATACAGATATAAGACATCCGATAAAACAAGGGACGCTTATATCAATTATATGATGAATCATACCGATGAATGGATGCCAAGCTTGGGAAGTAATCACAATTTGTCAGGTGTTATGTTTTTGGATTTCGACTTTGACGGAGTTCCGGAGCTTGTTGCACAAAAGGCTGATTCCAAAGAGTATGGTTTCCATTCCGTTGTTTACAAATTTGAAGACGGTAAGTTAAAAAGAGTGGGAAATGTTAACGACGGTTTTTCGATATACTATAATAAAACTGCCAAAAAGTATGAGGTTCACGACCTGGATATATATTTAAATGTAGATGACGGTTACTATTGGACGGGTAATTCAATAATCACATACGACGGAGAGAATCTTTTTGCAAATATGTATTCGGCAAGAGGCGTAGGCGAAGAATCAAATAATAATATTTATTATAAATATTTTGACGGTAATGACAAAAATATTTCACGGGCAAAATATAACGAAATTAACCTTAAGCAGTTTAATAATTGCGTAAATGCACATATGTTTACCGAATTTATTGCGACAGGTTATGGTGATACCAGCGTATGGGGTGAGAAAACTACCACTGAGAATAAGCAGTCTTTGCTTGACGCTTATAATTCTTTCTCCTATGAGAAGTATTGATTATTTAAAAATTAATAAGTTTTAACTGCAAAAGGGTTCAGCCGTAAAAAACTGAACCCTTTTATTGCACAACAAAAAAACGGTTCAGCCAAATTGACTGAACCGTTAATTTATACTATGTAACGCTCGGGTGACAGAAGCTTGAATATATCAAACTGTCTTCACAAACTAAAAAACATTAGTTGTTGATGAGCTTATCTTCGTCAGACCAGCTGTAGAGCTTTCTAACTTCCTTACCGAATACTTCGGCAGGAGCTTCGGCAGCGAGCTTTCTCATAGCCTTGAAGTGAACCTGTGAACCTGCATCGCTCATGTCAAGGAGGAAGTCCTTAGCAAATGTACCGTCCTGAATGTCAGAAAGAACCTTTCTCATAGCCTTCTTAGTATCCTCTGTGATGATCTTTGGACCTGTGATGTAGTCACCGTACTCAGCTGTGTTAGAGATTGAATATCTCATGCCTGCAAAACCTGACTGATAGATAAGGTCAACGATGAGCTTCATCTCATGGATACACTCAAAGTAAGCATTTCTTGGGTCGTAACCGGCATCGCAAAGTGTTTCAAAACCTGCCTGCATAAGTGCGCAAACACCGCCGCAAAGAACAGCCTGCTCACCGAAGAGGTCTGTTTCTGTTTCTGTTCTGAATGTTGTTTCAAGAACGCCGGCTCTTGCACCGCCGATACCGAGTGCATATGCAAGTGCGAGATCCTTAGCCTGACCTGTAGCATCCTGCTCAACAGCAACGAGGCAAGGTACACCCTTACCAACCTGATACTCTGAACGAACTGTGTGACCCGGTCCCTTAGGAGCTACCATTGTAACATCAACATCCTTTGGAGGCTTGATGCAACCGAAGTGAATGTTAAAGCCGTGAGCGAACATAAGCATATTGCCTGCTTCGAGGTTTGGCTCGATGTCGTTCTTGTAAAGAGCTGCCTGCTTTTCATCGTTGATAAGAATCATGATGATGTCAGCCTGCTTTGCAGCCTCTGCCGATGTATATACCTTAAAGCCCTGTGCTTCAGCCTTTGCCCAGCTCTTGCTGCCTTTGTAAAGACCGACGATTACATCGCAACCTGAATCCCTGAGGTTGAGAGCGTGTGCATGACCCTGGCTGCCGTAACCGATAATAGCAATTTTCTTACCCTTGAGAAGGTCAAGGTTGCAATCTGACTGATAGTAGATTGGTGCTGTCATGTTTTTTGTGTAGTCTTTCATATTAAAGTCCTCCTTACCGCAAACGCGGCATATAAATTAAAATATATGCTAACTGTAAGATTAAACGGAAACCGAAGCTGTGCCTCTGTCAATGGCAACAGTACCTGTTCTTACAATCTCACGGATACCATAAGGCTTGAGTAAGTCAACAAGCGTGTTGACGCGGCTTGCACATTCGCAGTACTCAACGGTAACTGACGAAGGGGATACATCAACGATTTTCGCCTGCATAATTTCAACCGTTTTGACAATTTCGGCTCTTTTTGAGGCGGCGCAGTGAACCTTGATTAAAACAAGCTCACGGCTGATAAATTCGCCCTCGTTAAGCCTTTTTACCTTGATGACGGGAATGAGCTTGTTTAGCTGTTTTTCAAGCTGTTCAACAATGTACTCGTCACCGTTTGCAACGATTGTGATTCGGGAAACCGACGGTTCCTGAGTAACACCTACTGCGAGTGAGTCGATGTTAAAACCTCGGCGAGAGAAAAGTCCCGAAATCTTTGAAAGAACGCCCGCCTGATTTTCAACAAGTATTGATAATGTATACTGCATTTTATCACCTCATTAAATTGACGGAGTGTCGGGGTGAACATCGCAAACAAGAATGAACGGTTTTTCCGAATCAACAATACCCTTGATGATGTTTTCGGCTTCCTTGTTTGAATGAGCCTCTGCATGGTCAATGCCGTAAGCCTCGGCAATCTTCAAGAAGTCGGGATCACCGTTGAGAATTGTTGCGGAGTGTCTGCCGCCGTAGTGTTTGTCCTGAAGTTCACGAACCATTCCGAGTCGTGCGTTTTTCATAATGATGATTTTAATTCCGAGCTGATTGCCTGCAATAGTCGCAAGCTCATTAAGCCCCATCTGAAAACTGCCGTCACCGCAGATTACAATAACATCACGGTCGGGTCTTGCAAACTTTGCACCGATTGCAGCGGGAATCGAGTAACCCATTGTACCCATACCGCCTGTTGTGAGGAATCTGCCCTCACGAATACGGAAGTTATTTGCACACCAGATTTGATTTTGTCCTACATCGGCAACGAGAATTGCCTTTGAGCGGAACATTGCACTGAGATGACCGACAAGTGTTCTCGGCTCAACAAAGCCGTCAAATACGGGAGGCTCACGGTAAAGGTCTTTTTTCCAGTTCTTTACGGTTTCGCTCCACATTGTTGTAACCTTGTAATCGCCGATGCTGTCAAGCAGCATATTGATGACATTTTTCATATCGCCTACAATCGGAATTTCTGTTTTAACATTCTTACCGATTTCAGCAGGGTCAATGTCAATGTGAATTACCTTTGTGTTTTCACTCATCTGGTCGGGAGCCGCAACAGCTCTGTCGCCGAGTCTTGCACCGCATACGATTACAAGGTCGGCTTCGTGAAGAGCACGGTTGGCAACAGCCTTGCCGTGAGTGCCGAGCATTCCGAGATAAAGCTCATGCTCGCTGGGCATAACACCGATGCCCATCATAGTTGAAATAACGGGGATACCCGTAGTTTCTGCAAATTTTTGAAGTTTAAGCTTGATACCCGAACTCAGCACGCCGCCGCCTGATACGATAACAGGACGCTTGCTTGCGTTGATGGCCTCAACAGCCTTTTTAACCTGAATTGCGTGTCCCTTAGTGTTCGGTTTGTAACCGATAATGTTTACGCTTTCGGGATATTCAAAACTTTCAATTTCATTTTCCTGAATATCAACGGGAATGTCGATAAGTACAGGACCGGGTCTGCCGGTTGAGGCAATATGGAAAGCCTCTTTGAAAACTCTCGGAAGGTCTTCTGTTTTGCTGACGAGATAACTGTGCTTTACAAACGGTTCACAAGCTCCCGTGATGTCAGCTTCCTGAAAGACATCTCTGCCGAGAAGGTCGGAACGAACCTGACCTGTAATGGCAACAATCGGAATAGAGTCCGTATAGGCGGTTGCAATGCCTGTGATGAGGTTGGTTGCACCGGGACCGGAAGTTGCCACGCAAACACCGGGACGATTACTGCATCTTGCATAGCCGCTTGCCGCATGAGCAGCGTTCTGTTCCTGACGAACAAGAATGTGGGTAATGCTCGAATCGTAAATTTTATCGTAAAATGGGCAGATAGCCGCACCGGGATAACCAAAGACTATGTCAACGCCCTCGGCTTCCAAACATTTTACCATAATTTCAGCACCGCTGATCATTATGTTTTGTCCCTCCTATCCTTTTTATTGTGAGCAAAAGGTGTTTTGTAACATTAAATATACCCTTTTACTTTACCGCTAATTATACAATAAATACCTTAAAAAGTAAAGAGCAGTATTGCCCATAAATTAAATTTTTTGCAGGATTTTAAATTATTCTGTCATCGCCTGAAAAAGATATAATAAATGATTAACAACAAAAACAAAATGCTGACCAAAAAAGTATCTGTATAAGAGTAATAACAAGAAAATTCCCGAACAGTTTTACCTGCTCGGGAACAGTAATGATTGTTGAGAAAATCAATATTTCTTTTTGAGGAGTCTTGCGGCTATGAGGACGCAGACTACGCTGACGCCTGTGTCGGCGATAACGGACATCCAGATTTGTGCAAGACCGAATGCGGCAAGGATAATTACAAGAGCCTTGATTGAGAGGGCAAAGATGATGTTGCCCTTGACGGTGTTGATAACACTTCTTGCAATTTTAATTGCCTTTGGAAGCTGTTTGAGTGTGCCTGATGCGAGAACTGCGTCTGACGCTTCAATAGCGGCTTCACTGCCGAATCCCATTGCGATACCGCAGTCGCTTGCCGAAAGAACAGGGGCATCATTGATGCCGTCGCCCACAAAGCAAGCACCCTTGGATTTTGATTTCAAGCCCTTGAAAAGTTCAAGCTTTTGAGCAGGGAGAAGCTCTGCGTGACATTCGGAAAGTCCGAGTTCATTTTTAACATTTTCGGCAGGCTGTTGTCTGTCGCCTGTGAGCATTACCGTGTTCTTGACACCGAGCGCTTTAAGCTGTGAGATAACCTCTTTTGCCTCAGGTCTTACCGTATCGCTGACATTGAGCGAACCGATAAGCTGACCGTCATAAATTACGAAAACAGAATCGTCTTTATTTGCAATCTTCTTCTGTTCGTTCGAAAGAATCTTTGAACCGCCGCACTGAATAGTTTTGCCGTTATAAACTGCGCTTGTTCCGTGACCGGCACTTTCGCTGTAGTCGGAAAGCTCGGGAAGTTCAAGACCGTTTGCCCTTTCTCTGATTGCGGAGGCAATCGGATGAGCGGAATATTTTTCGCTTGCAGCGGCAAGAGCAAGAACTTCGTCAGCACTGTATGAACCGACCGTATTAACCTTGTTTACGCTGAGCTTGCCGCTTGTGAGCGTGCCTGTTTTATCGAATACGAATGTGTCTGCTTTTGCAAGAGCCTCAATATATTTTCCGCCCTTGATGAGTACACCGACTTCGGATGCCGCACCGATACCCGAATAGTAGGAGAGAGGTACGGAAATAACAATAGCACACGGACATGACGCTACAAGACAAACAAGTGCACGGTATAGCCATTCGCTGAATGCTCCGAGTCCGCAAAGCGGAGGGATTACTGCGATTGCAACTGCAATGAGTACAACAACCGGTGTGTAAACGGAGGCAAATCTTGAAATAAGCTTTTCGCTGTTGCCCTTTTGAGCGGCGGCATCTTCAACAAGCTGAAGAATTCTTGTTGCGGTACTGTCGCCGAAATGCTTTGTGGTTTTGACGGTAATAAGGTTGCTGCCGTTGATTGCGCCGCTGAGTACCTCACTGCCCTCGCCTGCATCAACAGGAAGGCTTTCGCCTGTGAGAGCCGATGTGTCGAGAGTCGTTTTACCTTTGATAATAATGCCGTCAAGCGGAACTCTTTCGTATGGCTTGACTTCAATGATACTTCCGATTTCAACGCTTTCGGCAGGAACAATCTGGTCCGCACCGTCAACAATAATTGTTGCTGTATCGGGACGAATGTTTGCAAGCTTTTCAATGTCACGGCGGGATGCGTCAACTGCTCGATCCTCAAAAATTTCACCGATAGAAAAGAGGATTGTTACCATTGCCGCCTCAACAAAATCTCCAAGACAGAATGCCGCAATTACCGCAACAGCCATAAGCGTTGTTTCGTCAATTTTCAGCTTTAGAATGTTTTTTGCACCCTTGATAAATACCTTGTAACCCGAAAGAAGTGTTGCAACAAAACACGCTGCGAGTACAACATAATGAACAGCCGTAACACCGTCAAGTGTAAGGTGGAGAATTTCGGACACTACAGCAAGTACAATTGAAATTGCAAGGAAGATTGTGTCATGATTGATTTTCTTTTTCGTGATTTCGGGTTCTGCCTTTGTTGTGACATCATTTTTCGGAGTTTTGTCAACAACGGTTACACCGTCCTCAATGCTGTCGCAGATTGCCTGAATTTCGGAAACAGGATTCTGCCTTTCGCTTTTGAAGTTGAGAAGTTTTGTCGCAAAATTAAAGCTTACATCCTCAAAGCCGTCTGTTTCTGCAATTTTAGCCTCAATTTTGCCCGCACAATGAGCACAGTTGAGATTGTCAAGCTGATATTTGTACCTCATATGTTTCCCCCTTATTCAAGAACATGGTCAAGTCCCATTTCGATGATTCGTTTCACATGGTCATCGTCAAGGCTGTAATAGATCTGTTTTCCTTCACGGCGAACCCGCACCAGCTTGTTCTGCCTTAACACACGCAGTTGGTGGGAAATTGTGCTTTGCTCCATGTTGAGAGCTTCAGCAATGTTGAGCACCGACATTTCATTTTCCGAAATGGTGTACATAATGCGAAGTCGGGTTGAATCACCGAAAACCTTAAAAAGGTCTGCAAGCTCAAACAGCACATCAATGTCGGGCATTTCGGGAGTGGTTGTTTTTTCTTTGTTTTCCATAGGCGTCACCTTTTATTTTCTGTCAGATTAAAAGTTATACTTGAACATATGAAGATATGCTCATATGTTAATTATAATATAGCATTCCCTTTTTAAAAAGTCAATAGACACACACGAAAAAGTGTAATATTTTTCAAGATTTTTTGCCTTAATATTTCGCTTGTTTATTGCATTCGTTTGGAGAGTATATATAATATAGTATAGGGAGAGGATTTTAAAATACTCAAAAGCTTGGCAATGACATATAAATAACACTTATTTCAATTTGTAATAATTCTACAAAAAAATCTCTTGAATTATTACCTCTTTTTAAGAAAAATCAATTCAAAAAATGATGCTTGGTTATAATAAAAACAAAAACAGCAAGAAATCAACAAATTGAGTACAACTTGCCCAAAAATAGATTACAGTTTTATTATTCCGTTGACTTTACTACAATTTTGTAGTATCATTTTCTGTAGGAGAATTGTATAGTTACATCTGCGTAACCGAGTAGGTCCCTTTTTAATAAAATGTAACAAATTAGTTCTCATTCCGAATTTTAGATTCGTGTTATTTTTGATTTTTACTTATTTAGATATATATTTCAGATATTTTTTAAATATCTTCTACACATAATTGGGGTGTAACAATTGGAGAAGTTCGTAGTTACCGGCGGAAAGCCATTATCAGGTGAAGTGACAATCAGCGGTGCGAAAAATGCAGCCGTTGCAATTATTCCGGCAGTTATTCTTTGTGATGAACCCTGCCAAATAGAAAATATTCCTAACATCAGCGATGTATCGCTCATCAGCAGAATTCTTCAGCAGATGGGTGCTAATGTAAGACGAATCAACCGTTCATCTTTGTATATTGACCCTACAAAAATCCGCACTTGCAATGCGGTTACAGACCTTGTAAGAGGTATGAGAGCATCATATTATCTTCTCGGCGCACTTTTGGGCAAATACGGCAAGGCAAAGGTTGATCTTCCGGGCGGCTGTACCTTTGGTGTGCGTCCAATCGACCAGCATCTCAAGGGCTTTGAGGCTCTCGGAGCAACAACTCAGCTTGTTGACGGTGCAATTATTGAGGCAGAATGCGACAATCTTGTGGGTACACATGTGTACCTTGATGTTGTATCAGTTGGTGCAACAATGAACATTATGCTTGCCGCTTCAAAAGCCAAGGGTCAGACTATTATCGAAAATGCCGCAAGAGAGCCGCATATTGTTGACCTTGCAAACTTCCTCAACTCAATGGGTGCGGATGTCAGAGGCGCAGGTACGGATGTTATCAAAATCCGTGGCGTTGAGTATCTTCACGGCATTACTTATTCGATTATTCCCGACCAGATTGAGGCAGGAACATATATGTGTGCCGCTGCCGCAACAAGAGGTTGTATCACAGTAAAGAATATTACACCAAAGCATCTTGAATCAATCAGTGCAAAGTTGCGTGAAATGGGTGTTAAGATTACAGAGTATGACGAGGCTCTCAAGGTTGATGCTTCATCTGCTCCGCTCAAGCGTTGCAATATCAAGACAATGCCTCATCCGGGTTTCCCGACTGACTGTCAGCCACAGTTTGCCGCATTGCTCATGAGCGTTCCCGGCACAAGCATTATTAACGAAAATGTTTGGGATAACCGCTATCAGTATGTCAGCGAACTCGTGAGAATGGGTGCACAGATTTCTGTTGAAGGCAGACTTGCAATCATTGAGGGCGGTACTCCGCTTACAGCAGCTCCCGTTAAGGCAACAGACCTTCGTGCAGGTGCGGCTATGATTATTGCCGCTCTTGAAATCAACGGTACAACCGAGATTTCAAACATTCAGTTCATTGAGCGTGGATATGAAGATGTTGTTGAAAAGTTCAGAGCGCTTGGTGCAGACATCAAAAAGGTGTATTTCACAGGTGACAACGAGCAGGAGCTCGGTGCCTGATTTAAAACTTAATTAAAAAGCAAAGCCGTTTTCTTTGTGAGAACGGCTTTTTATGTGCAATGAAATTTACAAATTTTAAAATTTGTGTTATCATATTTGGCAGACTATAGATAAGGATTGATTGTTTTGGCAAGAGCAGTGCCGCTGTTCAGCGGAAGTAAGGGTAACAGTTACTACATAGGTTCGGCAACCGAGGGTGTTTTGATTGACGCAGGTCGTTCGTGCAAGCAGATTGAAAATGCAATGCTTGCAAACGGAATTGATATGAGCAGTATCGGGGCGGTTTTTATAACTCACGAACACACAGACCATTGCAGTGCGTTGCGTGTGCTTGCAAAGCGTTACGGCTTTAAAGTGTATTCAAGTCTTGGTACGCTCAATGCTTTGAGGGCAGGTAATAAGCTTGATCCAAACACAGATGCAGATGTTATAACAGACGAGGTTGTAATCGGCAATATGCGTGTTCAGCGATTTGACACACCGCATGATACGGCTGAAAGCTGTTGCTACCGAGTTACCGCTCCTGACGGAAAATCCGCACTTATAGCAACCGATATGGGTGTTATGCTGTCTGATGTCAGAACTGCCGCAGAGCAGAGTGACTTTGTTGTGCTTGAATCAAATCACGATATCAATATGCTCAAAAACGGATTTTATCCTTATCCACTTAAGCAAAGAATCCTTTCAAACAGAGGACACCTTTCAAATGAAGCGTGTGCAAAGGAACTTGTCAACCTTGTTGAAAAGGGAACTTTAAGGCTTATGCTCGGACACTTGAGTGAAGAAAATAATACCGTTCCGCTTGCAATGTCAACATCCGTTGACCTGCTCACATCAAACGGAATGAAGTACAAAAGTGACTATTCGCTTGATGTTGCACCGAGTATCAGCACAACCAAAACTATCATCTTTTAACTATAAATAAGCGAGAAAAATATGATTAAGATTAACATAATTTGCATTGGAAAAATCAAGGAAAAGTATTTTACCGACGCAATTGCAGAGTATGCAAAACGCTTGACCGCTTTTTGTAAATTTAATATTGTTGAACTTTCGGAAGAACGCATAAAGAGCAACACTCCGAATCAGTCGCAGATTGACGAGGTTATTTCTTCCGAGGGAAAACGAATTATGCAGAAAATTTCACCCTCCGACTATGTTGTCGCAATGTGCATTGAGGGCAAGTTGATGTCAAGCGAAGAGCTTTCAAAGCTGATTGACAACGCTTCCGTTAGCGGAAAAAGTACCGTTGATTTTATTATCGGCGGAAGTTACGGACTTGACGAATCGGTTAAGAAAAGGTCGGATGTTCGCCTTTCGATGAGCAAAATGACCTTTCCGCATCAGATGGCAAGAATGATTTTAAGCGAACAAATTTACCGTGCATTTGAGATTTCATCAAATGGTAAATATCACAAATAATTTACGGAGTTACTATGGCACTTGACGGAATTTTTTTAAGACATATTAAAAATGAAATAGAAAAAGAGGCTCTCGGTGCAAGAGTGTCGCAGATTTATCAGCCAAACAGGGAAGAACTCGTGTTCGGTCTGCGAACATTTTCGGGCAACAAAAAGCTGTTGCTTTCTGCAAGGGCAAATTCACCGAGGGTGAACTTTTGCTCTTCAACACCTGAAAATCCTGCACAACCGCCAATGTTCTGTATGCTTTTGAGAAAAAGAATCGGCGGCGGAAAATTGGTGGGACTTCGCCAGAACGGTTGCGACCGTGTTCTTATGCTCGACTTTGAGTGCGTGAATGAACTCGGCGATACGGTGATGATAACCGTTGTCTGCGAAATTATGGGCATGTACAGCAACATAATTATTGTTGATTCAAACGGTGTTATCATCGACTCGCTCAAGCGTGTAGATCTTACAATGAGCAGTAAAAGACTTGTACTGCCAAATATAAAATACGAACTTCCCGAATCGCAGAACAAGCTGAATCTCCTTGAATGTACTGCACTTGATGTGTGTACGGCGGTAAAAAATCTTGACGCGGAAATGCCGCTTAACAGGGCTCTTTTGAGAACGATTGAGGGTGTTTCTCCGATTGTCTGCCGTGAGATTGAATATAAGGTTATGGAGGGCGCAACCAACAGAATTGAGGGTGTGCTTTTTGACCGACTCGCAGTTGAAATCGAAAAGCTGAAATGCGTTTGTTCCGACTGTTCGGGAAAGCCTGTTGTGGTTTACCGTGAGGACGGCAAGCCTATGGACTTCTGCTTTATGAATGTTGAGCAGTACGGCGATTTTGCAAAGGTTGAGAGTAAGGAAAGCTTCTCCGATTTGCTTGACGGATTCTATGAGGCTCGTGACAGTCGTGACAGAATGAGGGTGAAATCACAAAGTCTTACAAAGCTTTTGAACAATACCCTTGAAAGGCTTGCACGCAAGATTGCAAAACAGCAGAGCGAGCTTGAACGCTGTGCAGACCGTGAGCATCTTCGCATATGCGGTGACCTTTTGCAGGCAAATATCTATCGCATTGAGCGTGGCGCGGAGTATGTTGATGTTGAAAACTTTTACGATGAGAACAACGCAATTTTACGCATAAAGCTTAATCCGGCAATCTCACCTTCGGCAAATGCTCAGAAGTATTACAAGGATTACCGCAAGGCTAAAAATGCCGAAATTATGCTCAAAGAACAGCTTGAAAAGGGCAGAGAAGAGCTTGATTATATAGACTCCGTTCTTGATACGGTTGACCGTGCAGAGAATGAAAAAGACCTTTCGCAAATTCGTGAAGAGCTTACCGAACAAGGCTATCTCAAAATTCAAAAGGGCAAAAAGGCTCGTCAGACAACTCTGCCGCCGCTTGAATTTGAATCAAGTGACGGGTTTAAAATTCTTGTCGGAAGAAATAACCGTCAGAATGATAAGCTGACTTTGAAAACAGCGTCAAAGAACGATATGTGGCTTCATACAAAGGACATTCACGGTTCGCATGTAATTGTTGTTTCGGACGGCAAAGAGATTTCCGACACGGCAATCTGTGAGGCGGCACAGATTGCGGCATATCACAGCAAGGCGAGAAACAGCAGTCAGGTTCCCGTTGACTACACACTCGTTCGCTATGTGTCAAAGCCAAACGGCTCAAAACCTGGTATGGTGATTTATGTCAATAACAAGACGCTGTATGTTAAGCCGTCACAGACAATTGAAAAGCAGAAAATTCAATAAAAGAATTAAACGGAGAGCGTTTTGCCCTCCGTTTTTTGTATCAAAAATAAAAAATCGGTTTAAATTGAATAATATATTCCAAAAGCGACAGTGATTAACCTCCCGCTTGTTTTTATTAAACGCAAATTTGCACTCACGCCTAAAATCTTTTATTAGTTCCATAAAAGAATAAATAATTGTAATTTATTTAAAATTGTAAAAAATACATACTAATAGTATTAACTAAATCAAGAAAATACTATTGATAATAACTAAATGTGTGATATAATAAGCACGGAAGGTATAGCAGCAATCTAAAGTATTTATGAGCGCTTATTATATGAATTTATGTTCCCTTAAAATCTTGCCTTGCAAAATTCTCGATGGATGATTATGATATAAATTTCTTTGGAGATGATTATATGGATTATATTGCTCATGCTACGCCGGATAATAGGACGCAGACAGTGATCAAACATAGCGTAGGTGTGTTTAATAAAGGCAAATCGGATGCGGAATTGATATCTGCTTTGAATTTATATAAATTGTGCAGTTGCTTGCACGATATGGGTAAAAACACATTAAAAAGCAGCGAGTATCAAAAAACTGTCGGTTTGGGTAATAAGTGGAGCGGTGGAAAGGTTGTTCATTCAAACTGTGGTGGAAGATTTATCTATGAAACATTTATTGAAAACAATGATAATCTTGATGAATTTGACGCCTTAACCGCTGAATTTATTGCAACGGTAATTATGTCGCATCACGGACTTTTTGACATTTTGAAACCTGACGATGATAAAGGTCTTAATTATTTCATCGAAAAAATACATAATGACAGTTATGATTATGCGGAGTGTAAGAAAAAAACACTTACTGAATTTTTAGACTTGGATACAATCAAGCAGATTTTTTCAATGGCAAAAGATGAAATAAAAGCCTTTGAATCCGAAAACGAATATCAAGACAGCAGGATGAATAAGTTTAGCCGTTCAATGTTTGTCCGTATGGTGCTTTCAATTCTGATTAACAGCGATCATGCTGATGCTGCAGATTTTGCTTATAAAACCGACACTCATGATGAGTATGTAGACAGTGAATTTTGGAAAAAGTGTTCTGACTATCTTGAAGAAAAAATAACGCATTTTAAAAATGATACTTTACTCAATAAAATAAGGTCAGAAATTTCAAACAAAGCCTACGAATTTTCATCTCAACCCGCCGGAATAGTGAGAATGACAGTCCCTACGGGAGGAGGAAAAACAATTTCTTCTTTAAGATATGCCGTTCATCATGCGGAAAAGTTTAATAAACGAAGAATTATATATGTTGCACCTTTTAATTCTATATTAGAACAAAATTATCTTAGCATTAAAGATTATTTGCCCGAAGATGTTACTATTTTACCGCACTTTGGCGATTGGATTGACAAAAAAGACTCGGAATCCGAAAGTTCAGAAAACACTCTGAAATATATTTCAGAATACTGGGGTGCGCCGATAATAGCCACCTCAATGGTGCAGTTTTTAAATTCTCTTTTTGACGGCAAAATTACTTCTCTAAGAAGAATGAGAGGTCTTATTGATTCTGTCATAATAATTGACGAGGTGCAGTCAATTCCTATTGATTGCCTTGTTATGTTTAATCGTGCTGTTGATTTCCTTGCAAAGCATTGCAAATGTACAGTCGTACTTTGTACAGCAACTCAACCGCCTTTTGAAAAACTTAAAGAGGGTTTTGTTTTACCCGAAAATTGCGAGATGATTGACGAATTTGCCCATTACTCTCAGCTTATGAAAAGGACTCAAATAATTGATAAAATTAAACCTCGTGGTTACGATTCTGAAAAAGCGGCAGATTTTATAACTGATTTGCTTGAAAATAATGACAGCATTTTGTGTGTAGTGAATACTAAAAATGCCGCAAGGTCTATATACAAAGAGGTTGATTTAAAAATCAAATCATTTGACGGCGGCAGTAAGATAAAACTTTTCTATCTTTCAACTGCAAAATGTCCTGCTCACAGAGAAAACGAGATTGATGAATTGAAATCCTGCCTTGAGAGAATAAGAAACGCAAATATAGATAATGAGAAGATAATTTGCATAAGTACGCAATTGATAGAAGCAGGTGTAGATATATCGTTCGATACGGTTGTAAGGTCACTTTCGGGATTAGGCAATATTGTTCAAGCCGCAGGAAGATGTAACCGTAACGGTGAAAAAGAAATGGGCGATGTGTATATAATCAACCTTGATGCTACAGTTGAAAATATATCAAAATTAAAAAGTATATCCGAGGGTAAAAATACAACGGAAACAATGTTGCATATGATGAAACGCACTCCAAAACTTTATGACAATGATTTACTTTCGCCAAAATCAATTAGATTGTTTTATGAAAATTATTATCAAAAATTTGATATTGGAAAATATTTTAATGTTTCAAAGTATTTAACTACTATATACGATATGCTTTCTGAAAATGCTAAGGGTAAAAGTATGGTTGAACTTTACGGTGGATGTCATAAAACAATTTTGCTTCAAGCTTTTAAAACTGCAGGAGAATGTTTTGAAGCAATTTCGGATAACAGCATATCTGTACTGGTTCAGTACGGAAAAGGCAAAGAATTGTTAAGCGATTTGCTTTCGGACAAAATTAAAGATTATAAATCTATTTTCAGTAAAATCGGACGGTATATGATTGGTGTTCCAAGAAGTGTAATAAATCATAATCCCGATTGTTTTGGCAAGGAAAGTAAAACGGGTATTGTCTATCTCGTTGATACTCATTATTCGGAAAAGTTTGGCTTTGACAAAGATAACGGCACAAACAATATTTTTATGAATTATTAAAGTCAAAAGCTCCTGTACAGGAACAGGAGCTTTTGACAGTACTTTCATACTAAATTTAAAATAATAATTTAAATCCACATTTGGATTGTTCTATCCAAATGACGGATTAAGTATAACATATTTCTGTCGTAAAATCAATTAAATGGTATTGACAGACAAAATTACTGATGATATACTAAAATTAAAATAATAGAAGATTTTTTTGAAAGCGAGGTTGAATATTAAATATGAAATTGAAGAAAGGGGCTAAAAATGAAATATAAAAATGAATTTGAATATCTTGTTAGCGGTGATTATGCTATGTTTACCGATCCTATTACAAGGGTAGGCGGCGAAAAAATGAGTTATCCTATTCCGACAGTTGCGGCACTTGTCGGAATAACGAAAGCTATATATTTTAAACCGACAATCCTATACCGAATTGATTCTGTGAAAATTTTAAATCCGATACGAACCGTTTCAAAGGGAATTCGTCCCATAAAGTATGACGGCGGCAATGACCTTTCAATGTACACATATTTATCGGATGTGTCTTACGCAGTTAAGGGACATTTCATCTGGAATCAAAATCATCCCGAACTTGCAGATGACAGAAACGAGGATAAGCACTATCAAATTCTTCAACGAATGATAAAACTCGGAGGCAGACGATCACCTCAACTTGGTGTGAGTGAATGTCCGGCATATATAGAACCGTGCAAATTTGACGAAGTTAAAAGTTATTATGAAAAAGATAATTCGGAAATATCATTCGGATTGATGTATCACAGTATGATTTATCCCGATGAGGCAATTTTTGAAGAGGATAAAGGCAAACTTACCGTGTGTTTCCACACACCTGTTATGAAAAACGGACAGATTGATTTTATTTATCCCGAAGAATGTACCATAAAAAGACACATAAAAAACGGAAAAATCAAGGTGTTCGGAAAAGACAAAAATAAGAATATAGATAAGCTGTATGAGGAGGTGATGAACGAATGAGTTGGTTGCCTGAGTGTGCGGCTGTATATGACAAAATCGGAAAAGATGCAGGAACTAAAGTAAACGGCGTCTTGCTTTTACCGTTGTTCCATTCAACACAAAATGCCCAAATTGAAGTAAATGTTAGTACTGAAGGCGAATTTGCCTTTGCTACTATAATTGACAAAGCAAATCAGGTAACGATGATACCTGTAACCGAGGATTCAGTTGCAAGAAGTTCTTCAAAAGAAATACCACATCCACTATTTGATAAGCTGATTTATACAGCAGGAGATTTCGCAAAGTATGCCAACAAGGTCAATAATAAAACTCCTAATTATCATATTGAGTATATGAACAAATTAAGGCAATGGGTTGAATCTAAATATACTAACGATAAGCTCAAAGCAGTTTATAAGTACCTTTCAAAAGGTACGCTTGCAACAGATTTAATTAACAATGAATTGCTGATACTTGACGGAGAAAAATTTGACACTAAATGTAAGATTAACAATATCCATCAAGAAGATGTATTCATAAGATTTTCAGTAGTCAATTTTGAAACCGGTGAAAAAGTCAACCTTTGGGATGACAAGGATATTTCAGATAAGTATATAAGCTATTGCAGCAATTCTAATTCTGAAAGTGAGTTGTGCTATGCAACGGGCGAAAAAGTTCCTGTAACATATAAGCATATGGCAGGTATCAGATATCCTGGTGATAAAAGTAAGCTGATATCTTCTAATGATAAAACAGGTTTTACATACAGAGGACTGTTTTCAACCAAAGAAGAAGCGTATGCAGTCGGAAGAATCGTATCGCAAAAAGCACATCTTGCTTTAAAATGGTTGTCGCGAAGTTGCGGAACAACTTTTGGTACGGCAAAGTATATTATATGGCAAAAAAGTCTTGAAGAAGTTATTGATTGTTTCGGTACAGTAAAGAGCAAGAATATCAAACTTGAAAATACCGATATAAAAACAGACAGTGACGGTGTAAGTTATGCTAAAACACTTTCATCGTATAAACAGATATTAAGATATGTTATGAAAGGATATAGGCAGAATCTTAATTTCAATTCTGACATCATCATTATGGTTCTTGATGCAGCTACGCAGGGAAGAATGTCTATAAATATGTATCAGGAATTAAAATCGTCTGAATTTTATGACAATGTAAATAGGTGGTTCAGCCAAACGGTATGGCATTGGTGTTATTTTGACGGTCAAAAAAAGCTCGTGCATTGTGTGCAAACACCGTCTTTGTACAATATTATCAAATATGCCTGCGGTGTCGAAAAGGATTCGTTAATAGGACAACCTACAGTTGAAGTAGATGAAAAGGTTTTGCAGAGATTTGTACAGGCAATTTTTCCTTGCATAGCATTAGGAAAGCCTTTGCCTACAAATGTCTTGAAGCAGATATTTACCAGAGCTTCTAACCCACAATTTTATTCAAATAAAAACAACTGGGATAGGGTTGTGGATGTTTGTTGTGCATTGTATCGAAAATATTATATTGATAAAAAAGGAGTTGAATTAAATATGAAACTTGACCGTGATTGTGATGACAGAAGTTATCTATACGGAAGACTGGCGGCTGTCGCAGAAAAAATTGAAACAGACACATACGATAGTGATGAAAAAAGAGCACCAAATGCGTTAAGGTATATGAATGTGCTAATATCTTCACCGTTTAAAACATGGCGACATATAGAGGTGAAAATCAATCTCTATATAACAAAACTTGCGAGTAAAAAATACGGTAGTTATACCTACTATGAAAAAGAACTTCAAGAGATTTATGTTAATTTCAAAAAAGGCGACTTTGAACTTGCCAAACCGTTGGACGCAATGTTTTTTATGGGATACTACGGTGAGAAAGACGAGTTATATACATCATCTAAGAACAAAGAGGAGGAAAAATAATTATGTCTGTACTTGAAAATAAAATTGATTTTGTCGCTTTGATTTCAGTAGATCATGCAAATCCAAACGGAGATCCTTTGGGTGGCAATCGTCCAAGAGATACAATTGACGGCTTTGGAGAAATTTCTGATGTTTGTATCAAAAGGAAAATCAGAAATCGCCTTCAGGATATGGGAGAACCTATTTTTGTACAATCTAATGACAGATGTGACGATGGTTGTAAAAGTCTCAAAGATAGGGTTGACCATTACTCTGAAATTAAGGAATTATCCAAGGGAAAAAATACAGATTCCGAAGCATTTGCCAAGGCAGTATGTAAAAAATGGACTGATGTCAGAGCATTTGGTCAGGTGTTTGCTTTTAAAAATGACTATGTTTCGGTTGGTGTTAGAGGTCCTGTGACAATTCAGCCTGCATTCAGCGTTTCACCTGTTGAAATAGAGAGTTTGCAGATTACCAAAAGTGTAAACAGTGAATCAAAAGGTAATGCAAGATCTTCCGATACGATGGGTATGAAACATCGTGTGAAATTTGGATTATATGTACTGAAGGGCAGTATCAATTGTCAGCTTGCCGAAAAGAACGGCTTTACATCAGAGGACGCTGACAAAATAAAAGAAGCAATTGCAACATTGTTTGAAAACGATTGCTCAGCGGCTCGTCCTGATGGTAGTATGTGCCTTGAAAAACTCTATTGGTTTAAGCATAATTGCAAATCAGGTCAGTACTCTTCCGCAAAAGTTCACAGAAGTATTTATGTTAAGCAGTTATGCGATGAGCCAAAATCAATATCCGATTATGAAATAGGCTATGACGGTTCGTTGAAAAATCTCAATCCCGAAGTAATCGAATGATGTACGATGATGACAATATCCTGAGCATATCGGGAATACAGCATTTTGTGTTTTGTCGCAGACAATGGGCTTTGATACATATTGAACAGCAGTGGGCAGAAAATCTGCTCACTGTCAGCGGTGAGATTATGCACGAAAAAGCCCATGACGATACTTTTACCGAAACGAGAAACGGTATTATCACTTCACGGGGAATGCAGGTTTCATCTTATGAACTCGGCATATACGGAGTTTGTGACATTGTTGAATTTGTTCCGTCAGATGACGGTGCAATATTGTTCGGCAAAGAGGGCAAATATTCCGTAGTGCCTGTTGAATACAAACACGGCGAGCCTAAAGAAAGCCATGCCGACATTCTTCAGGTTGCTGCACAGGCAATGTGTCTTGAAGATATGTTTTGCACAAAAATAAATGAACTGAATATTTTTTACGGCAAAACAAGGCATCGCCGGAAAATTGAATTTACCGATGAAATTCGTGATGAATTGAAAGATATAATTCTGGAAATGCATATGCTCTACAGTCGCAGATACACTCCGAAAGTCAAACAGAACAAAAACTGTTCTGCCTGTTCACTAAAAAATTTGTGTTTGCCAAGGCTTACAAAAGTGAGATCAGTCAAAAAATATTTGTCCGATATGGCAGAGGAATAACTATGAAAAAATTATTGAACACACTTTATGTGACTTCAACCGACAAGTATCTATCTTTGGACGGAGAAAATATTGTTATATTGGCTGACCGAGAAGAATGCGGAAGAGTTCCGTTGCATAATCTTGAGGCTATCGTTACCTTTGGCTACAGCGGAATAAGTCCCGCTCTTCTCGGAAAATGTGCCGCGGACAATATAAGTGTTTCGTTTATGAGCAGACACGGAAAATTCCTTGCGGGAGTTGTCGGTCCATATTGCGGAAATGTTGTGCTGAGAAAAACTCAGTACCGACTTTCCGAAAGTGAAGAGGAATGTACTAAAATTGCAAAGAATATTATTTTCGGCAAGCTGTTCAACTCAAGGTGGGTAATTGAACGCGCGACAAGAGATTATTCAAATTCACTTGATGTTGAAAAGCTGAAAAATGTTTCATTGCAAATAAAAAATTCTATGGAAAGTATTTCAGATTGCGTTGACACCGCATCGCTCCGAGGTGTTGAGGGAGAGGCGGCAACAAGATATTTTTCGGTATTTGACGATTTGATACTTCAACAGAAAGACGATTTCTTCTTTCACGAAAGGAACAGAAGACCGCCGACTGATGCAGTAAATGCAATGCTTTCGTTTTCATACACAATGCTGACGAGTATGGTGACATCCGCACTCTATTGTGTGGGACTTGATCCTTTTGTAGGCTATCTGCATAAGGACCGCCCTGGAAGAGCATCGCTTGCACTTGATATGATTGAAGAATTGCGTTCCGTATTTGCCGACCGATTTGTCCTTACGATGATTAACAGGAAATCGGTCAACAAGGCTGACTTTATCACGAAGGAAAACGGTGCCGTGATGTTTACAGACAACGGAAAGAAAAAGTTTTTGCAGTCGTGGCAAAATAAAAAACTTACCGAGATAAAGCACCCATATCTTGAAGAAAAAGTTCAATGGGGAATGGTGCCGTATGTTCAGGCACTTTTGTTGGCACGATACTTGCGTGGCGATATTGACGGCTATCCGCCGTTCTTGTGGAAGTAGGTGCTTAAAAATGCTTGTTTTGATTACATATGATGTCAGCACGGAAACTCCGCAGGGCAGAAAAAGACTGCGTAAAGTCGCCAAGGAATGCGTCAACTACGGCAGAAGAGTGCAAAATTCCGTGTTTGAGTGCGTTATGGATGCGGCAAAATGCAGAGAAGTCAAAGAAAAACTAATCAACCTGATTGATGAAAAAGAGGACAGTATTAGGTTCTATTATCTCGGCAATAACTATAAAACCAAAGTCGAACACTACGGCGTGAATAACGATTTTGATGTTGAAGGAGTGTTGCTGTTTTAGTGCGAATGGTGTGTAAACATAAAATTACCGTACCATTCGCACCGAAAAAATTGTAAAATAATAAAGTTGACAGAGGCTTTCTATGCCATTGGTTGTAAAATAATGCAACGGCTTTGTGCACATATATGCAAATGATGTGCGTGTTAAGCAAATCCCCTGTCAACTTTTGCAGTCGCCTTCCACACGGAAGGCGTGGATTGAAATCTGTCGGGAGTGCAATTACTTCATATGCCCGAAATGTCGCCTTCCACACGGAAGGCGTGGATTGAAATCGAAATTCGATGAGCATAGCCGAGTAGGTTTGCCCGTCGCCTTCCACACGGAAGGCGTGGATTGAAATCTCTTTGATGTCTGCTTTTTTGATAATGCGAGCAGTCGCCTTCCACACGGAAGGCGTGGATTGAAATATATTGTCAGCGTTAAATGAGAACTGCTGTGGATCGTCGCCTTCCACACGGAAGGCGTGGATTGAAATAGGAGTTGTAATGTATGTATTATTACCGCCATCGCCAGTCGCCTTCCACACGGAAGGCGTGGATTGAAATAGAATAAGGATTTGAATCAGGCTTTCCTTTCGTGGGATGTCGCCTTCCACACGGAAGGCGTGGATTGAAATCTATAAAGAAAATTGGCTACCTCTTTACAGATAGGTCGCCTTCCACACGGAAGGCGTGGATTGAAATGATTTGATAAATCAGAAATATTGCCGACTGAAAGGCCGCGTCGCCTTCCACACGGAAGGCGTGGATTGAAATAGGCTTAAATTTTGAATGTTGGGTCAAGCATTTTTGTCGCCTTCCACACGGAAGGCGTGGATTGAAATCAAGCGAATAATCAAAAAACCAAGTTTGCATCACGTCGCCTTCCACACGGAAGGCGTGGATTGAAATATTTAACACTATATATATGATTGCAATCATTAATGTCGCCTTCCACACGGAAGGCGTGGATTGAAATCGTAAGTGCTGCCTCGGTTAAAGGCAATCGTGGAGTCGCCTTCCACACGGAAGGCGTGGATTGAAATTGCTGTTGCCGTTGACGGTGACATTGCATAGCTGGTCGCCTTCCACACGGAAGGCGTGGATTGAAATAGAATCAAACGACGATGATTTCCAGAAACTTGTCGGTCGCCTTCCACACGGAAGGCGTGGATTGAAATCAAAAAATACTTGACTTTACCCCTAAATGATGTAGTCGCCTTCCACACGGAAGGCGTGGATTGAAATAAATCTTTGGTTTGCAATATCAGATAACCTCGGCAGTCGCCTTCCACACGGAAGGTGTGGATTGAAATACGGCTGTTGCCGGAAGAAGTTTCTTCGCCATTGTCACCTTCCGCAAGGAAGGTGTGGATTGAAATCTCCGTAATTTACGCACCGATTCTTTTCGACAATGTCACCTTCCGCAAGGAAGGTGTGGATTGAAATGCACTTGCTACAATAATAGGCAAGCCGTCAGCGTAGGTCACCTTCCGCAAGGAAGGTGTGGATTGAAATTATCCTGCGAATGGACAGACAGCAATTAGCTCGTCGTCGCCTTCCACACGGAAGGCGTGGATTGAAATGTAATCCCTGTCAATCTGTGCCGCACAATAGGCCGTCGCCTTCCACACGGAAGGCGTGGATTGAAATCATTAAGGGCTGTTACTGTTGCATACTCACTATGGTCGCCTTCCACACGGAAGGCGTGGATTGAAATAATAGGTAAGCCAAAATCGCTGTTATCGGCATTATCGGTCGCCTTCCACACGGAAGGCGTGGATTGAAATCAATACACTATGCGAGGAGATATTATTATGAATATCAATGAAAAGCGCTATCCTAATATATCTAAAGCAGTAGCTTTTAGAATTGCATTTACAAATGTGCTATGTGGATATGGTAATGTTGGATTTGATGAAATCGAAAATGAGATTTGTTCTTTGTGTGGCTATTCTGAACAAATAGCGGATTTTCTTGTACCTAAATCAGCTATAAAAAAAGAATACTCAATTTTAGCTACCTACCATTATGGTGTAAGTATAAATATAAGAGATATGTTGATTGATAATTTTAATATTAACGATGATGATTTTCGACCTATTCGCAATAAAACCGGAGACATTGTGTATTATCAAATATCACCTATGCATACTATGCTACCGATAATTTCTCAAAATAAAATACGAAAATTATCTCCATGTATACGATGCGGTTCAATTCAATATAGGGAAAAAGAGTATTTAAATGAAAATGGTTTTCCATTTAGTTTTATTTCACAGAAAGGCTTGCTTGATTTGCACGATGTTAATAAGACTTTTGAAAATTTTGATATGTTTCTCCCTAAATGGGTTGTTAGTCGTAGGGTTTACGATTTTCTTATTTCCAAGTATCCAAGAATGAATTTTGAACCGATTTTTTTAAAATGACTACTTAGCTCAGTTAATAAAATTAGATAAACTAAGAAAAACAGGGAGCAATTCTATTTTAGAATTGTTACCTGATTCAAGTCAGAAAATATAAGTGGGGTGTTTGTCTTGAAATATATGTGCCCATGTTGTAATTGTTTTACAATGGAACATAATGATGCTATTTATCATGATATTTGTCCGGTTTGCTTTTGGGAAAACGATCCGATACAAAATGATAATGAAAAATATGTTGGTGGAGCAAATGATATTTCTTTATCTGAGGCTAAAGCTAATTATCAAAAATTTGGTGCAGTAAAACAAGAATATATTAAGTCTGTTCGTCCGCCTTATTCAGATGAAATGTCAAAATAACTCTTTATGTTAGCATCATAAATTAAGGAAACAAGGGTGTTTTGTATATTATTATGTATGTGGTATTTGTGTGGTTAGGAGTGAAGCGAAATGTTGGTGAATGTTGTTTTTGATTATTATGCAGATATAATAGATGTACCCGATTGTGTTGGAAAAAGTATTAAAAAATATCAGAACAAATGTGATCGCTGGCTGTTTAACAAATTGAATGACCACGAATTTTGGGAGAAAGACAGTTCGGGAAATAAGTTGGGTGTGGGCATTTGCAGCGAGTCATTCATATATTGGTTAAATGAGTTTGTCCTAAAAAATTCTGAAGAAAAAGCATATATTGTGCAAAAGAATGTAGATAAATATGATGAAAGTTTGCCCACAATCTACTACTGATTAACAGTGTGCATTGGTGGTCATATGTAATAATATGAATTAGTTTTTTTGCACTGACGAGTGGGGAGAATAGTAAAATGAAATTGAACTTTAAATTTTACGCTTTTTGCCTTTTGGCTGTTATTTCTATTATAGGCTTTTTATGTTCTTGCAGTAACAATTCTGAACAAAAAGGTTGTTATCCGGTTGAAGAACAGAGTTACTTTGACGGCTATGAAATAACAAATGACAGGATAAAATTTCGGTACTTGATTCATTTTGTAAATGAGTTTGATTCGCAATGTGATGTAGCTATTTATGCAGCTTTTGATGAATCCGAATTATCCGACTGGGTGAAAAATGACGATGCAGATAGCAAAGAAAACCAGTTTGAAGGATTAAATGAAGATTGTTCCGATAGATTGACGGTCAAGTTAAAAGCTCATGAATCAAAAGATGTAATATTCACTTTTGAGGGAAAATATCTTGGCGGAAAAGTAAATGAAAATCTGTCATTCCCGACCGATATAATTTTATTAGGATGAAATAGTTAATGATTTGATGTGTCATCTCATATGCGAAGATGTTAGAATAGGATATATCAAAATGTTTGGAGAATGTGGATGAAGAGGAAGATTATAATTGACGGCGAAGTTCTTGAATATGAGCTGGAGCGGAAGAGGGTTAAAAATGTCAATTTGCGTGTCAGGACTGACGGGAGTGTGTATGTTTCGGCGAACCGCTATGTGTCGGTTGCGCAGATTGAGGATTTCATAACTTCCAATTATGACTTTATTCAAAATGCCCGTGCCAAGTATGAAAAAATCAGAAACGGCAATCCTATTTGCAATTTGTTTGAATACAAAGACGGTGAAAAGATTTGTGTTTTTGGACAAATTAAAACTTTGAAAGTTGTGCAGTCGGACAAAAACTATGTTGAATCTGATGAAAATAACATAACAATCTATGTGAAAAATCCCGACGATATTGCCCTCAAAATGAAAACATTTGAAAGCTATAAACGCAAAACTTTGATGAATGTTTTAAATGAAATCTGCAATAGGATTTATCCTACATTCAAAAGTTACGGTGTGGATTTTCCTGAAATCAGAATTCGCAAAATGGTGTCACGGTGGGGCAGTTGTATGCTGACCAAAAAGGTTGTTACTTTTAACACGGCACTGTTTTTCGTTCCGATTGATTGCGTTGAATATGTTGCCGTTCACGAATTTACGCATTTTCTTCATCCGAACCATTCAAAAGAATTTCATTCGGCAATGACCGTGTTTATGCCGGATTGGGAAATCAGAAAGCAGAAACTTCAAAAATATATTTTCGCTGTTGAGCGTTAAAAGTCCGTAATCGAAAGATTGCGGATGTTTTGCGTCTTTGCGTAAAAATTGTAATTGCCGTAGAAATTTGTCTGTGTTTGTGATATTATTGATTGTGCCTTTAGTGGGCATTATTTTTTGTCCGGAGGGACTTTTAATGCAAATAATGCGAAAAACTTCAAAGCGTGAACCTGATTTTGGCAAAGACAAAATTATGAGCATTTTATTAAGGCTTTCGCCGCCCGTAATGCTCGCACAGCTCATTCAGGCACTTTACAATCTTATTGACAGTTACTTTGTTGGCAGTTACTCTGAGTCGGGACTCACGGCACTTTCTATAATATATCCGCTGCAGCTTTTGATGATTGCCCTTGCGGTTGGCACAGGAGTCGGAATCAACACGCTGATGTCGCATTTCCTCGGTATTGGCGACAGTAAAAAGAGCGACAAAACGGCAGGTGTCGGAACACCTCTTGCGTGTGCGATATGGTTTGTTTTTGCGGTGATTTGTTGGTTTGTTATGCCGTTTTATGCGGATATTTCAACCGAAACAAAACAGATTGCACAAGAGGTTGTAATTTACGGAAGAATTGTTTGTGTGTGCAGTTTCGGAATATTTTTCGAGAGCGTGTGGACGAAAATTTTGCAGGCAACGGGTAATATGAAAATTCCGATGGTTGCGCAGATTGTCGGTGCGATTGTGAATATAATTCTTGACCCGATTATGATTTTCGGCTTTGGATTTATCCCGAAAATGGGAATTGTAGGCGCGGCAATTGCAACGGTAATCGGACAAAGCACAGCCGCCGTGATTGTAATGTTCAAAGGCTTGAAAAAGCCGCCCAAGCTTTCAAAATTTGGTCACTACATAAAACGAATTTATCACCTTGGATTCCCGAATATTTTGATGCAGTCAGCGTACACATTCTACATTTTCGGACTTAACTTGATTTTGAAAACATTTTCCGATCAGGCGGTCACTGTGCTTGGACTTTACTACAAGTGGCAGTCGCTTGTGTTTATTCCTCTCGGAGCAATGCAGACCTGCATTGTGCCTGTCATCAGCTATAATTACGGGGCAGGAATGTTTGACAGATGCAGAAAAACTCTCAAAGATTCCGTACTGCTCGGCACAACGATTATGTTAATAGGCGTGCTTGCGTTTGAGCTGATACCGACACAGCTTTTGATGACTTTTTCAAGTGATTCGGCGGTCATATCAATCGGCACAACAGCGTTTCGGATAATCGGAACATCGTTCATTCCGCTTGTAACCTCGCTGATTTATCCCGTGTATTTTCAGGCAATCGGTTCAGCTTTCAAAAGCTCGATGCTTACGATTTTGCGAACGGTTGTACTGCTCGTTCCGCTCGGTATTATTTTTGCTCAAATCGGACTTGATTTCTTCTGGCTGACATTCCCTTGCACGGAAATTATCACAACAATAGTCGGTTTTTCACTTTATAAATTTGAAAAACGAAAGATGATTTTGCACAACAATAGTTAAACAGAAAAGGAGTATCACAATGCGTGGCACTCCTTGATTTTATGCGGATTTATAGAATTTTTAAAAATCATAACGCAGAATTTCACAGTTTTTAACTCCGAAATCTGCATATTCTTCATTGGTCATATCGTGAAAATATGAGTTGACGACCCTTGCAATGCCGTTGTGGGCGACTAAAATACAAACTTTTCCGCTTGCTTTCACATCATCAAGCAAGTTGTAAATTCTCTGTGCAAGATGCAGCATAGACTCTCCGCCGTCATAACGGCTGACGAAATCCCTCTTTGCAGTGCGAAATTCTTCACCATCCCTTGGAGTTCCCTCATATTTTCCAAAGTTCTGCTCGGTCAATCTCAGCTCTGCTTTTGCAGGAATTCCCGTAATTTCCGAAATGTGCTTTGCGGTTTTTTCTGTTCTCATAAGTGGGGAGTAGAGGATAATATCTGCTTTTATATTCTCTGAAAGAATTTTCTTACCTGTTTCAACAGCCTGTTCATGACCTTTTTCCGTGAGGTCAATGTCGGTTGAACCGCAGATTTTATTTTCAACATTCCACACGGTCTGTCCGTGTCTGACAAAATACATATGTCCCATAAGCGTTCTCCTTGCAGTTTTTCTGAACACTATTTTAATTGAGCCGACAACGAAAATCAAGTTACAAAACAAATTTTTTGTAAATAAATTGACAGTGGCAAAGTCAGCTGATATATTTGATATGTACAGTTCAAAATTAAAAACGGAGTGATTTGTATGAAGAAAACTTTGATTGTAATAGATATGCAGAATGATTTTATTGACGGCAGTCTCGGTACTGATGAGGCTGTGAAAATTGTGCCTAATGTACGCAAAAGGATTGAAGAATACCGTTCAAACGGTGACGAAATTATTTTTACAAGGGATACTCACGGGGAAGATTACCTAAGCACTCCCGAGGGCAAAAAACTGCCCATTGTGCATTGCGTAAAAAATACTCACGGCTGGCAGATTGCAGACGGACTTGATGTTCCCGATGCAATTCATATTGACAAGCCGTCATTCGGCTATACTCATTGGGATAAATTCTGCTTTGAGAAAGTCGAACTTGTCGGACTTTGCACCGATATCTGCGTTGTGTCAAATGCGTTGATTCTAAAGGCACTTTTCCCGAACGCTGAAATCAGCGTTGATTCGGCTTGCTGTGCCGGCGTAACCCCCGAAACCCATAATTCCGCCCTCGCAACAATGAAAATGTGCCAGATTGATGTGGTGTGATAATGGTTTGAAAATTCAAACTTTATAAAAAACAGTAGTGACGAACCGTGTTCGCCGCTACAAGTAAATGCATAATTATACAAACACGGTCGGGAAAATTAGGTGTATGGTTTTACACCTGTCTTCTCGACCGCATTTTTTATTATTACCTATTTTTAAAAATCATTCTTCCATTTGCTTGCCGAGGAATGCGGCGGCGGTTTGTGCAAGCTTAATTTCGGCATTTGTCGGGATTTTGGTCTGTTCGCCTGTGAGCATAACTACCGCACCCGAAACATCTCCGGCGGCGATAATCGGATAGATTACCGATGCATAATGTTCAATGCCCTCAATCGGCTGAATATCGCCGAGCGTCTGCTGTGTTGCCGAATAAGTTTTGCGGTTTTCCATATATCCCTCAAGTACGGTTGTTACCCTGCGCTCAAGAAATTCACGCTTTGAAACTCCTGCGGCGGCAATTACATGGTCACGGTCTGTTATGATTGTCGGCATTGAGCTGATTTTAGCAAGCACATCTGCGTATTGTGATGCAAACTCCGCAAGCTCTCCGACAGGCGAATATTTTTTGAAAATAACCTCGCCGTCCGTTGCGGTATAAATTTCGAGCGGATCACCCTCACGAATACGAAGCGTCCGCCTGATTTCTTTCGGTATAACCACTCTGCCGAGATCGTCGATTCTTCTGACGATTCCTGTTGCTTTCATATTAAAAACTCCCTTCGGACAATTTTGCCCTTTGTCTGATACATATTCAGCAAATTATTTGCAGTAATATTGTTTGATTCATACAGTTTTTTATACCGAAATTTTCTTTGGTGACATATTTTTACAGCATATAAAAAATATAACTTTATCACGATTTAGTTAATCGTAACCACCTAAATTGCAAATGAACAAATTAAAACAGCTGACACGGATTTTTTCGCATCAGCTGTTCTTAATAATTTTTTTAGATTACGCTTTCTTGGATTTTGAGGTGATTTTGTCTGCGATTTTGGTAACTATAACGCAGAGGATGATAGTGAAAACCATATCGGGCAGGGTGTTGCCGACGATAATGTCAACATTCATCAGGAAACGATATGCCGCAAAGCCTGCAAGCCATACTATGATGTTACAGATGTCAACGGCTTTATCGGCTCTGTCCCTTTTTAGAATGAAGAAATCTGCAATCTGAATGGCAATCATCGGGGCAAATACCGAACCAATGAGATAGAGAAAATCGGTGATGTCATCCATAGGATAAACAATTGCGGCGATTACACCTACTATTGTTACCGCAACGGCAACATATTTTCCTTTGAGTTTTGAGAAGATTGATTCGCTTGAAATGCCTGCTGAGTAAGCGTCAAGGAAGGTTGTTGTAACTGTTGAAAGAATTACAATTACAAGGCCTGCAATGCTGAGTCCTGATTTAAGCATAATTTTTGCAATATCGCTTTCGCCTGTAAGGATAGACGCACTCATACCGATTATGTACATCCAACAGCTTACCGCACCGTAAACAAGTGTGCTTGCGAGAGTTGCCTTGAATGGCTTTTCCGCCTCTCTTGTGTAGTCGCTGATGAGCGGTAACCATGAAAGCGGCATTGCTACCGAAAGCTCTACTGCCGCACCGAATGACATTGAGTCATCGCCTACCGCACCCATACCGTTGCCGTTTCCGAAAATAAAGAAACACATCACGATTGTGAGAATGAACAGTGCCGCCATTGCGATTGTGTTGAGCTTGCCGAGGTTTGAAATGCCGACAAGAATCCAAAGTACAATCAATGCGCCGATTACAATACAGGCAATCCACCTGCCTGTGTCGCCCATATTCAGAATACTGTTTACCGAAAGTGAGCCGTCATAAATCATAATGGCTGTCCAGCCGACAAGCTGAATAACATTGAGGACAGAGAAAAGAAGTCCGCCCTTGTTGCCAAAGCTCATTTTTACGGTTTCCATTGAGCTTTTACGGCACTTACCGCCGATGAGTCCTGCACAAAAGAGCATTGCACATCCGATTATGTGACCGATGATTACGGCTAAAATGCCCTTTTCAAAACCTAACGGAGCAAAGTATGTACCTGTGAGAATTTCGGCGATTGAAACGCCTGCTCCGAACCATATCAAACTGTTTTCAAATACACTTGTCTGCTTTTTCATTGCTCTGCCTCCGAATTTTCTTTTGTAAATTTACTTTGAATGTCAAAAGCGTGGTCCATGGGACCGCTGCCTTTGCCGAGGTCAAGCATTGCCGCAAGTGCGCCTGAAATATAATCCTTTGCACGCTTTACGGAAGCGTCAAGGTCAAAGCCTTTTGCAAGATTTGCGGCTATTGCACTTGAAAGTGTACAGCCTGTTCCGTGTGTGTTGGGATTGTTGATTCTTTTGCCGTTGTACCATGTGTAGGTGCCTTCTTTAAAGAGCAAATCGTTTGCATCGTTAATCTGATGTCCGCCCTTGCAGAGAACCGCACAACCGTACTTTTCGCTGATTATTTCAGCGGCTTTTATCATTTCTTCCTCATTTGAAATTTTCATTTCAGAGAGAACTTCCGCCTCCGGAATATTCGGTGTAAGAACTGTTGCAAGCGGAAAGAGATGCTCTTTGAGAGTGCTTACCGCCTCGTCGCTGATAAGCTTTGCTCCGCTTGTTGCCACCATAACCGGATCGACAACAATATTTTTTGCATCGTACTTTTTCAGCTTGTCCGAAATTGTTTTGATAAGGCTTGATGAAGAAACCATTCCGATTTTTACGGCATCGGGATAAATATCCGTAAAGATACTTTCAAGCTGTTCACCCAGAAATTCGGGTGTAGATTCCATAATTGCCGTAACGCCGGTTGTGTTCTGTGCGGTAAGTGCGGTGATTGCGCTCATGGCATAAACACCGTTTGTTATCATAGTTTTGATATCCGCTTGAATACCGGCGCCTCCGCTGCAGTCACTGCCAGCGATTGTTAATGCTGTTTTCATTTTAATCTCCTCTTTGCATTAATTTTTTACAGCGACAAAAGGTGGTGCCCCCAATCTGCCGCTTTTTCAAAGCTGTCTGCGTAGTAATCGCAAACGGCTTTTATTCTGTTTTTGTCATTCCTGCTTGATTCGTCATACACTCCCACCGTTTTGAAACCTGCCTTGTGAGCAGTTTCTGCGGCAAAAACAGCATCCTCGAATACAAGCGTTTCACTCGGAGCTGTTCCGAGTTTATCTGCACAGGCAAGGTAAATGTCGGGACTTGTTTTGCCTTTTCCGATTTGTGAACAGGTCACAATGTCCGTAAAATATTTTAGAATACCGAGCCTTTCAAATGCCTTTTTAATATGCGTTTTGTCGCTTGATGTTGCAATAATCATTTTGATATTGTTCGATTCCAAAAACTGCAAAATTTCTTTTGTACCGTTTTTTAAACCGACCTCATAAAAGTAAAAATCTTCAATGATTTTCAGCACACCCGAAACTATTTCATCAGTTGAAAAGGGAAGAGCATACTGCTTTTTCATATACTCCGCACCTTCCGTCAGACTCATATCACAGAGCTTTTCGGAAAGACCGTTTTCGGCTGTTTTGCCGACAGACGAGAGGTAACGCTCTCCTGCGTTATCCCATATCTTCATTGAATCGAGAAGTGTGCCGTCAACATCAAATATTGCAGATTTAATCATTCGCAACCGTCTTTTCCGTAAGTGCTTTAAGCTCTGCTGTTGCCTTTGTAATATCGGGCTGAGCGAAAATAGCACTGATAACGGCAATGCCTACGATACCTCTGCCCTTGAGTTCCGTAACATTTTTGGAACTGATTCCGCCGATTGCGATTACAGGAATGTCAACGGCCTCACAGATTTTCTGAAGTTCATCGTGTGAAACATCGTCTGCATCGTCCTTTGAGCCTGTTTTGAAAACTGCTCCGACTCCGAGATAATCTGCTCCGTGCTTCTGTGCAAGAAGAGCCTGTTCAACAGTCTGAGCCGAAACACCGATGATTTTGTCGTCACCGAGAATCTTGCGGACATTGCCTGCCTCCATATCACTCTGACCGACATGAACACCGTCAGCGTCAATTTTTTTTGCAATTTCTACATTGTCATTGATTACGAAGGGAACGTTGTACTTTTTGCAGAGTTTCTGAATTTCAAGAGCCTCTTCAAGAAAATGCTTTTGGTCAAGGTTTTTTTCTCTTAACTGAATGAATGTTGCACCGCCTTTAATAGCCTTTTCAACCTGACTGCAAAGTGTTTCACCGTTAAGCCATGCCCTGTCGGTTACGGCATAGAGCAACAAATCTTTTTTATCGCAATTCATACTTTGCTCCTTTTTCAAGTGTTTCGGCATCCATATTATAGATAGCGTCAATAATTCGGTTGCGGTATGTTGAGTTGCCGTCTGTTTCTGCCATATTTGCAAAAGCGATTTCACCTGCAAGTCCCATTGTACAAACTGCTGCGGCAGTTGCCTCAAGAACATTGTCGGGATTTGCAACGATAAATGCCGTTGTCATACCCGAAAGCTGACAGCCTGTTCCTGTGATTTTGCTCATCTCGGGACGACCGTTGCGGATTACATAGCATTTTTCGCCGTCACTTACAAGGTCAATAGCGCCTGTGATTGCAATTACGCATCCCGACTTTTTGGCATAATCCTTTACAAATGCAACTGCGTTATCGAGATTTTCTTCTGTTACCGCATCCGATACATCGGCATCAACACCCTTTGTTGTGCCGCTTCCGAGTGCAAGAGTTTTGATTTCCGAGATGTTACCTCTGATAACATCAAATTTGATTTCTTTTGCAAGCTTAACCGCTGTGTCTGTGCGGAGCTTGCTTGCGCCTGCGCCGACAGGATCAAGTAGAATCTTGTGAGAAAGTTCGTTAGCTTTTTTGCCCGCAATGAACATACCCTCAATTGAGTTTTTGTTAAGTGTACCGATGTTGATGTTAAGACCGCCGCAAATGCTTGTGATGTCGGCAACATCATCGGGTTCGTCTGACATAATCGGACTTCCTCCGCAAGCGAGAAGTACATTTGCAACATCGTTTACTGTTACATAGTTTGTGATGTTGTGTACAAGCGGTACATTTTTTCTTACATTTTCAAGACAATTTCCAATCATAGCGGATTCTCCTTTATAAAAATAAAACGGACGCACCAACAAAAGGTGTGTCCGTAAAGGCTCGCTGTTTCCCTCCGTTGGCATTATCCAAATCAGGTCATAGGTCGAGGCATTCAGCCTCCTCTCAGCCGACTAACTTGTCAGCTCCCTTACTTATAATATACAATTTGTGTCGTAATTTGTCAATGAAAACTTGACAAATAGTCACCGAGAACGATTATACGAATACTATCCTCAGTAAAATCTTCTTTGTTCGGTATATCTTTTATGTAAAATTTTATGTAAAAAACACCGATTTTTAAATATCAGTTGACTTGAAGAAGAAAAAACAGTACAATAAAAATAAACAGATAATATGGTTGAATTTGCTGTTGTAAAGGGGTTTTCCTCGAAATTATTTTTTGTTGAACAGGAGAAGAAGTATGTTTTGTAAAAATTGCGGAAGACAGTTATTGCCTAATGAAAAGTTTTGTGCCGATTGCGGAGCGCCTGTACCCGTACAGGAATCAGCTGTACAGAACGAACAGCCGATTACAGAAAATCAGCCTGTTGAAAATCATCAGACTGACGCATATAATCAGATGCCTGCAAATGATTATTCCGCACCGCAGTATCAGACAGTTAATGCACAGGGCGGATATAATCAGTATCAGAACGGACAGCAGAGCGGATATACTTACGATTACAATAATCAGGCGGTTCAGCCGCAGTATGCTCAGCCTATGCCGAAGAAAAAGTCAAAGACACCGTTTATAATTACAGCGTGCGGCATTGCGGTTGCACTCGTTGTTGCAATTGCGGCATTCTTTATATTTAACGGACTTAACAAAAACACTCCTCAGGGTCAGATTCAGGGTACATGGGTTGCCGAAGAGGACGGCGTAAGCATTCAGCTTGAGTTCAAGCCTGACGGAACAATCGGTATCCCGAATGCAAAAGAACTCGGCGAACTTATTTCACATTATGCAGGCAGCTCCGATTACGGCGATTTCATAAACTATGATGAGATTTTTAATATGATTAAACTGACATACAGCATTGATGACCAAAAGACCCTTTCGGTGAGTTTTGAGGTGTCTTTTATCAATCAAAGTCAGTCGCAGTCACTCAAATGGTCGGATGATCCCGCAAACGGCGGCTCGGATACATGGGGCATTGACGGAGATAATCTCTATATTGCCGGCGTAAAGCTGACAAGAGTTAATAGCTGACAACTATGTTGAATAACTAAAAAACAAGGGGCTGTGGCAGAATGCTGTGACAGCCCCGTTTTTATCGGTTGAATATTCAGAGCAGAGAGCAAAAAAACTCATTGACGGCGATATACCTCACATTGTTTTTCGGAAAGTATATTTCGGTATATGAACCCACTTCAATATAATTTCTTCCGAGTCTGGACAGATCCTTTGTTATGATGACTCCGATTTTTCCGTCCTCAATCAGATGGAGCATACGGCGAAAGGCGGGTTTTTCAAAATTCACTCCGCTGTAACCGTCATCCGCAAACACCTGTGTGTTTTCAAAGCCGTTTTTTAATTTGTTCGAACAGAGCCTTTTGTTGTTCTGTGAGAATGGCTCTGAGCTTTGTTTCAAGCCGCACAACGGTTACAAACGATCCGCCTTTGTCTGTGCCGTTTGCTATGCTCTGCGCTGCTTTTTTAAAGAATGAGCGCCTTAATGCAATCTTAATACAGAGTGCCGAATCATTACACCGTTTTTTTATATTTCACGGTATACTCTTTGTAAACAAGCAGAAACAGGAGAGGTATATATGCCTAAAATTACACATAGAAAAAAGCGGCTGTCATCCTTTAAGCTGATCGTTTTGGGCTTTGCCGGCGTCATAGTGCTTGGAGCGCTGATATTGATGCTGCCGTTTTCATCGACTGCCGGAGTTGTTACGCCGTTTCACGAGGCGCTGTTCACATCGACATCCGCCGTTTGCGTTACGGGGCTGGTCGTGCAGGATACGGGCAGTTATTGGTCCGCTTTCGGGCAGACGGTAATACTGCTGCTGATTCAGATAGGCGGGCTCGGTGTTGTGACAGTTGCGGCACTTTTCGCTATGCTGTCCGGCAGAAAAATATCGCTGATGCAGCGCAGTACCATGCAGGATGCCATCTCTGCCCCGAAGGTCGGCGGGATCGTCCGCCTGACTCGTTTTATTGTGCGGGGAACTTTTTTGATCGAGCTTATCGGGATGATCGTCATGCTGCCGACATTTTGCGGAAACTACGGTATTAAGGGAATTTGGATGGCGGCGTTTCATTCGGTTTCCGCCTTTTGCAACGCCGGCTTTGACATACTTGGCACCGCAGAAAACAAATACCCGTCTCTTACGGGATACATCGGAGAGCCTACAATAAACATTGCAATTATGCTTTTAATTATTGTGGGCGGTATTGGATTTTTGACCTGGGACGATATTTACACAAACAAGTGGCATTTCAAAAAATACCTTATGCAAAGTAAGGTCATATTGGTAACAACGGCAATCCTCATTATCGCTCCCGCAGTATTCTTTTTCTTCTGCGATTTTACGGGGCTGCCGCTCGACAAAAGGATTCTTGCGTCGCTTTTTCAGTCTGTCACACCGAGAACCGCCGGTTTCAATACCGCTGATCTTCCCACTATGACCGGTTCTTCCAAGGCAATTATGACCCTGCTCATGCTCGTTGGCGGCTCGCCCGGCTCCACGGCAGGCGGTATGAAAACAACCACGCTTGCCGTTCTGATTCTGAGTGCATTCTCCGTCTGTCGCAAAAAGGACGATGCCGAAGTCTGCGGCAGGCGCATTGACGGTTCGGCAGTGAAAAATGCCGCAGCCGTTGCCGTAATGTATTTCCTGCTGTTTTTTGTCGGCGGCATTGTTATCAGCACGGCAGAAGGTCTGCCGCTTAGCACCTGCCTTTACGAAACGGCGTCCGCTGTCGGAACGGTCGGGCTTACCCTTGGAATCACACCGCAGCTCGGTGTTCTTTCTCAGCTTATTTTGATCGTCTTGATGTATCTCGGCAGAGTCGGCGGACTTACCCTGATTTACGCGGCGGTTTCCAACAAAAATCAGAGCGGAGCAAAGCTGCCGCTCGAAAAAATCACAGTCGGATAAAGGAGTTACTATATTATGAAAAACATATTGTTAATAGGTCTCGGCAGATTCGGTAGGCATATTGCTTTGCAGCTGAATAAGCTCGGACACGAGGTGATGGCGGTAGACATCAACGAAGAAAGAGTCAATGAAAGTCTGCCGATCGTCACCAATGCACAGATCGGCGACAGCACAAACACGGAGTTTTTAAGGTCGCTCGGTATCGGAAACTTTGATGTGTGCATCGTCACCATCGGCGGAAATTTTCAAAACTCGCTGGAAACCACTTCTTTGCTGAAAGAACTCGGCGCAAAATTAGTTGTATCCCGTGCTGAGCGTGATGTGCAGGAAAAATTCCTTCTGCGGAACGGAGCGGACGAGGTCATTTACCCGGAAAAACAGGTAGCAAATTGGGCTGCTATTCGGTACACCGCCGACCACATTCGGGATTACATTGAGGTTGGTGAGGCTCATGCCATTTTTGAGGTAGAGGTGCCGGAGGGATGGATCGGCAAAACCGTCGGAGAACTGGATATCCGCAGAAAATACAGTATCAATATTATGGCAACCAAGGAGAACGGAAAAATCAATATGGCAGTTTCACCGGAAACCGTTCTTACGGATAAGATCACTCTTTTGGTTCTCGGTGCTTACAAAGAACTGCAAAAGTGTTTTCGCATTTAACAGAGGTGAATGAGGATGGCTGAGCTATTGCTGATTGTCAGCCTGCTTGCCGTATTTGTTTTCGGATTTTATCTTATGAGCAGGCTGGATCGATTTCTTGAAAAAAACAGAAAGGCACTGTTAAAGGAAAACGAATCCTGCGAGCCTTCCGAAGTCCTGCTGCCGCATGGACTGTCCGAAAGTGAAATATTATGTGAGATCCGCCGTTTTCGTGAAACGCACGGAAATGTCGATATTATTCTTTCCGATGGGCAGAAGAATGATTTTTAGGTTGCGGTAGATTTTTTTACAGTTTTACTGTATAATAATAAAATAAAAAGGGCGGTGAAACCGATGAAAGTACAAACCGAACAGTCAAAATTCGATACAGACGAGCATATCCTTGTCTGCCTATCCTCTTCGCCGTCCAATGCAAGGATCATACACACCGCCGCAAAGATGGCTAAGGTCCTTCATGCAAGATTTACCGCCATCTATGTGCAGACGGATACGGCCATAAATGATGAGGATCAGTCCCGGCTTTCGCAGAACATACAGCTCGCGCAAAGGCTCGGCGCCGAGATCGTTATGACGCACGGCGAGAATGTAGCGCTGCAGATCTCGGAATATGTCAGGCTTTCCGATGTCACAAAAATCGTGATCGGGCAAAGCAGTGCCAGACGCAGAGGGCTGTTCGGAAGACCGACTCTCACCGAAAAGCTGATCTCCTCCGCCCCCGATGTTGACATTCATATTATTCCCGACGCACTGAACTACACAAAGTCGCACAGACGCCGTCTGTTCTTTGGTGCAGAGATACCGTCGCTGCGGGATATTGCCGTGACCGTCCTGGCGCTTGCCGTATGTACGGCGATCGGGTTTCTGTTCGACCATCTCGATTTTCCCGATACCAATATCGTTACGGTATACATCCTAGGTGTGCTGATGATCTCCGTTTTGACCAAAGGATACCTTTGCAGTATAGCAGGCTCACTTCTAAGTGTTGTATTGTTCGGATTTTTTCTTACCGAACCCAGGTTGTCCTTTCAGACCTATGCCGTAGGCTATCCCATTACCTTTGCAGTTATGCTGGCGTCTTCCGTTCTCACCGGCACGCTTGCCTCGAAGCTGAAAGATCATGCAAGGCTCTCGGCTCGCTCCGCGTTCCGTGTGCAGGTGCTGTTTGACACTGACCGCCTGCTGCAAAAAGCAAAAAGCAACGATGATGTTTTAAGCGTGACCTGTATGCAGCTCTCGCGGCTGCTTGACCGCAGTATTGTTGCCTATACGAAAGGCGAAAACGGAATGTTGTCCGGGCGGTTGTATGCCGAAAAAAAGGATACACACGCTGAAAAGCTGCTAAGCGATGCAGAGCGGCAGACCGCAGAATGGGTGCTTCAAAACGGTCACCGTGCAGGAGCAGCGACAGCACAGTTTGGAAAATCCGAATGTCTTTATCTTGCGATCCGTGCAGGTGGCAGAGTCTACGGTGTAATTGGGATACCAATGAAACCCGAAAAGCCCGATTCATTTGAGAACAGCATCGTACTGTCGGTTGTGAACGAATGTGCGCTGGCAATGGATAATGCTCACAACGCCGCCGAAAAGGAACGGGCGGCAGATCTTGCAAAAAGCGAGCAGCTGCGCGCCGACCTTTTGCGGTCGATCTCACACGATCTGCGCACGCCGCTTTGCTCCGTTTCGGGTAATGCGGACACGCTTTTGCATAACGGAAGCTGCCTGGACGAAGCAACCAAGCAGCAGATCTATAAAGATATTTATGACGATTCCGAATGGCTGATCGGCGTGGTGGAAAATCTGCTGTATGTTACACGGCTGAATGACGGACGCCTGAAGCTGGAGCTTACCGACCAGCTTGTGGACGAAGTGGTCAACGAAGCCGTTTCGCATTTGAAGAAAAAATCCGTCGGACACAAGGTGACGGTAAGGTGCGACGATCTGATCCTTGCCCGTATGGACGCACAGCTTATCGTGCAGGTCATTGTCAACCTTATTGATAATGCTTTGAAATATACCGAACAAGGCTCCGAGATCTGCGTAAGTGCGGAAAAACACGGCGGGGATGCCGTGATCCGAGTTACCGATAACGGAAACGGAATTGCAGACGATATGAAACCGCATATTTTTGAGATGTTTTACACCGGAAAAAATACCGTCGCAGACAGCCGCAGAAGCTTCGGGATCGGGCTTACCCTGTGTAAATCTATCGTAGAGCTGCACGGCGGAACGCTGACGCTTACGGATAACGTACCGCACGGCTGCATATTTACCTTTACTTTACCGCTCAGCGAGGTGACTTTGAATGAATAAACCCCTTGTACTCGTCGTGGAGGACGACCGCCCCATCCGCAATCTGATCGTAACAACGCTAAAGGCTCACGATTACCACTACCTGACCGCGGAGAACGGACAAAGCGCTATTATAGAAGCGACCTCCCATAACCCGGATATCGTTCTGCTGGATCTGGGGCTGCCGGATATCGACGGCACACAGGTGATCGAAAGCATCCGCTCATGGTCAAATATGCCCATTATTGTGATCAGTGCGCGCAGCGAGGATAAAGACAAAATCACGGCGCTGGATGCCGGGGCGGACGACTATCTGACAAAGCCCTTTTCCGTAGAGGAGCTTTTGGCACGCCTTCGGGTCACGCAAAGACGGCTGCTGCTGCTTCAGGCAAGCGGCGACGCCGACTCACCCGTTTTCCAAAACGGCAAGCTTAAAATCGATTATGCCGCCGGCTGCGCCTATCTAAATGGGGAGGAATTGCACCTGACCCCGATTGAATACAAGCTTTTGTGTCTGCTCTCTCATAATGTTGGAAAGGTGCTGACGCACACCTATATCACGCAGCAGATTTGGGGCAGCAGCTGGGAAAACGATATTGCTTCTCTGCGGGTGTTTATGGCGACCCTGCGCAAAAAGCTGGAGCCGCAAAAGGACGGTCCGCAATACATTCAGACGCATATCGGCGTCGGTTACCGTATGCTGCGGGTAGACTGAGAAAAGCGAGGAAACAAGGATTTGAAACGATATGCAATAGAAAATCTTTTCGGAATTGAAGGGCTGAATATCGCTTGGTACGGACTCATTTTCCTGTTAGCTATAAAAAAGCACAACGCCACAGAGTTTTAAAACTCTGTGGCGTTGTGCTGCTCTCAATCGGTCACTTTTTGAAAGTATCCTTATATGAGCCTGCCTTTTACCGGGTTTTCCGGCGGAGTTTTTAGCGTGCCAAAAGGGATTCGAACCCCCGACCTTTCGCTTAGGGAAAGCCACGGAAGGGTATTTTATTATCCCTTGAAATCTTCGAAAATCCTTGATTTTACTGGCTTTTTCAAAATTATAGTGTTAATCATTTCTCTTATAAAATCTGCTAATTTTATGCCGTATTTTTCCTTCATTTTAGCAAATGCAAAGATTTTTTGGGGACATCATTCAGTTAATATGATACTTGTTACGAGTGTTATATTGCAGTTAAGTTCTTTTTTTAAGTGATTTATCAGAAGGCTGATATTATTATACCGATGTTCTTTATCGGTTTCGAGCTATATTCAAATATTGAAAGGGCAAGTTTTTCGGTTGCACATTCTTGCTCTTCGGACAAGGAGTCTCCCTCGTTCAAAGAGCAGTCAATTTCTGTTTAACGATTTCTTTTTCCTGTATTTTCTGTCCCTCGGATTTCCTCATGGTAGAAATAATCCACGATCACCGGATGTCCCTGCGGGACTCTGCCATAAGGCATTTCATTATCCACAA
>ENA-OPBZ01000084-OPBZ01000084.1-human-gut-metagenome-genome-assembly--contig:-NODE-84-length-54359-cov-6.276738_pt1 | contig 54359 bp, 53 predicted proteins | sample MGYA00241072_ERZ501459 | MGnify/ENA primary metagenome ERZ501459 (study PRJEB25962, sample SAMEA2042632) | human gut metagenome | biome: human gut; feature: human-associated habitat; material: faeces...
GGCCGTGTCTCAGTCCCAATGTGGCCGTTCAACCTCTCAGTCCGGCTACCGATCGCGGTCTTGGTGAGCCGTTACCTCACCAACTAACTAATCGGACGCGAGTCCATCTTCAAGCGATAAAATCTTTGATATCAAAACCATGTGGTTCCGATATATCATGCGGTATTAGCATTCTTTTCAGAATGTTATCCCCCTCTTGAAGGCAGGTTACTCACGCGTTACTCACCCGTCCGCCACTAAACTAAATCAAATTCATTCCGAAGAAATCTTTCAAAACAGTTCCGTTCGACTTGCATGTGTTAGGCACGCCGCCAGCGTTCGTCCTGAGCCAGGATCAAACTCTCTAAAATTTGTATCTCAACAGCCTTTCGACTGTTCAAATCAATTTCAGAGCTTTAATCGCTCATTGACGAATATGTCACTGACTATATCCGTAATTTCCTGATGTATTTTAGTGTACATCTCACTGTAATTCTTTGAGCTTTCCTCAAAGTCATTACGGGTTTCTTTACTATTATCTCGTTGTTCAATTTTCAAGGTCCTACGCACTTTCAAGGCTTGTTTGCTTTCTTCATTTGAAGTTGCTAACCTCAGCAGTGCAAGAGCTATTATACTACGCTGTTTTGATTTTGTCAAGCACTTTTTAAAAGTTTTTTAAAAAGTTTTTTCAGCTTTTAAAATCAAAACCGAGCAACACTTTTGATTACTTCCTGAATGTTGACTCTCCACTTCCGTGCGTTCCACACTCTTTCACCGTCCGTGTTTTCTCTTGTCTGCCTCGCCTCTCAGCGCAACAGTTGATATTATATCAGCACTTCCCTCTTTTGTAAACCCCTTTTTGACAATTTTTTTATCTTTTTTACATTATCGGCAAATTTTCTACATTATTTGACTATTGGAATGATTTTTGATATCTTTTTACCATTACTTTGCTTTATTCTTACATATACTGCTCTTTATTCCCTATATACATATATATGTAATAAATAAAGAAATTGATTTTTTATTTCATGGCTCTGAACTCATGGCTCTGAACCTCGGCTCTTCTATTGTCTTTTTATATAACTTAGAACGCCCGTATTTATTCACATTGTACAAATTTCGTAAAATTTGTTTTTACAGACTGGACTTTTCGCAAAAATATGTTATTATAGTATATGTAAAGCGATATAGTTTTGACATTTAGCTACTTAATGTTGCTGCTGTACAACTTTACAAATTGCAAATACCGGGAGGTTTAGTTATGAGTTTTGATAAAATTATTGCCATCACAAGACAGTATGGTTCCGGCGGACACGATATTGGTAAAGCTCTTGCCGAGAGGCTTGGCATATCGTTTTATGATAAGGAGCTCATTTCTATTGCCGCTAAAGAGAGCGGTGTTTCTCCTGAGGTGTTTAAGCACGCTGACGAAAGAGCTACCAACAGTCTTTTGTATTCATTGTCTGTGGGACTGTACAATTACGGTAACAACTTTTCTTCAGTCGGTGACCTGCCGGTTAATGACCGTCTTTACATTTTACAGCACAAGATTATCAAGCAGCTTGCAGAAAAGGAAAATTTCGTTGTTGTCGGTAGATGCGCCGACTATGTTCTTAAGGATAATCCGAAACTTGTGAAGGTATATATTTATGCTGATCTTGATAAGAGAATTAAAAGAGCTGTTGACAGACAGGACATTGACCCTGCCAGAGCAAAACAGGCAGTTTTGAAGGCAGACAAGAACAGAGCAAATTACTATAGTTTTTATTCAGGAAAGAAATGGGGTCTTCCGGACAACTATGATTTGTGCCTTAACAGCACAAACCTGACAGTTGATCAGGCCGTTGACATTATTATCAGTTACATTAACATTTGTAACTCAAACAAAAAATAATACTCATATTCGATCATTTCCTGAATATACTATATTGTTTTATTAAGGAGGTGTACTATATGAAATTTGTCATTATGGATCTTGATGATTTTATCTTTGGTAACGAAGAATGGCACGAGAGCGAAAGATAATCACTTTTAATTTAGGAATTTTAATTTAATAATCGTGATTCTTATCATTGACATAAAATCAAAAAAGCGGCGGATACTTTCAGTTAAGTATCCGCCTTTTTGATGCCCCTTAAAACGAAACGAGGGCGTGCAGTAATATTGTATGCAGAAAAATCGCATTTATTCATTATTATTGATAAATGAAAGCGGGTCGGCATATTTACCGTCAATCTTCACTTCAATGTGGATATGATTTTCGTCCCCCGCTTCAAAAGGAACTGCCCCTATTGTACCGACTTTATAGCCCACATCAACCGAATCACCTTTATTCACATTAACCGACCCTAACCCGCAATATCGGCAGACAACATTATCGGTTGAAATCTCAACAATTTTGCCGAGCATTTTATCCTCATACACTTTAGTTACAACTCCGCCTGTCATCGCGGTAACATCATCACCGAGTTTACCACCGAAATCAACGCCTGTGTGCGGTTTCCATACATTCAAAGTTTTGAAATAAACACTCTTTTCACTGTATTCACGGACAACATTGTTTGAATTGAGCGGATAGTTCAGACTTAAATCAGTTGAAAGCATTGTTTCGAGAGCGGTTTTTGTACTCTCTGTCGGATTAGTTGCAGGCTCTTCGGTTGCAGCTATTGTCGGTACTTCGACATCAAGCTTAACTTCGGGGATAGTCTGAGTTATGCCAGTAACATTTTCATTGACTTTTACCTCATTGCTTTGAGTGGCTGTCGGAGCTTTTGTACTTGGCACTGATAATGTATTGTAGGTTGAGTACACCGCCATACAAACGGCAATAAGGCAAATTGAACAAGCTGTGTAAAAACCGATTTTTTCACGGCGACTGCGTTTTTTCTTTCTGTTTCTATTGTAATAATCGCTCATAAAAAAGCACCTCCGTTTCTATTATTGACGGAGGTGCTAAATTTATACAATTGCATATACAAAATCCCTCCCGAAAATCGAGAGGGATAAATTTGTTTTTAAGTATCAATTAAACTTTCTGGCAAACAGCGTTGATTGACTCCGGAATTTCGCTTTCGTCAGCTGAAATGAGGAGAACAATGTTAGTTGATGCAGTTTCAGCAAGATCCTGAAGCTTCTTTGTGAAGGTTTCAAGGCCAGCAAGGGCCTCTGGGCAAATCTTGAATGTTGAGTCAACGAGAATGTCAGTAACATCATAGTTGCCTGCGCAGATACCGCTGATAAAACCGAAAAGCATATCGTAACCGCTGATAAGATACTGCTCTGTATCAATAAGTCTTGCCTTGTGTGTAACATCATATGTAAGCTTTGAGCCCTTTTCAATTACAACAACATTGCCTGTTGAAGCAGCAACAGCCTCGTTAGCAAGAGAGATGAGCTTTTTAGTTTTGCCTGTTCCTTTTTTACCGATAAGTAAAGTAACCATAATTAGTTCCTCCGTTGTTATACTTTATTAAGAAATTATCCGAGTCTTGCCTCAAGAGCAGCCTTCTGATCCTCATAGCCCGGCTTGCCGAGAAGAGCGAACATATTCTTCTTGTAGCTTTCAACACCCGGCTGGTTAAACGGATTAACACCGAGCATATAACCTGAAATAGCACAAGCCTTCTCAAAGAAGTAGATGAGATAGCCAAGCTCTGATTCGTTCATTTCGGGAACATTAAGAACAATGTTCGGTACACCGCCGTCATTATGAGCGAGAACTGTACCCTCGAAAGCCTTCTGATTTACGAATCCCATTGTCTTGCCCGAAAGGAAGTTAAGACCGTCAACATTTGTCGGGTCTGTACCGAGAGTAACTTCTTTTTTACATTTATCAAAGAGAACAACAGTTTCAAACATTGTGCGTCTGCCGTCCTGAATGTACTGACCGAGTGAATGAAGGTCTGTTGAGAAGATAACGCTTGCGGGGAAAATACCCTTGTTATCCTTGCCTTCACTCTCTGCAAAGAGCTGCTTGAACCACTCTGACATCATTGTGTAAGCCGGCTCATAAGAAACCATAACTTCCATAGTTTTTCCCTTGCGGTAAAGCATATTTCTGATTGCAGCATATTTGTAACAATCGTTTGTCTTTAAATCATCGTTGTCAAATTCTTTCTGAGCTGTTGCGGCACCCTGCATAAGAGCGTCGATATCAGCACCCGAAACTGCGATAGGAAGAAGACCTACTGCTGTGAGGACTGAAAAGCGGCCGCCTACATCGTCCGGAACAACGAATGTTTCGTAACCTTCTTCATCAGCAAGAGCCTTGAGAGTACCCTTAGCCTTGTCAGTTGTACAGTAAATACGCTCTCTTGCGCCCTCTTTACCGTACTTCTTTTCGAGCATTTCACGGAATACACGGAAAGCGATGGCAGGCTCGGTTGTTGTACCTGACTTAGAAATCATATTTACGGAAACATCCTTGCCCTCGCAAAGCTCCATAATTTCTGCAAGTGCAGAAGAGCTGATTGAGTTACCTGTGAAGAAAATCTGCGGTGTGTCCTTGCAGGTAAGGTTGTAGTTCTGTGATGAAAGAAATTCGATAGCTGCTCTTGCGCCGAGGTAAGAACCGCCGATACCGATTACAATGAATACATCAGTATCTTTCTTAATCTTCTCTGCACACTTTTTGATGCGTGCGAACTCTTCCTTGTCATAATCTGTAGGAAGATTGAGCCAACCCAAAAAGTCATTGCCGAGGCCGCTGCCGTCATGCAACACCTTGTGAGCTGCTTTAACTTCGGCAGCAACACCGTCATATTCGTGTTCGCCGATAAAATCACTTAAATACTTGTCATTTAACTTTGTTGCCATTTATAAATTCCTCCAAAATTCCTATAGCGAAAATAGAATCGCAATAAGTATCTTTGTTGTTTTATTATACTATAATATGAGCGTTTTTGCAAGGTCAATTTGTGAATTTTTAAAATAAACGCCCATTCTTTTTTGTATTATTTTTAATGACCTTGCACAAGCGTTGAAAATGCGGAATAAATCACAGCGAAATCAGTGATGTAAACACATATTCAAACAATGCTCCGAAACTTGTTTTCTGAACGGACTCGCCTGCGCAAATATCAAAGCTCTGCGTCTTTTTTGAATTGACAAGATATGTAAGCGTACCTATCTTCTGATTCTTTTTAACGGGAGCGTCAATATTATCGGGCAGGTCGATTTCGGTTGTAATTTTAGCGCCGCTGCCCTTATCAACCACAATTTTTGAGGAAACCTTACATTCAAGCTTTACGCTGTCAGCCATACCACCGTTTACTTCAATGCTTTTTGGCATATCTTCGGGAAACATTAATTCTTTTACAGAAATATTCGCAAAACCGTAATCTAAAAGTGCCGCCGCATCGGCAAATCGTTCCTTGCCTGTTTTGCAACCGAGAACAACACTTATCAGCGAAACATCGCCCCTTGTTGCAGTTGCGGACATACAACAACCCGCGTCGTTGGTTGTGCCTGTTTTCAGTCCCGTAATTCCGTTATAAGTTTTCAACAGCTTGTTTGTGTTGACAATCTGAGTTTTTCCGCCACGAAGATTATCGAGCCAAATTGATGTGTAATCAAAAATTTTCTTGTGTTTTGTAAGCTCTCTCGACATAATTGCAACATCATAGGCAGAGGTTATATGCCCCTCCTCATCAAGTCCGTTGCAGTTTTTGAAAACAGTGTCGTTCATTCCCAATTCTTTGGCACGGCTGTTCATTTTCTCAACAAAAGCGTCCTCACTTCCGCTGATATGTTCCGCAAGCGCAACTGCCGCATCATTTGCGGATGCCACAACTGTTGCTTTAATCATATCATCCGCACTCATAGTCTCGCCTTTTTCAAGCCAAATGTCACTTCCGCCCATTCCTGCGGCGTGTTCGGATGCCGTAATTTCATCGTCAAGGCTTAATTTTCCGCTGTCAACAGCCTCAAAGACGAGCAAAAGCGTCATTACCTTTGTTACGGACGCACACGGTCTTTGTTCATGCGGATTTTTCTCAAAAAGAACTTTGCCTGTTGACGCTTCCATAAGCACTGCTGACGGAGCGGATATGCTGTCTGCACTGAGAGCATTCACCTTTAATCCGACAAGCGGCGATATTAAAAGCACCGCACACAATGTTATTGAAACAAATGCCTTTCTTAACATAAAAAACACCTCGTTCATTAGTATGAACAAGGTGTCGAATGTATGTAATAATCAGTTAAGATGTTTTCCGCAGTTAGGGCAAACATCTGTGTTGCCTGTAATTCTTGTACCGCAAGTTGTGCAGAATCTTACGCTTTCAGCTTCAGGTTGAGGCTGATAATTGTTCTGAACAACAGGCTGTTCAGGCTGTGGCTGATAGTTGTTCTGTGGCATAGGCTGTTCCGGCTGAATCGGCTGTACAGGCTGTGCATACGGACTTGTGTAATTCTGATTCTGTGCATTTGGATTTTTAAACTGGTTAAAATCAATATTGTTTGTAAAAGGATTGTCATTCTTGCCATTAAGTTTATTATTGATTTGAATAACATTCTTAACGAGCAGAACGAAAAGCATCATAAATTCGTAGGCAAGTCTTACAAGGATAGGACCTAAAACGAGGATAAGCAAACCTGTAAGAAATGTCAAGCCAAAGTTATATCCGCCTGAGAACCAAGTAAAAATGCCTGTGAGCATAACATTGATTGTTGAGAAGATGTAGAGAACCTTGAGAACCTTTTCAAGAAGAAGTCCTTTAAAGTTGCAGATGTCATGAACAACCTGAAAGAATTTAGGAAGTCCGGCTCTCCTCTTTTCTGGAACAACCAAAACTACCAAGAGAATTGTCAAGATGATTGAAATGATTACAGCCGCTAAGCCAAGTCCAAAAGATGTTCCGGCTACGGATGAACCAAAGTTGTTTGATGAAAAATACATAAAAATACCTCCGTTTATTTTTGACACTATTATACAATTTCTGCACAAATAAGTCAATAAAACAGAGGTATTTAATACATTTTTATTTAATATTGTTCAATAAGACAAACTGCGTGAGCGGAAATGCCCTCAAGTCTGCCTGTAAAGCCGAGCTTTTCCTCGGTAGTAGCCTTAACGCTGACGAGCGAAACATCAATTCCGCAGGCATTGGCGATATTTTTTCTCATTTCGTCAATATGCGGTTTCAGCTTTGGCTGTTGAGCAATAACGGTTGAGTCGATATTGACAATTCTGTAGTTATAATCGGCAAGCACACGGCACACCTCTTTCAAAAGAAGAATACTGTCTGCGCCCTTATACTTTTCATCTGTATCGGGAAACAGCTTTCCGATATCACCGAGAGCCGCCGCACCGAGAAGCGCGTCCATAATTGCGTGAACAAGCACATCGGCATCCGAATGACCGAGAAGTCCGAGTTCAAAGGGAATCTCTGTACCGCCGATTATCAGGCTTCTGTTCTCGGCAAATTTATGCACATCATATCCGTGACCGATTCTCATATAAATCTCCTTTGCACAATCAACCCTGTTGTCTTGACTTGAGAATACTCTCGGCAATCACAATGTCAATCGGGGTTGTCAGTTTAATATTTTCCTCATTGCCCTTTACGACAAGAACTTCGCCGCCCATATTTTCAATCAGCGAACAATCGTCCGTAAAGTTGATGAGATTATCGCCGGCATTTTCAAGAGCAAAGCGGTACAAATCGCGCTCAAAAACCTGCGGAGTCTGAACGGCACGGAGCTGTGAACGGATAGGAGTGCTTTCTATAATATTGAAACCGTCAACAACCTTGATTGTATCTTTTACGGAAGTTCCGAGAGTTGCCGCACCCGTATCAAAAGCCGCCTCAACAACACGCTCAATTTCTTCAACAGTAATAAGCGGTCTTGCACCGTCATGAATAGCATAGTATTTGGCATTTTCACTGCACGCACCGATTCCGTTACGCACGCTGTCGGCACGGCTGTCACCGCCCTTGACGAGTTTTGAAACCTTGCTGAAACCGTTAAGCTCGATAATTTTATTGATTCTGTCGTTATCCTGCTCACGGCAGACAATTACAATTTCTTTTATAAGGTGGCATTTTTGGAATGCCTTCAGGGTGTATTCAATTGCAGGTCGTGACAAAAGCGGAATAAACTGCTTGCTGTCGGCAATTCCCATTCTCACAGAACCGCCTGCCGCAACAATAACCGCAGATACAAAAGCTGACATATTCAACCCTCCGTAAATTTATTTTGCAATTTTATGTATAATTTCTTTTAAAGAAAATTAAATCTTATCAAGAGCCTGACTGATGTCGGCAATAAGATCATCAACATTTTCAAGACCTACCGAAAGTCTGATAAGGTCGGGTGCAACACCTGCCTCAATAAGCTGTTCATCCGTCATCTGACGGTGGGTGTGGCTTGCGGGATGAAGAATACAGGTCTTTGCGTCTGCAACATGAGTTTCAATGTCGCAGAGCTTTAAGCTGTCCATAAATTTAACCGCACAATCTCTTCCGCCCTTAACCGCAAAAGAAAGTACACCGCATGAGCCGTTTGGAAGATACTTTTCAGCAAGTGCGTGATACCTGTCATCTTCAAGGTCGGGATAGTCAACCCACGCAACCTTGTCATTGGCTTTGAGGAATTTTGCAATTTCAAGGGCATTTTTGCAATGTCTTTCCATTCTCACATGAAGACTTTCAAGACCGTTCATAAGGTAAAAAGCATTCTGCGGTGACTGGATTGAGCCGAGGTCACGCATAAGCTGTGAAGTAGCCTTTGTAATGTAGCCGAGCTTGCCGAATTTTTCGGCATAGACAATGCCGTGATATGAATCATCGGGAGTTGTAAGTCCCGGATATTTGTCGGCATATTTCAGCCAGTCAAAGTTGCCGCTGTCAACAATTGCACCTCCGACAGAAACAGCGTGACCGTCCATATATTTTGTGGTTGAGTGAGTAACAATGTCAGCACCCCACTTAATCGGCTGACAGTTGACAGGGGTTGCAAAAGTGTTGTCAACAATAAGCGGAACACCGTGCGAGTGAGCAAGTCTTGCAAACTTTTCAATGTCAAGAACAGACACGGTCGGGTTGGTAATTGTTTCACCGAACATTGCCCTTGTGTTTGGTTTAAAAGCCTTTGCAAGCTCTTCTTCGGGAAGATTCTGATCGACAAAAGTAACATCAATGCCCATTTTCTTCATTGTAACACCGAGCAGATTATATGTACCGCCGTAGATTGCAGACGATGCAACAATGTGACTGCCTGTTTCGCAGATGTTAAAAAGTGCAAAGAAGTTAGCCGCCTGACCGCTTGATGTGAGCATTGCGGCAACACCGCCCTCAAGGTCGGCAATTTTTGCGGCAGTCATATCATTTGACGGGTTCTGCAGACGGCTATAAAAATATCCGCTGTCCTCAAGGTCAAAAAGTCTGCCCATTGCGTCACTTGAATCATACTTAAAGGTGGTGCTTTGATAAATGGGCATCTGTCTTGGTTCACCGTTCTTAGGCACATAGCCTGAATGCAGACACTTTGTTTCCTGTTTCATTGTAAAAAAACCTCCGTAATTTTATTCATTTTAACTCATTATAAACTCATTTTAACTAAATATTAACTCAAAATCGGATACCGAATTATCCGAAAAATTCTTTAATAAAATTCATTATTGCATCTGTTCCGAACACAACGCCTGCAACTATAAGCAAAAGCAGTAATGCGCTGACAATTCTTACGGTTGTACGCTTTGCACCCGTCATTTTCTCAAACTGCTCGTCAAGCGTTTCACCGTCATTTTCTTTGTATTCAACATCTTCGTCAAGAATTTCTTCGCCCTCAAGCTTGATTGCGCCGATTCCGACACAGGTGTCGAACGCCTTTTCGTAAGCCGAATACGGAACATAGACATCATAGGTCAAATCATCATAACCTGTGTATGCCTTAATGCTTTTGCTGTATTTATTTTCCATACACTTCTTGATTGTAGCGTCACACGGAACGGTGCTGTCCTCAAGTGCGGCTTTAACTCTCTGCAATTCAAAGCCCGATGCCGTGAGCAGATACACGGGAGTGTTTTCATCGGTTATTGTTTTAAGCTGAGCCTTGCAGTTTTTGCAGACTGTTTCTTCATCATTATGCAGTCGCTTGCATTTTGAACAATATTTCATAGACAAATCCTTCGTTATTTCATTTTGTTATCTACAATTCTAACACAAAAAGACAGCATGAGCAATACCCCACGCTGTCTTTATCCATAAATTTTTGTGCAGTTTTGTTATAAATTTAATTTTGTATCAGCTGTCTGTGACCGCCAAAAAGTAAAAGTGCAAAAAAATTATGCAAATAAGCGACAATATTCATCATGCAGAAAAAACACCCGATCATACAATCGAGTGTTATCTCTAAGTTAAATACCCATAAACATAAAATGGAAGTATTAGACTAAATTAAAATGTATGTTTTCTTTTGAGAACAAACATTACCGCTGCTGCCAAAATCATAACTGTGGCAATAATTGCAGGAGTTGCAAAGTCGCCTGTTGCAACAACACCGTTGTTCTGTGTGCCGTTACCGTTATTGTTATTTGTACTGTCATTTGTTGCTGTATCACTTGTTGAAGAACCGTTATTATCGCTCGGTTTTGCAGGTTTTGCAGGAGTGTCCTCTGTGCTTACAGGCTTAACTGACGGGCTAGGATTATCTACCGATTTTGCTGTGTAAATCATTTCAGTATCAGAAGAACCCAAAGATACCGAAAATTTGTAATCACCTAAGTCGTATACCTGCATATCTAAAGCGTTTCCGTATTCATCAAAATTCTCTAATATGTAGTTTACAAGGTAGTTAAATATATGATTTTTTTTAAAATCAGCAATAGCAAAAGTACCACACTTTTCGCCGTTAGCGTAATATAGGGTCACTTCCATACCTTCACAATTGTGAGAAATAGAATTGTTTATATCAAGAGAATCAAGCCATTTATAATATTCTCCCGGCAAATAATCAGGCTCACCTGTCCAAAGCGGTGCTGTAAACACCTTATCGGGGAGCTTTGTAACTTCAACTCTTGCAATAGAGTGCGGATCTGCTACTTGCTTAACAGAAAATTCTGTTGAAATAAATACATTTTCACCAAAAAGGTTAACATAATCATAATTGATGATAAATCCAATAGCATTGTTATCCTCGTAGCCATCGTTATACATCCAAGTCAACTTGCCCGCATAACCGTTAATTTCGGCAATCGGCGGAACAATACCGCCCTCGCTGTCAATGCCGTCACAGTTTACATCATATTCTTCACCGTTGCTGTAAACGATATGAAGTACAACATTGCTCCAAAAAGTGCTGTCGGTAATTCGACCTTTATTAACAGTAACGCTTTCAGGTGCTTTAACAACTTTCATTGAAACAGGATACAAGCCGTCTGTAGGTTCGTCAGGTGTTGCTGAGTTTTCGGTTGCAAATGCCTGAACGAATACTGTCTGCATAAGGCATACCGCCAACAAAGCAGACAGCAAAATCGTAATAAATTTTGAATGTTTTCTCATAATTTCCTCCATCGTTTATTGTTTTATCTGATATGTAAGTTTAATATTTTTGCTTTAAACACCATTCCCCTCTGAATAATTATTTAAAAATTAACCCAAAATACCATTGCCGTTTTACTGCATTTTGCGGTATATTGCAATACAACAATCTGCGGTATGCTATACTGTATGCGAGGTGAATTCTGTGTATAAAAGAATCAGGGAACTGAGGGAAGATGCCGACCTCACGCAAAAAGAAGTTAGCAAAATTCTGCATTGTTCACAACAGGTTTACAGCAATTATGAACTTGGTCAGCGTGATATCCCCACCGCTGTTTTGATTTGCCTCGCAAAACATTATCACACCAGCACCGACTATATTTTGGGGCTGACTGACAACAAAGAGTTGCCGAATTATACGCACAATTAAATCGGCAAGTTATTCGTCCCGAAGATGTTCTTCGGGATTTTTATGACATTAGTTTACTGCATTTTGCGGTATTTGTCAAGATATATACAAATAAAATATTATTTTTATTTAAGCCACGCTCTTATTTAAGGTGAATTAAATTTTTCAAAGTAATCATAAACTCGTATTTGCGGTTCATTGGACACTTGTGCAAATAATAATACACAATTTATGATAAATACGATTATATGAGTACCGCAAAGATAATGCCGTTTGTTTTCTCATTTTTCAGGTAATTATATTTTAGGACAACTTGTCCTAAAAGTCAATAGGTCACTATGTACTGCTTTATAATTTATTCGGTGATGAAATGAAACTGAGAATAAAAGATTTGCGTGAGGACAATGACCTTACGCAAAAAGAAATTGCAAAGATTCTTATGTGCGACCAGTCGCTGTACTCAAAATATGAACGGGGCGAAAGAGAAATTCCCCTCTCCCTGCTTATTAAACTTGCCGACTGCTACGGCACAAGTCTTGATTATCTGACCTGTCGCACAGACAATCCAAACATTAAATAACAGCCGTTTTGAAAATTTGCATTTCAAAACGGCTGTTGTTCTGTTATAAAAAAATCGGCTGATGTTGTTTTCCCTGCAATGCAAGGGTTACGCAATCTTCAAGCTTATCAAAATCAGCCACAAGCGAATTCGGTTTCTTGGTGCAATCGTCCTGTTTTAAAGGAACGAAGTAAATATTTTTAGTGTTGAGAAGTCTGCCGATGTTCTGTGCCGACGCACCGAGAGCGTCATTTGTTGCAACGCACAACAGCACAGGTCTTAAAATTCTCAGATGCGACTTTGCCGCCATTGTTACCGCCGTGTCTGTAATTCCGAGCGACAGCTTTGCAAGCGTGTTGCCCGTACACGGTGCAATCACAAGCAAATCACACATTTTTTTAGGTCCTATCGGTTCTGTCTGCACAACCGAGTGCAGAACAGATTTGCCCGTTATTTCTTCTGCCCTCTTTACCATTTCCTCCGCTTTTCCGAAACGAGTTGATGTTGAAAAGGCATTTTGCGACATTATCGGAATAACATCATAGCCTGAGTCAACAAGCCTCTGCATTTGCGTAAAAGCCTTTGAAAAGGTGCAAAAGGAACCGCACATTGCAAATCCTATGGTTGCTTTTGTCACCTGTAAACCTCCTTGATGATGTCAAATACAGTAGTTTTTATAATTTCTCCTGCCGTTTTCGGAGCACATTTTCCGGGGAGCGACAATGCCCTAACGGCATAAATTCCGAGTTTTTCGGCGGTATCAAAATCAACCCCGCCCGGCAGGGACGCAAGGTCTATAATAAGGGTGTTTGTGTCGGTATTCATAAGAAGTTCCCTGTCAAAAATCAACCTCGGAATTGTGTTGAAAGCAATGTCAAAGTGCTTTACCGTTCTAAGCTTTTCCGTATTTACGGCAGTATAGCCGAGTGCTTTTACATATGCAAGGTCAGACGGCTTTCTTGCGCTCACGGTAACATTTGCTCCGAGTAAAACAAGCTTGTGAGCAAGAATTTTTCCGATTCTGCCGAATCCCGCAACAAGACACTTACTGCCCGAAATCGTTCCCTCATATTCTCGCATTGCACATTCAATTGCACCCTCTGCCGTAGGCAATGCGTTGAGAATTGCAAAATCATCTCTTGCTCCGTAATCAAAAATTTCACCGTCCGAAAGCCTTGGATACGCCTTTAAAAATCTACTTTTCATCGTGGTGAAAACAGGCTTTTTAAGGATAATTTCAATATCGTCACTGTCAAGCAAAATGTTCCCGTTTGAAAACGGAGTGTTAAGAGTTCCGTCTGTCCTTATTGACGGCAACGGAAAAATCAATGCGTCACTTTCCGAAATTGCCTTTTTAACATTGCAAAGGCTCAATGAACCGTGGCTTTCAAGCCTGTCAAATCCGCCGAGCAAAACATCGTAACAGCTGTCCGAAATTGATTTTGCAAGAAAAAGCTGTCGCTTGTCACCGCCGATTATGCCAAATATTCTTATGTCGCTCTTTTTCATACACAACACCCGTAAATCAAGTTATTCTCTACACCCTCATATTATGCCGAGTGTCCTTGTGTGTGAAACTGTGAAAGAAAAAAGGACAGCAAAAGCTGTCCAAATTTGACTATTCGGAAAGATTGTCAAAGGCTTCAAGAATTTCAAGTGAATCAGCGGAATCAAGATAAACATAATTGAAATCACGCACAATATTCCACCCCTTAACATAAAACGGTGCAAGGCTTGAATAGCTCTTTTGCATAACCTCATAAGCAAAAGTTATTCCAAGGTTATCTGCAATCAGCTCTGACATAAGCGTAAAGTGGTTTATGCAGGTTACTCTCGCAAAATGTCCTGTCGTTCTGTTATGCTCCGACAAAACCTGTTCAAGAATATTTCGTGTTCCCGAACCCTTTTCACGCAGAAAAAGATGTTCGGTAAAAATATCATCGGGCAAAATCGTTTTGTTTGCGAATCTGTGATTTTTACTGCATACCCCGACAAAATTTTCCGAACGGTAAACTCTGCTCAAAAAATCGTTGCTGTCAAAAAATCCTTCAATCAATGCAAAGTCAAGTTCACCCCTTTTCAGTTTATCAAGCAGATACCTTGTGTTGTCAATCTCAATTTCAACATTGTAATCGGGCAGCTGCAAAAATCTTTCCACCTGTTCCGGGATAACATATTCTCCGATTGTCTTTGTCGCACCAAACCGCACAAGTCGTTTTTCACCCGACTTAATCTTTTCAAACAGCTTTTCTTCCTGATACATAACCGACTCACAATATCTTTTAAGCAGCATTCCCTCTCTCGTCATTTTTAAGCTGTGTCGGTCATAGTCAAACAGCTTGCAGCCGTACTGATTTTCAAGAAAATGTATGTGCTGAGTAACGGCAGGCTGTGTCATATTAAGAATCTGTGCCGTTTTTCTGTAATTCATAAAATCACAAAGTGCCAGAAATGTTTTAACCCTGTAATCAATCATATTGCGCCCCTCTGATAAATTTTGATTATCATATCATTTTAAATAATAATTAGATTTTATCATACTTTCGTGTTATACTCAACAAGCAAAATAAATTCGGGAAGGGTAAAACAATGAAATTCATCAAAACAAATTTTGGCGGAATCCTTGTATGTGCCGTAATTGCGGCATTTGCGGAGCTTTTCAGCACTGTTCAAATCGGCTCGTTTTCGTTTTCGCTGATAGGCGCACCTGTTGCGGCAATTATAACGGGAATGATAATCACGCTTTTAGCGCCGAAATTTTCTGCGAACAAATATTTTTCGGGCGGAATAAAATTCACCTCAAAAAAGATTTTGCAATGGGCTGTAATCATACTCGGCTTTTCGCTTAATCTCGGTACAATTGCAAGTGTAGGCAGTAAGAGTCTGCCTGTGATTATAAGCACAATTTCAACATCCCTCATAACAGCATTTGCAGTTATGAAAATTGCAAAAATCAAACCTAAAACAGCATGTCTTATCGGGGTAGGTTCGTCAATCTGCGGCGGTTCTGCAATTGCGGCAACAGCTCCGGTAATTGATGCCGATGACGAGGAAATTGCACAATCAATCTCGGTTATCTTTCTGTTCAATATTCTTGCGGCGCTCATTTTTCCGACATTCGGACACGCTGTCGGCTTTGGCACAGAAGGCTTTGCGGTGTTTGCAGGAACAGCTGTAAACGACACATCGTCCGTAACCGCAACCGCCGCAACTGCTGAAAAAATCTGGAATGCAAACGGTATTTTGTCAACAGCAGTAACCGTAAAACTGACACGCACACTTGCGATAATTCCGATAACGCTTTGCCTTGCACTTTACAGAACACACAAGGCAAAATCAATCGGAGCAAAAGGTTCATCATTTTCATTCAAAAAGATTTTCCCCTGGTTCATCCTCTTTTTTATCGGAGCGTCACTTGTATCAACACTTGTCGGATTCATTCCGCAATGTTCTTTTACAGAATTTTACAGCAATGGTTTTGTGCCGCTTATGAAATGGCTCGCAACATTTTTCATTTCAATGGCAATGGGTGCAATCGGACTTAACACAAACATAGTAAAACTTATAAAGAGCGGTGCAAAACCGATTATTTTAGGCTTTTGCTGTTGGATAGCAATTTCTGCCGTGTCAATCGGAGTGCAGCAGCTTACCGGTATTTTTTCATCTAATCTGTAACAAAAAAGACAGCCGAATTTCACACATCGGCTGTCTTTTATTTTTCAAAAGTTATTACCTGTCACGGTTTTTATTAAAATAAAACTACGGTCTGAGTCCCATTCCGCCCTCAAGGGTAATGGTTTCACCGCTCATATACTTGAAATCAGGTGATGCAAGTGCAACACAGGCACGGCCGATTTCTTTTTCAACATCACCAAAATGTCCCATTGGCGGCATTTTTACATTCGCCTTGAATGCGTCGGGATAAGCCTGCTCAAATTTTTCAAGCTGAGCAGTCCATGCAAGCGGACAGACAATGTTGACATTTATTCCGTCCTTGCCCCACTCGTTGGCGGCAACTCTTGTAAGACCTCTTATTCCCTCTTTTGCGGCTGCATATGCACACTGACCGAAGTTTCCGAAAAGTCCGGCACCCGAAGCGAAGTTGATAACAGTTCCCTTTGACTTTTTAAGGTACGGATAGCAAGCCTTCATATAATAGAAGGTTGCGTACAGTCCCGAATAAACAGCAAGGTCAAATTGCTCTGTTGTATGATCTGCAAGCGTAACACCCGATGCAGAAGCCTGAGCGTTGTTAATCAAAACATCAATTCCGCCGAATGTTTCAACAGCTCTGTCAACAACATTCCGAACAACCCTTTCGTTATCGCCGTCCTTGCTGACATCAGCCTGAACAGGCAGCACATTTACTCCGTAAAGTCTTTCGAGTTCTTCTTTGGCATCATCAAGCTTTTTGACATTTCTGCCTGTAATGACAAGATTTGCACCCTCTTTTGCATAAGCAACAGCAATGCCGTAGCCGATTGAACCGCAGCCTCCGTCGCTGAGAACAGCCCTTCCTCCGCCTGTAATAACAGCGGTCTTTCCTAATAAAAATCCCATTAATCCATCCTCCTTTTGGTAAAAAAATATGCTGCAAGAATACAAATATTCTCACAGCCTTATATTACCAGTTATTAAGTTTGGTGTCAATCGGGGTAAGCCTACTATACAGACATTAATTTGCGAATCAAATGATTTTCTTTCAGCTAAATTTTGTGACAAGTCGCAAAGCTAAATAACTTCGCTGTTGCTCTGTTGCTAAATTGCAAACCTTTCGGTTTACAGCTAAATTAAATTCACCTTTAGCTATCCGTCAGGACAATTTAGCTATCCATAGGATAATTTAGCTTGCGTAGCAAATTTAGCTCACGCTTGTGTGAATTTAGCTGAAAAAAGCACTTGCAAAAGCAAGTGCTTTTTTCTTGGCGGAGGACAAGGGATTTGAACCCTCGCGCCGCGTTAGCGACCTACTCCCTTAGCAGGGGAGCCTCTTCACCACTTGAGTAATCCTCCGTGTGAAGTTTAATACACTATAAAATAAAATGGCGGAGAGGAAGGGATTCGAACCCTTGGTCCCTCGCGGGATCACTAGTTTTCAAGACTAGCTCCTTAAACCACTCGGACACCTCTCCGTTTACTTATGTTGCCTTTCAGCGTTTCAGCAAGACTTATTCTATCACAAGGTTTTACTTTTGTCAACACCTTTTTTGAATTTTTTCAAGATTTAATGATAACAGAAAAAAGCTCTATTTCCTTGACAAATTGAAAGCCATAATATACAATATTTATGTTATGTGCCAATAGCTCAGTTGGATAGAGCGTTCGCCTCCTAAGAATATGTTATAACGACCGCCTTTCGGGCAAAGGCGATTGACATTGAGTAAGTTTAAGACTAAAATTGAATAGATTTTAAAGATGTTTCCGTAGCTCAGCTGGATAGAGCGACCGCCTCCTAAGCGGTAGGTCGGGTGTTCGAATCACCTCGGGAACGCCAAAAACTCCGCCGGAAAACCCAGTAAAATCAAGGGTTTCCGGCGTTTTTTCATTTTTACGGAAAAAGTGAAAAATCGTAAAATTCACAGATTTTCATTAGCAAAATCTCCGTCAGCTAATGGAAATTAGGACGAATGTCGTCCGCCTTTCAGGTGAACGACTTGCTAATAAAAATTAGCAGGATTTTCGCTATTTTGCTAATGAAAATGCCCTCTCTGCTAATGGCAGAAAAATTCGAGCAAAATTCCTGCTAATGAATAAGGCGTTCGTTACCCTGTTAATTCGTTCATTTAGGGGTGGTCAAGCGACAATCGCACACTACTTCTATGCCATTTCTTATTATATAATTGCGGTAACAGGAGGTGGTTGTTTTGAAAGAACAAAAATATCATTTATACCTTTCCAAGGACGAATACAGCGAAGTGCTGCAATCACTTATCCGTTTGAAGAACAGCCTGATAGCACAAGGCAGATACACGGACGCAGCAGATGATATTCTTTGCAAGGTGCTTTCAGCCAAGAAAAGAAAGTTCAAAATCAAATATATCTGAACACGAATAAAGACCGCCTACACTTTTGTAAGCGGTCTTTGCTAATTTAGAGTAAGTTAGACAAACTGGAATTTATTAGGCAAACAGAATAAGTGCAACACCTGTGATAAGCAGAACTATACCAACAACAAACTCTATCATTCCCACTTTCTTTGCGTATTCTTCTTTCTTCCGACCGGCTTTGAAATCCGCCTCAAAACCGTTGATAAGATTGTATTTCTTTTTAAAGTAAATGAAGTATCCAAACAGAAGGAATGCCAATCCCAGAACTACAGCCAATACCTTTAGGAATATCATATAAACACCTCCACAAAAAATTCAAATTTGTCTTTCTCTTAATTTCCTATTATACACCAAAATTATGAATATTTCTACCCGCCGTCTATTGACCTCAATTAAGAGGAAAGTAGGTGGCTTTTTTTGTTAGCAAAAAAATTTTCAAGAAATTTTGAAAAAACACCCCCCAAAAACGCTCTCCCATTTCAAACAAGTGAAGGGGTTAATTCCGAGCCACGAAAAGGTCAGCCCTTTCACTTGTATTTTGACAACTGAATAAACCATTCACTAAGACTTTAATTCTGATGATTTTAGCCACCTTATCGGGTACGCCGTGACTTCTGCATTGCAGAACAGCGAGAACTCCCGGTATAGGTAACAGGTTGCCCCTGTTACGGCGATGACAGTCAGAAGGATAATGATACTTCTCTACGGAGCTGGCGGAGTACCCGGCAGAGGTGAAATTCCTATGATACAGATTAGCAGTCTGTTCCTTAGTGACTTCCCGTGAGCTTATTGCTCGGCAAGGGGTGTTGAGAACAAATATTGCCCGACCGGTTAGGAAATGAGCCGGTCAAGTACATAGCCATACTGCGATGGCTATGAATTTCACGAAAGGAGGACGCACAAAGTGTCGAACTGCAAAACGATTGCGATATGCAATCAAAAAGGCGGAGTTGGAAAGACGACCACTACGGTAAACCTCGGCGTCGGTCTTGCAATGCAGGGAAAGAAAGTGCTGCTCATAGACGCAGACCCACAGGGCGACTTAACCACTTGTCTCGGTTGGCAGGATACAGACAACTTGGGTATCACGCTTGCAACGAAACTCACAGATGTCATAAATGAAACGATGAATGACCCTACGGTCGGTATTCTGCACCACGACGAAGGTGTTGACCTTATTCCGGCAAACCTTGAGCTTTCAGCAATGGAGTTTAACCTTGTCAACGCAATGAGCAGAGAGACGGCATTGAGAAACTATCTCAGCGAAGTGAAGGAGAAATACGACTATATCTTAATAGATTGTATGCCTTCCCTCGGAATGGTAACAATCAATGCTCTATCTGCGGCAGACAGCGTAATAATTCCTGTTCAGGCTCAGTATTTACCGGCAAAAGGTATGACGCAGCTTGTTCAGACCATTTCACGAGTTAAGAAGCGTATCAATCCGGGCTTAAAGATTGACGGTATGCTTCTCACTTTGGTGGATAGCCGTACCAACCTCGCCAAAAGCACGGTAGAAGCTCTGAGAGAGAACTTCGGTAGTCAAATCAAGATGTATCGAACATATATCCCGATTGCCGTAAAAGCCGCAGAGACTTCTTCCAAAGGCAAGAGCATTTTTGCCTACGAACCGGGCAGCACGGTGTCAAAAGCGTACACCGAATTTACAAAGGAGGTGTTAGCCGATGGCAGGAAGAAAGAGCGACTTCACTCTCACGAAGCTCGATGATTTATTTACCACGCAGGCACAGAGAGATGAAGAACAGCTTTCAAAAATCCGAGATATTCCCTTGACTGAGATTGACGATTTCCCCGACCACCCTTTTAAGGTGCGTGATGACGAGGATATGGCACAGCTCATTGAGAGTATTAAGGAACGAGGGGTAATCACTCCGGCGACGGTAAGGCAGAAAGAGGACGGCAGATACGAACTCATATCGGGACACAGACGAAAGCGAGCCTGTGAGCTTGCCGGGTTTGATACTCTCCGTTGTGAGGTCGTTGAACTGAACCGAGACGAAGCCACGATTTTAATGGTTGAGAGCAACTACCAAAGGTCGCAGATACTTCCCTCGGAAAAAGCCTATGCCTACAAAATGCGTTTGGAAGCATTGAGCAGACAAGGCAAAAGAACAGACCTAACTTCCGACCCAGTGGGTTGGAAGTCAAGCGGAAAAGAAACAGCACAACTAATTGGAGAGCAGTCGGGTGACAGTCAAACCCAAGTTCGCAGATATATTCGCCTTACAAACCTTGTTCCCGAACTTTTGGAATATGTTGATGAGGGGCGAATTAAAATGCGACCGGCGGTTGAATTGTCTTTTCTCGATGAGGACAGTCAGCGTGATGTGGTTGATGAAATCGACCTGAACGACGCAACCCCGTCCCACGACCAAACAATCCGTATGCGAAAGTTCTTTGAGGAGGGCAAGCTCACAACCGAAGCAATCCAAGCGATTATGTCGGAGGAAAAACCAAACCAAAGGGAGAAAATTGTTTTGAGGGGCGATAGGGTTCGACAGCTTATCCCGAAGAATATTCCCATAAGCCAAACGGAGGATTTTGTGTGCAAGGCATTGGAGCATTACAACAAGTTTCTGCGAAGCAGAGCCGACCGTGACAGCCGATAGCCTTCCCCCTTTCTCACACTCTAACCCCTATATATACCGGCTATTAACCTGCTGAAAAATATACTCTATCTCCCTTGAGTATATCTATCTCTAATAACATATAGCTGTCTATAAAAGGGTTCGCACATTTGGAGCAAAAGCAAAATGTCTGCTACGATAAAAAGTTCAGCCAATCGCACCTTTGATGTTTTGACCGGTTTTGATTACGATTAAGGCAGAAAGGAGCGATGGATATGAAAAACAGGCTGATACCTTGTGTTCTTGCCTGCCTGATGATTTTCCTCGTAGGTTGTAACGGTAACACAGCCAAAGAAGCTGCACAGGAGATTACGAAAACAGAGACTTCTTTTCCGGCTGGTAATACCGAAACAGATTCTCAGGAAGAAACGGCAGAAGAACCGGAAAGCACGACAGTTCAGGAAGAAACACCGATTACGGCAGAAGAAAGCCAATCAACCGCTGAAAGGCAGACGGTTGCGACTGTTCAGACAAAACCGGCGGAAGAAAAAACGGCTGATACTCCTGCAACCGAAAAGCCAAAGGCAGAGCCACCGAAGCAGACAACCACGCAGGCTGAACCCGAAAAACAAACGGAACAGCCAAAAGAACAGACAACTGCCGAACAAAAGCCGGTTGAAAAACCGACTGAAAAGCCGGCAGAACCGAAACCGACAGAGCCGCACAAGCAGACATTCGATGTCAGCCCTTATGTTAGTTACGCAAAAGAGTATGCGGTAAGCATAGGGCTTTCTCTTGACATCACGGCGACAGAATGTTGGGACAACCCCATATCCGCAAATCCTAACCGAAGCGGTATCAAGTCTGATATTGAAAGCAGACTGAACCGATACAAGAACAGCGAGGGTTTTACCGCTGTGTGGATATGGACAGAAAAGCTATCCGATACGGATTACAACATCTATATCGGCTACTGCTAAAACAAAATAATTTTAAGCGGACGCACTGAGTAAAATCGGTGCGTTTTTGCATTTCAAGGAGGAAAACGCAATGGTTAAAACAAAATTCAAGAAAGCCGTCTCGCTTATGTTGGCGGCGGTTATGAGCCTTACTGCTTTTACGGGCATTGGGGCAACGACAGCCTTTGCAGCCGTAGGAGAAAAAGCCGATGTGTACCTCGTCGATTATCCCCGAAGCGGAGATACCAATAACAACGGCGAATGGGGACACGGCAATCTCAACTATATGAACGGTTGGAAAGGCTTGTCCACAAAATATACAGGACTTCGTGCAATGGGTTCGTATTCGGGCAATATTGCCTACTGTATTGAACCGGGTACAGGTCAGCGGACTGGAGATACTCTCACCGAAAAGGACGAGAACTTCTTTAATAACATCAGCCCGAACGGAACGATTTCCGGCGATGACATTCGCCTGCTTATCGGTCGTATCTTGCAGTACGGCTACCGTGGAGGTATTTCGACAAGCTGGAAGTCGCAGAATGAAAGCGACGCAAACTGCATCGCACACGCTTATGCCACTCAGATTTTGATTTGGGAAACGATTGTCGGAGAAAGAGACGCAGGCTTTAATCACGTTTCTACCAGCGGATACAATGCCGTGCTTGAATGTGTAAGCACTGCACACCCACTCCGCAGTAAAATCTTGTCGTACTACAACAGTATGGTAACAAGTGTTCAGAATCACACCAAAGTGCCGAGCTTCTGCACAAGGTCAAGCGGTTCTGCAAAGGTAAACGAGCTTGAATGGAACGGAAGCAAGTATGTTGCTACTCTCACCGATACAAACGGTGTGCTTGGCAATTACAACTTCTCGGCAAACATTGACGGGGTTTCTTTCTCTGTCAGCGGAAACAAATTGACTGTTTCGATGGAGAAAGCTCCGAGCAAGGAATTTACCATCACAGCCGCAAAAAAGAACGGTGTCCGCAGAGGTGTTGTCGTATGGTCTGACGGTATCCATCAGAACGGAAACGGCATTCAGGATGTGGTCACTTATGCTCAGGAGGTCAGTGACCCTGTCAGCGGCTTTGTCAAAATGAAGGTAAGCTACGGCTCTTGTCAGATTGTAAAGACAAGTGAGGACGGAAAGGTTGACGGCATTCAGTTTACCATAAGCGGTAACGGTGTCAATCAGACTGTAACAACCGCAAACGGCGGTAAATTCCAACTGGATAACCTTATGCCCGGTGTTTACACGGTAACAGAACAGTCTATCGACAAATATGTTCCGCAGGAGGTTCACAGAGTAACTGTTGTTGCCGGTCAGGTGTCAAAGGTCAATTTCAATAATGTTCTCAAAAGAGGTAATCTTCAGGTCATCAAATCTTCTGAGGATAACTTGGTTGAGGGCGTTACCTTCCATCTTTACGGCACATCTCTTTCCGGTATTGCTGTCGATGAGTATGCCGTGACAGATAAGAACGGTGTTGCTTCTTTTGATGATGTGCTTATCAGCGGCACTACCCCATACACCATTGAGGAAGTGGATACCGCAATCCGTTATGTTGTGCCTGCAAATCAGACCGCACCGATTAACTGGAAAGAAGTAACCACAAGAAACTTCACGAACATTCTCAAAAAGTTCAGCGTAACCGTAACAAAGAGCGACCGAGAGGAAGGCACACCGCAGGGCGACGCTACCCTTGCCGGAGCAGTTTACGGTATCTATAAAGGCGAAACCCTTGTGGACAAGTATGTGACGGATAAGAACGGGCAGTTTACCACAAAGGAATATGTCTGTGATAATGACTGGACAATCCGTGAAATCACGCCGTCCGAGGGTTATCTGCTTGATACGACTGTTCACAAGGTCGGTGCTGAACCGCAGCTTTATACGGTGGAACACAATCAGACAGCAAATGATGTTACCGAACAGGTTATGAAAGGCAATATCGCCATTATCAAGCACACCGATGACGGCGAAACTCAGATTGAAACACCGGAAAACGGAGCAACCTTTGAAATCTATCTCAAATCTTCCGGCAGTTTTGACGCAGCAGAAGAAGATGAAAGAGATGTCATTGTCTGTGATGAAAACGGTTTCGGGCAGACAAAGGATATGCCTTACGGCGTATATACCGTTCATCAGACCTCCGGTTGGGAAGGTCGTGAGCTGATGAAGAACTTTGATGTGTTCATTGCTCAGGACGGACAGACCTACCGCTATCTTATCAACAACGCAAACTTTGAAAGCTATATCAAGGTTGTCAAGGTGGACGCAGAAAGCGGTAAAAACATTCCTTATGCCGGTGCAGGCTTCAAAATCTTTGACCCTGACGGCAATCAGGTAACAATGACCTTCACTTATCCTACTCCGACAACGATTGATACTTTCTACACCGACGCAAACGGACAGCTTGTGACACCGGAAAAACTGGAATACGGCAAGGGATATTCTCTTGTAGAAGTTCAGGCTCCTTACGGATATGTGCTTGACAGCACACCGGTGTACTTTGATGTGGCAGAGGAACATTCTTCCGATGAGGGTGGTATTACCGTGATTAAGGTCGATAAGCCTAATATGGCACAGAAAGGTACAGTCAGCATTGAAAAGACCGGCGAGGTGTTTTCAGGGGTAAATATCTCCGGCGTGGAAAACGCCGATGTGATTTATCAGCCTGTCTATGAAGTGAAAGGTCTTGCAGGTGCAGTTTATGAGATTAGCGCAGCAGAAGATATTATCACTCCCGACGGTACACTCCGTTATGCAAAGGGCGAGGTAGTAGATACTGTTACCACAGATGAAAACGGACTTGCCAAGAGTAAGGAGCTTTATCTCGGAAAATATACGGTGGTTGAAATTACTGCACCGGAGGGTATGGTCATCAACAAAGAAGCTCACGATGTTGAGCTGACTTATGCCGGTCAGGAAGTGTCTGTAACCGAAACCGCCACAAGCTTTGTAAACGACAGGCAGAAAGTAGCGGTAAGTCTTGAAAAGACTATTGAAAAGAACGACATCTTCAATATCGGCAACGGCGATGAAATGAAGAATATCAGCTTCGGACTTTTCGCCGCAGAAGAACTTGTTTCTGCAAGCGGTACTTCTATTCCGGCAGACGGACTGATTGAGATTATCTCACTTTCCGAGAACGGCAAGGCTGTTATCAAAACCGACCTTCCTTTCGGAAGCTACTATGTAAAGGAACTTGCCACCGATGAGCATTATATCCTTACCGACGCCAAGTATCCGTTCACTTTCAGCTATGCCGGTCAGGATACCGCAAATGTTGAGATTGCGGTCAATGACGGCAAGCCGATTGAAAACAAGCTCATTTACGGTTCTGTTTCCGGTAAGAAGATTACCGAAAACGGCGAAGCACTGGGAGGTGCTGTAATCGGTCTGTTTAAGGCTGATGAAACCGAATTTACAAAAGAAAATGCTTTGATGACTGCTACCTCCCAAAAAGACGGTAGCTTTTCTTTTGAGAAAGTACCGTATGGCAACTGGCTTGTAAGAGAAATCGAGCAGCCGGAGGGCTTCGTGCTTGATGAAACTTCTTATGAAGTTAAAATCTCCGAGGTCGCTCAGGTCATTGAGGTCGAAATCGTCAATGAGTATGTTCACGGCAATATCAAGTTGACTAAGGTCGATGAAGATTACCCGGACAACAAGCTGACAGGAGCGACCTTTGAGGTTTACAAAGATGTAAACGGCGACGGTAAACTGGATGACGCCGACGAGCTTATCGGAACTCTCTCCGAAACCTCTACCGGTATTTACGAGATGAAGGAACTTCTTTACGGAAAATACCTTGTAAGAGAAACCAAAGCACCGGATGGCTTTGAGCTTGATAAGGGTGTGTACTCTGTTTTCATTGAAAAAGATGAAACCACCTACGAGGTAGAAAACAAAGCCGGCGTCGGCTTTATTAACACAGCTATGAAAGGAAACCTGAAAATCGTTAAAACTTCCTCTGACGGTAAGGTTGAAGGCTTCACTTTCAGAGTTACAGGAGTAAACGGTTACGACCGAAGCTTCACGACCGATAAGAACGGCGAAATCATTATCGAGGGACTTCGTATCGGCGATTACACCATTTCCGAGGTTCAGGATAGTGTTTCTGCTTCCTATGTGCTTCCTGCGGATAAGATTGCAACCGTAAAGGTCGGTTCTACTACCGTTGTGGAAATGCACAATGAGCTGAGAGATACACCAAAGACCGGAGATAACAGCAATGTGGGCTTGTGGACGGCACTTGCGGGACTTTCTGCCCTCGGTATTGTCGGCACAGCCGTTGTTGCGTACAGAAAAAAGAAGAAGGAGGACAATGAGTAATGGACGCTAAAACAATCGTAGCAGTTGTATTAGTCGCCTTTATTATCGGCGGCTTTATCTTCTTGCAGATTAAGAACAGAAAGAAATAAGGAACGCTTGTGTGGGCGGAGTGAAAACTTCGCCCACCGTTCTTTTACGGAGGTGCATTATGAATAAGCAAAAGACGGTTGACAGCAAGGTGCTTGCAATACTCAGAGAATGCCCCGAAACGAGGTATGACGATATGCAGCTTATCCTTTGCTATTACAACCGATACAGCTATATGAGAGTCGGAGATTTACCGCTTGAGGATATAGTCAACAACTATAAAGGCTACGGCTTGCCGTGCTTTGAGACTATCCGCAGAGCAAGACAGAGAGTGCAATCCCTATTTCCCGAACTGTCAAGGCAGTGCAGTGGCTGCGACTGCGGAAACATCAGAATTGTGATTGAAGTAAGCTGAGGTGTGGATATGAACGAGGGAAAAAGAAAAATCGGTGAATACACTGTTCTTTGCTCGGTCAATGTGGGCGAAAAGGAAGTTATCTTGGCTTCCAATGAGCAAAGTACAAACGGCGATAAATTTATGTGCGGCTTTGCAGAGCGAAACGACCTGTTTGAACTGTGTTCGGAATGTATGGTAAGCGATGACTATATCGAAATCGTACACCTTTTCGGAAGCCGTGTGGCAAATGAAGCGGAGCTTTTCAAGGAACAGGTCGAAAAACTGGATATTCCAATCACACTCATAACAGAAGCCGACTGTATCCCCGACCACTATTCCAAAGACATCAACGGCAAAATCATAGCCATTGACCCCAAGGTATTAAAGCCTGAATTTCAGAGAGCCGACAGACAGCTCTACTATGTTACAGGTGGTTTCGGTGCGTCGGCAAACAGCCGTGGAAGTGCCGTGTTTTGTACCAATCTTCACACCGGCAAATCAACCCGATATGAAAGAATGGATGTTATGGGCGAAATAAAGCCTGAGCGTCTGCCTGAATGGGCAAAGGAAAAGGCACAAGAGCTTTCAAACAAGAAGCGAAATAAAGACAAAGAACGATAAGGAGGACAAAGCAATGAAGGAAAATTTCACTTTTCAGCAAAAGACAAAGCTTCTGACGAAACTGTTTGACGCAGGCTGCAATACCGAAAAGAAATTGCAGCAGCTCGACATGGAGAGCATTTTGAAAATTCCGGGTATCACTATTCCGGATATGAGTCTGATTATCGAGTTTCAGAAGCAGACCAAAGCCAATAAGCTGTTCTCTTATTTGGGAGGTGGCACTGATGAGCAGGCAGGAACAGAATGACCGCCATATCATTTGGAGCGACATTAGCCTTGACCTTGATGATTGGCGAGAGTCTTTGGAGGAACTGTATCCCGGATATTCCGATGATGAGCTTTACGACATTATGGTAAAATCCAATGCCGAAAATCTTTATGATGAACGAGTAAATCTCAATATTCAGCTTTCACAGCCGATTATTGTTATCGGCGACCTCGGCAGATGGAACGGCAGAGTGTCGGGCTACAAGATGATTGATTCCGGCAACATTAAGGACTGCCTTTATTCCGATACCGATTACAACGAATGGTATGTGGATAAGTACGGCGACCTTCGTGCCGACGCCGTTCATCACGACGGTACAAACCATTATCTTTACCGTGTATTCAAAGACGGTGTTACCGATACGCAGATTGAAAATCTGCAAGATAAAATCTATAACGGAAAAGCCACAAGAGCCGACATCACACGAGTTACCAAAAGGCTCGGCGATGACATTGCCGGAGTTTATGGTTTTCCTATTCCAAAGCAAAGACAAACAAACGAACAAGCGAGGTGATGAAAATGGATTACAGAGTATTGACCGAAGCAGAGCGTAAATACACCTTCAGCCAAAGTCAGCAGCTCTCTATGCAGACCGGTCTTATCGGATATTTGAGAGCCGACTTCGGTTCTAACGGGAACGAGTTTTGGACGACTTGGAACGATTTCAGAAAAGACTTGAAAACCGATGAATTTAAGGCTGAATTTGATGAAGTCATAAACGGATTGCGTGACGGCGATGTTTTGTCCGGCAGAAAGGCTATGTCCTCTTACTGTTATTCCACTCCCGACAGCTCCTTTAATGATGACTGCAACCACTACGGCATCCGTCTTGATACGGGAAAGTACAGCTATCTTATGAGATTTAACCCCAACAGGGGCGAGTACAATCTGTACTGCTATTGCTATCAGAAAGAGTGGCTAAATGCCCACTTGAAAAACGCTGAGCGAGGTATCCGATTTATCAACCCGCACTATCAGGAGCAGTTTCGCATTGCGGACGGAGAAAAAATCTCAATCAAGCTCGGCGACGGCAAAACAATGGAGAGAACTTGCAGATATATCGACGACTACCATTTGGAGGTCGGCACAAATCTCTACCATATCTGCGAATTTGCCGAGCTTTGCGAGAGAAACGGTCATACCGTAGAACCAGCCGCAAAAGAAAACACGAAATCCGCAAAGGACAAAGAAAAAACACGATAAGGAGGTGCAGACGAGGTGGCAAGAAAATTTGACCTGATTTCAGAGCTGTATGAAAGAACCTGTTTTGCAGTTACAGACAATCCGGTAAACTGGCAATCGTTTCTGAAAACAGCAGGCAGAAATTTCAGGCTCCGATTTGATGAACAGCTTCTCATTTATGCCCAAAGACCCGACGCAACAGCCGTGCTTGAAATCGAACGATGGAACGGTACTTTCGGTCGCTGGGTAAACCGAGGAGCAAAGGGTATTGCCGTATTTGAGGACACAGACAGAAGCCGTCAAAGGCTGATTCATTACTTTGATATATCGGACACCCACGAAAGTCGACATTCCCGCCCTGTTCCGATTTGGGAGATGAGACCCGAATATGAAGCAGAAGTTATTGAAACACTTGAAAATACTTTCGGTGCGGTAAACGATACAACGAGTATTGAAAATGTCGTCAAAGAGAGCATTGCCAATGCCGTTGAGGATAACATCGCAGACTATATCTCCGACTTTATGAGTTTGGGTGCAGGAAGCGATATTGAGTATTTGTCTGCCGACGAAGCAAATGCCTTGTATTTGGAGCTTGTCAGAAACAGCGTATCATATATGGTTATGGCACGATTGGGACTGAACGCAGACAAGGTCTATTCTCCCGATGACTTTGCCGGTATTTCAAGTTTTAATTCACAGGAAGTTCTCAATGCGGTGGGTATTGCTACAAGCGACATTGCAGAAATGGCGTTGCTCCCTGTCAGCAGAACAATCAGCACGCTCAGCAAGGAAAATCGCATAATTGATGAACAGGAGCAATCCGAATACAATAAAGACATCAAAGACGAAAGGAGTCAAAGCGATGAGCGAAATCACATACACGATGGTGGGAGATTACAATCTTCCGAACCTGAAACTGCCGGAGCAGACGGAAGTGACTCTCGGCAGATGGTCGCAGATGAGGAGAACTTATCTGAAGGAACATCACAAAATCCTGTACTACAATCTTCTGACGAAAGGGATTCTGAACAGTCACTTGGCGGAGGTTCAGCAGAGAGCCAGCGAACTGGAGGAAACTCTCGTGAAGCAGATGGCACAGAAAGCCGGGCTGACGGAGCAGATGAAAGCGGAAGATATGATGAAGTGGGTTCGCCTGATGAACAACATCAGGAACTCGGCACAGGAAATCGTGAAGAATCAGGTAATATTCGCTTAGAGTATTACGACAGAAACCACGAGGACAAGAGCCTGCCGTTTTTCGGTGGCGATGATACTATCCGAGAGATACTCGGTACTACCCCGCATTTGTCCGCTTCAAAGGAAGAAATCAAAGACTTCTATGAGAGAAATACGGACAATGCGACCCGTACCGAATATATCAAGGGTATCTTCAATAACGACTACACCCGGCTTACCTTAAACGACGGCAGGCTTGTGGGATACAAAACATTTCAGAATGTCCTCCACTTGTGGGAGGGTGAATACGAAAACAGAACCGCTCAGAGTTTCTACGACTGGGGCGTTATCGCACAGCATTTTGAAGCAATGAGACTTTTGGGAGAATTGACCGATACAATGAAACCGATTCCGTCTATGGACGGTCAGTTGACTCTCATTATGGGAAATCAGGCAGAGGAACAAAAAACCTCTGCCTTTACTTTTTCTCAGGAAATCATAGACGCTGTATTGACCCGTGGAAGCGGAGTTTCCGAGGGTAAAATGCGTATCTATGAGCAGTTTGAAAAGAGCATTTCCGCAAAAGAGAACGCCGACTTCTTGAAAAACGAATACGGTTGGGGCGGCTCTTATCCGGTCATCATCGGTGCAGGCATTGACGAACAGCACGACGGAAAAGGTATCACAATTTCAAAAGGTATCGGAAGCGACAAGCCGCACATTACTCTTTCTTGGTCTCAGGTGGAAAAGCGTATCGGAGACCTTATCCGTATGGACAGATACCTAAACCCAAAGGAAAAAGAAAAGTACCCTGAATGGCTTGAAAAGCAGGAAGAACGGCGAGCCGAGCTTGCAGAGCAGAGAAAAAACCGTGAGATACTTTCTACCGCACCGCCTGAACCTGAAAACAAAGAGGACGAGCCGGAAGCGCAGTATGAATATCATCTCGGCGACAGCGTGTATATTGGGGCTTCTCAGTATGAGATTTTGTCCTTTGATGAAAACCGTGTAATGCTCTATGACTTCGATATGCCCTTATTCAACAAGGAACTTTCAAGGGAAGAATTTGACCGCAAAGTGCGTGAAAATCCGATGAACGACCACTTGAAGGTCAGTGTATTACCGGCGGAAGAAAAAACCGTTACAGGCGAAAATAAAGCTCAAAACGATACTGAAACCGTACCGGATTTCAGTCCGAAAACCGGTTATGACGACGCCTTCTTTATTGACCGGGACAATGAAAGTGTAACTTGGATGTACTATAACCCCGACAGCAATGCCGGAGGTCAGTATGTTACAAATACTCTTTCTTTTGACGAGATACAGCAAGTCGCACGGGAGTATGACTCGGCAGAGGATTTCTTTGATTATCTCGGTAGCATTGCAAATCAGGAGCTTGCCGATGTAGGTACGGAATGGTTTGTGGACGCAGACCGAGAATTTCACAGGACACCGGATTTGACCGACTGTACCTCTGCCACAATGGAAGCTCTTATTGAAAACACTGAAAGAGCTGATATGGTGGCAACAAATATCGGGAATGTACCGATTGAGGATTACAGAGAAATCGTTGCTACTCAAAACGGTTTTGACAGCGATGAGGAAATGTATAACGAGGGTGTTCGTATCGGCAACGGTTACGACAAAGAGCCTGAACCGATTGTCCCCGCTTGGGAGCAAAAGAAAAAGTCAAAAGTAAAGAGCTTTGACCTCCACCCGGATATTCCTATGTCCGAACGACACAACTTTGACCTTGCCAATAATCAGGTTGAAGAAGTGAACAAGAAAGAACGCTTCCACCGAAACTATGCAGCAATAAAAGTCCTGAGAGATTGTCAAAACGAAAACCGTTTTGCAACACCTGACGAGCAGAAAATCTTGTCGAGATATGTCGGTTGGGGCGGTATTCCCGAAGCCTTCGACGAACGAGCAGGAGCTTGGCATACAGAGTATGCAATGCTGAAAAACATCCTGACGCCGGAGGAATATGCGTCGGCAAGAGAAAGCACACTGACTGCATTTTACACTCCGCCCGAAGTATCTACCGCCATTTACAAGGTGTTGGAACAGATGGGATTTCAGGAGGGCAACCTGCTTGAGCCGTCCTGCGGTATCGGTAATTTCATCGGTATGCTGCCCAAGTCAATGGAAAACGCAAAGGTTTACGGTGTTGAGCTTGATACCATTTCAGCCGGTATCGCTCAGCAGCTTTATCAGAAATCTTCCATTGCGGCACAGGGCTTTGAGGAAGTAAATGTCCCCGACAGCTTCTTTGACGGCATTATCGGCAATGTGCCTTTCGGAGATTTCAAAGTCTCCGATAAACGATACGACAAGTACAATTTCTTAATCCACGATTATTTCTTTGCAAAATCGCTTGATAAGTTACGCCCCGGCGGTGTGATGGCTCTTGTGACAAGCAAAGGAACTATGGACAAGGAAAACTCCAATGTGCGTAAATATATCGCACAGAGGGCGGAGCTTCTCGGAGCAATCAGACTTCCGAACGACACCTTCAAAGGTAATGCCGGGACAGAGGTCGTATCCGATATTCTGTTTCTGCAAAAGCGAGACAGACTCATAGATATTGAGCCGGATTGGGTTCATCTTGACACCGACGAAAACGGTATAAGGATGAACTCATATTTTGTTCAGCACCCGGAAATGATACTCGGCGAAATGAAAATGGTAAGCGGTCGCTTCGGACCGGAAGCAACCTGTGAACCGTTTGAAAATGCCGACCTTTCGGAGCTTTTGAACGAAGCAGTCTCAAACATTCACGGAGAAATCTCCGAATACGAGGTTGCCGACGAACTGGAGGAAGAAGATAATTCTATCCCGGCAGACCCTATGGTAAGGAACTTCTCTTACACTGTTTTAGACGATAAAATCTATTTCCGTGAGAACTCCCGTATGTCCCCGGTGGAGGTATCTGCAACCGCTGAGAACCGCATTAAGGGTATGATTGGGATAAGAGATTGCGTCCGTAACTTGATTGAACTGCAAACCGAGGATTACCCGGACAGCGAAATCAAACAGGCACAGGATAAGCTGAACACACTGTATGACAGCTTTACAAAGAAGTACGGACTGATTAACAGCCGTGCCAATACTTCTGCCTTTTCCGACGACAGCTCCTATGCTCTGCTCTCCGCTCTTGAGGTTATCAATGAAGATGGCGAACTGGAACGCAAGGCGGATATGTTCTTCAAAAGGACGATTAAACCGCACAAGCCGGTAACGGAGGTTGACACCGCAGACGAGGCTCTCGCTGTCTCTATGGGCGAAAAAGCAGCCATTGATATGGAATATATGATGGAGTTGTCCGGCAAAAGTGAGGAGGAATTATTCGCTGACTTAAAGGGTGTAATCTTCTTAAATCCCCTTTATGAGTACGGTAATTCCTATGAGCCGAAGTATCTGATGGCAGACGAATATCTGTCGGGCAATGTTCGTGAGAAGCTGGCGACAGCCAAAAGGTCTGCGGCACTGTATCCCGAAGATTACACCGTCAATGTGCAGGCACTTGAAAAGGTGCAGCCAAAGGATTTGACGGCAAGCGAGATTTCCGTAAGGCTCGGTGCGACTTGGATACCGCCCGAAATATTCCAACAGTTTATGTTTGAGTTTCTCGACACCCCACGCTATGCACAATGGAATATCAAGGTTCACTACTCTCAGTTTACCGGAGAATGGAACATTGAAGGAAAGAGCTATGACCGTTCCAATGTTAAAGCGTACAGCACATACGGCACTTCCCGTATCAACGCATATAAGATAATCGAGGAAACTCTGAACCTGAAAGATGTCCGTATCTTTGACTATATCGAAGATGACGAGGGCAAAAAGAAAGCAGTTCTCAATAAAAAGGAAACGGCAATCGCACAGGCAAAGCAGGAACTCATAAAGCAGGGCTTTCAGGACTGGATATGGGCTGACCCTGCCCGCCGAGAAAAACTCACGAAGATGTATAACGAAAAGTTCAACAGTATAAGACCCCGTGAGTACGACGGAAGCCACATTGTTTTCAACGGTATGAACCCGGAAATCGAACTCCGTGAACATCAGAAAAATGCGGTTGCACACATTCTGTACGGCGGTAATACGCTGTTAGCACACGCAGTCGGTGCGGGCAAGACCTTTGAAATGGTAGCCGCCGCTATGGAGTCCAAACGACTGGGACTTTGCAATAAGTCGCTGTTCGTAGTGCCAAATCACTTAACCGAGCAATGGGCGGCGGAGTTCTTACAACTCTATCCGGCGGCGAATATTCTCGTAGCGACAAAGCGAGATTTTGAGACAAAGAACCGCAAAAAGTTCTGCGGTCGAATTGCCACGGGAGATTATGACGCCGTAATCATCGGTCATTCTCAGTTTGAGAAAATCCCGATGTCCATTGAAAGACAGAGGGCAATTCTTGAGCAGCAGCTTGAAGAACTGACAGACGGTATTATGGATTTGAAGCGAAACCGTGGAGAAAACTTCTCCATTAAACAGCTTGAAAAGTCTAAAAAGTCCGTGAAACAAAAGCTGGAAAAGCTCAACGACCAAAGCCGAAAGGACGATGTTGTTACCTTTGAAGAACTCGGTGTGGACAGGCTTTTTATTGACGAGAGTCATTATTACAAGAACCTCTATCTTTACACCAAAATGCGTAATGTGGGCGGTATCGCTCAAACGGAAGCACAGAAATCCTCCGACCTGTTTATGAAGTGCCGATACCTTGACGAGCTTACAGGCGGTCGAGGAACGGTATTTGCAACCGGTACTCCTATCTCAAACAGTATGGTGGAGCTATATACCATTCAGCGATACTTGCAGTACAACACGCTTGTCAAAAACAACTTGCAGCACTTCGACTCGTGGGCAAGTACCTTTGGAGAGACTGTAACAGCCGTTGAGCTTACCCCGGAGGGAACGGGTTACAGAGCGAAAACCCGCTTTGCGAAATTCTACAACCTACCGGAGCTTATGGCGATGTTTAAGGAGGTCGCCGACATCAAGACGGCGGATATGCTGGAACTGCCTGTGCCGGAAGCACACTTCCACAATGTTGCGGTCAAGCCTTCGGAAATGCAGAAAGAGATGGTTGCTTCCCTTGCGGAACGAGCCGAGAAAGTCCGTGGCGGCGGTGTAGATTCGAGTGTAGATAATATGCTTAAAATTACAAACGACGGCAGGAAGTTAGCACTTGACCAGCGTATGCTTAACGATATGCTGCCTGATTTTGAGGGCAGTAAAATCAACGCCTGCGTCGATAACATCTACCGTATTTGGGAGGAAACAGCCGATAAAAAATCGGCACAGCTTGTGTTCTGCGACCTCTCAACTCCAAAGAATGACGGAACATTCTCGGTATATAACGACATCAGAAAGAAGCTCATAGAGCGTGGTGTCCCCGAAAGCGAAGTCCGCTTTATCCACGAAGCAGATACCGATGTGAAGAAAAAAGAACTGTTCCAAAAGACCCGTAAAGGCGAGGTCAGAGTGCTTCTCGGCTCTACGCAAAAGATGGGAGCCGGCACGAATGTTCAGGACAGACTTATCGCACTTCACGATGTGGATTGCCCGTGGAGACCGTCAGACTTGGAGCAGCGTTCCGGTCGAATTATCCGTCAGGGTAACTCAAATCCTGATGTAGATATTTACCGCTATGTAACGGAGCAGACCTTTGACGCATATCTCTATCAGCTTGTAGAGGGAAAGCAAAAGTTCGCCAGTCAGATTATGACGAGCAAATCCCCGGTGCGTTCTGCCGAGGATATTGATGAAACCGCCCTTTCCTATGCAGAGATTAAAATGCTTGCCACCGGCAACCCGTATATTAAGGAGAAGATGGATTTGGACATTCAAGTTCAAAAGCTGAAGCTCTTAAAATCCAACTTTCTATCTGAAAAATACGCTTTGGAAGATAAGATAATCAAATATTATCCGCAGCGAATTACAGCTTTGGAAAACCGTATTGAAGGATTGAAGCAAGATGTAGAAACTGCGAAACAGCACCCGAAACCAACGGACGACCGATTTGTCGGTATGGAGGTTAAGGGTGTTTTTTATTCCGAAAAAGCCGACGCCGGTAAAGCAATCATTGAAGCCTGCAAGCAGATGAACAGCCCCGACCCTATTCCTCTCGGCAAGTACCGAGGGTTTGAAACGGAACTGCTTTTTAATACCGCAGAGCGAAATTATGAGGTTCGACTGAAAGGTGCGACAAGCAGAAATGTTCCTCTCGGTGATGACGCACACGGCAATATTATCCGTCTTGATAACGGCATTGAGAGATTTGCCGAGAGCTTGTCGCTTGCGGAAAATGACCTTGAGAACACCACAAATCAGTTGGAAACCGCAAAGAAAGAAGTCCAAAAACCGTTTATCCAAGAGGAAGAACTAAAGACAAAGCTTGCCCGCTTGGACGAGCTGAATATCTTGCTCAATATGGATAAGCGAGAAAACGAAATTGTCGGCGGCGAACCCGATGAGGGCGAAGTGCCGAACACACGAAAGGAGAAAACCTATGAACGATAAAATGACACCCGATAAGGAAAGAGAAAACTGCCCTTGCAGAAAAGCAATCATTAACCCTTTTGACGCAATGATGATGGTTGTGGTCAGGAGACTTGATAAAGCATATCTCGAATTGAAAAGAAGCAAACCGCCCGCAAAGGAAGCAGAATTTGCCCTTAGAAATGCAAAGCTTTCTTTCTACGGAGAGTTGGTTCGACAGAGCATTGAAACGGTGTTTTCGCCGGAAGAAATCATTGCTTTGTATGAAAACGACGACCTTGCGGGAGGTGCTTGGACTGTTTGGAATGACATCGGCTGCCCTGTTGATAAGATACTCATTATCATTGCAAAGCTCAGTATCAACGAACCGATACAGAAAGCGGTTGCCGATTTGCTGATGTAGAACGGCGGTGATAATTATGCCGTATATTGCACCGGAAGTCATAACCGAAGCCAAACGAATGGATTTATTAACCTATCTTAGAGAGTATGAACCGGGCGAGCTTGTTAAATTTTCAAGTAACACCTACACCACAAGAACCCACGACAGCTTGAAGATTTCCAACGGCAAATGGATGTGGTGGTCGAGAGGTATCGGGGGCAAATCTGCCCTCGATTACCTTATCAAAGTCCGTGGAATGGATTTTGTGGAGGCGGTTCAGACCATTATGGGAAACGGTTCAGTCAGCTTTCCGACTTGTGAAAACATCAAAAGTTATGAGAACCAGCCTTTGCTTCTGCCTGAAAAAAGCCCCACTACCGATGTGGTATTTGATTATCTTTTCGGGCGTGGGATTGATTATGAAATTATCAACTACTGCTTGGAACAGAAGCTAATCATCGAGTCGCTCCCATATCATAATGCTGTTTTTATCGGCTATGACGAGAACAAAGAACCTAAATACGCCGCATACAGAGCAACAAATCAATCAAGAATTATGGGCGACTGCACCGGAAGCAAAAAGCAATATTCTTTCCGCCTGACTGCCGAGAACACCGGAGAGGTTCATCTTTTTGAGTGTGCCATTGACCTGCTTTCCTATGCAACTTTGATGAAGCTGGAGGGCAAAGACTGGCGACAGTTTAACCTTGTTTCTCTTGCGGGAGTGTATTCCCCAAAGCAGAAAATCGAGGACTCGAAAGTGCCTGTTACACTCGGCAGGCTGCTTGAAAAGGACAAAACAATCAGGCGAATTGTTCTTCATTTGGACAATGATATTGCCGGAAGAAAAGCGACCAAAGCGTTGCAGACGATTCTTTCAGATAAGTATGAAGTCGTTGACGACCCTCCCCAATATGGGAAAGATGTCAACGACTTTCTTTGTAAACGCTTGGGAATAAAAGATAAAACCGAAAGGAGTTTTGCACGATGAAACTAAAAGAAATCAGAGAAATGTACCCGGAGGGAACGCAGATTGTACTCACTGAAATGGCTGGCGAAAGTCAAATGCCCTACGGTCTGAAAGGAACGGTTAAATTCGTTGACGACGCCGGACAGATTCATATGAGTTGGGAAAACGGAAGCTCCCTCGCCTTGAATATTAACGAGGATACCTTTGAAAAGGTAGAAGCACCTGAGAAGATTTCCGTCATTCTTGTTGAGCCAGGCAGGTATCCGAAGCTCATTGAAATCGAGGATACGCTTGAAGCAATGCAGTCTCTTGTGGAGGGAGATATTGAAGAATATATGCCCTTTGAGGACGAAGTTGCCATCATCTGCAACGATGAAGGAAAGATGAACGGCTTGCCGTTGAACAGGGCAGTTTATTCCGAGCCTGAGAATGTTGAGATGAGTTATCCGCAGTTGAAAGCTCATTTCCGGCAGGCAGAAAAAGAAAGAAACCACACGACCGGATATATTGTTTTTACGGATGACAGCTTTGACAAGCCTTACACAGAGGAACAAAGAACCTATGTTGTCAGCAGTAACAATAAGGCTTTCATTGAGGGTATGGGAGGATATTCTATCTATGCTTCTTCCCTTGACGGCTCGGATAAATGTGTGCGACTGGAAGCGTATATGGCTGATGAACACGGCGGCAAGGATGGTTGGAAGATTGAAAAATGTTATGTGAAAGACGACAGCAACCGTGAAATGCTCGACATTATTGCCGGCAAGTTCTTCATTGCATACGCACCGATTGAGTCGGAAAAGTTCCTCAGTATGCCGAAAGAACTGGCTCGTAAGTACGAGGAAAAGTTCAAATACCCGGAGAGATTTTATAAGTCCTTGGACGGTATTGAAGCAAAGCCGTATAAGCCTGTCTCAAAGGATATGGAGAGATAAGAGTCAATCTATGGGGCAACCCTGAGTGTCTGCATAATCTTAGCGAGCAGACCATTTATGGACAGGAATGTCCAAAACGGTACACTCGTTAGGGGTTGCCCCTAATACCCCAAGCAAGAAAGGAGCATAAGCTTTGCGGGAGATAGTATTGGTCGCCGCCGGGTTACTCATCGGCGGCTTTTTCGGAGTAACAACAATGTGCCTGTTTCAGATAAACCGGGACAGACACTATATTTACAGAAAGGACAGCGATAAAAATGAGCAAGAGAAACATTGAAAAGCACATTCTGATGAACAAGGCAGAAGCTCAGGATTTGCAGAAAAAAGCAAAGCGGGCGTGTCTTTCCGAAGGCGGACTTATCCGTTTGCTTCTCAGAGGATACGAGCCGAGAGAAAAGCCCGATGAAAGATTTTACGATGTTATGCGTGAGCTTTCCGCTATCGGCAACAACATCAATCAGCTTGCGGCGAAAGCAAACACCCTCGGATTTGTGGACGCACCGCAGCTCAAAAAGGAAGCCGAGCGTTGGCACAAGTTTCAGGCTGATGTGGAGCGTACTTTTTTAAGACCCGATAAGAGCGATATGAAATGGCAGTAAGTAAATTGTGGTCGGTCACATCAAGGCTCGGTCAGGTAATCGACTATGCCGCCAATCCCGAAAAGACGGCGGCAGACATTTACACCGAGGAACAGTATCAGGCTCTCCGTGATGTTCTCAGCTATGCAAAGGACGAAGAAAAAACCGAGCGTGAGTTTTTCGTAGAGGGTATCAACTGCAACCCTGCGACCGCAAGAGACCAGTTTATATCTGTAAAAAAAGCATACGGCAAAGACGACGGCATTCAAGCCTATCACGGATACCTGAGCTTTAAGGAACAGGACATATCCCCGGAGCTTGCACAGAAAATCGGAATGGAATTTGCAAACGAAGTGTGGGGCAAAAGATTTCAGGTGGTGGTTACTACTCATCTGAACACGAAACACCTGCACTGTCATTATGTAATAAACTCCGTTTCCTTTGTGGACGGCAAGCGGTTATGGGGCGACGAAAAAGCGTGGTTCAAGTTTCGTTTGGTTGCCGACTGCCTTTGTGAAAAGTACGGACTGTATTACAATCCGAACCCAAACCGCAGTAAGCAATCCTCTTATTACTACAAGCAGGAACAAGCCGGTATGCCGAGCCGATATTCAATGACCCGTGACGCCATTGATGAAGCGATTGCACACAGCACCAACTTAAAGACCTTTGATTATATCCTGACTCAGATGGGCTATGAACATTGTCTCAGCGACAGTCGAAAGTATTGGACGATTGTCCCGAAAGGATACAAGAAGCCGATACGACTTAAATCACTCGGAGAGAATTATACCGAGGACGCAATCAAGCGTAGGCTGACGGAAAATCAAAAGGTTCTTATCGTTCCTTTTGCAAAGGAAACGGTAAGAGTCAGGCAGTACCGAATGCCCACAAGAGAACACAAAGTCAAAAAGGTCGGCGGACTGTATGGGCTGTATCTGCATTACTGCTATAAGCTGGGTTATCTGCCGAAGTACAAAAAACAGAATACCGCAAGGCTTCACTATCTTTTGAAAGAAGATTTGCTGAAGCTCGACAAAATCACTCAGGAGACAAGGCTGCTTGGACGGGAGAACATTTCTACCGACGAGCAGCTTTTCTCATATAAAGAGTCCGTGTTGTCGCAAATCAAATCCTTGACTGACGATAGAACGCACCTGCGAAAACAGTTAAGAAGAAATTTGAGTGACGATGAGCTATCAAATGTCAAAGAGCAGATTACGGCAATCACGAGCAAGCTGTGGACTCTCCGCAAAGAGGTCGGTCTTTGTGATGACATAGCCGAAAGGTCAAAGGTTATTGAAGCCAACCTTGAAACGGTAAGAGTTTACGAAGAAAAACAAGAACGAAAGGAGCAGAACCGTAATGACAAACGGAGGTGATGCGGCAGAACAGGTCGTCAGGCTATCGCTTGAAGGCTTTGAAGTAGCCGCAAAATTAAGCGGAGCGGCAGCAAAGAATATTGCCGTTCTTTTAGTCTCTGTTCTCAAACAGGAACAGAAAACAAAAGGCAAGGCTCGACTTACTAATATGATTAAGTCGGGCAAGGAGCTGAAGGTGTTTTCTATCCCCAACAAGGACTTGAAGAAGTTTACCGAGCAGGCAAAACGCTACGGCGTTCTCTACTGCGTACTCAGGGATAAAAACACAAAGGGCGATAATGTCCCGATTGATATTATTGCCCGTGCAGAGGACGCTTCCAAAATTCAGAGAATCGTTGAGAGATTTGAACTCGGTAAAGTTGATAAGGCTGCGATTGTCACCGAGTCTCAGAAGGCTGTCGAAAAGCGTGAAGCTTTGGAGAAAGACAAGCCGACGAAAACCAAAAACGAAATCATCACTGAGGAAGCCGTCAGAAAACCTATTCAGAAAGAGGGGTATTCCCAGTCAAACCCCACAGTCGCCAAAACGGACAAAAACCCTCCGTCAAGGCACGACTCCGAGCCGGTAGATATGCAAACTGATAAGGGTACTGTAAGCGACAGACAGAGAAAGCCGTCGGTAAAAGCAAAGCTTGACCGATATAAGGCACAGTCCAAGCAGCAGAAAGAAGCAGAACGCAAAGAGCCGGAGGTATCAAAGCCGGAAGTCAAGAACGCCCCGGCACAGACCGTACACCAGCAGCCGAAACCTAAAAGCAAAAATGTGAAAGAGAGGTAATCACAATGACAAACAATTTTACCCCTGCTAAGGCAGGACAGCAGAGCAAACGACTTTCCAAAGAGGAATATGCCGAGAAGATGAAGGCTGAAAAAGAAGCCGTATATCAGATGGCGGACGACACCGCAAAGGCGATTGTTTCCGACCCGGAAAAGTTCAAAGCCTTCCTTGATACGCAGAGCCGTCTTGACAGATACTCTGCGGTCAACGCACTTCTGATTTTCAAGCAGCTTCCCGAAGCAAGCCAGCTTAAAAACTTTGATGACTGGAGCAAAGATAATGTGAAAATTCAGAAAGGTGCGAAAAGCATTTCCATTCTTGAACCTGTCGAGTATGCAAAGAAAGACGGTACGACCGGCATTTCCTACAATGTGAAAAAGGTCTTTGATGTTTCGCAGACCAACGGCAAAAGACCGCCTGCACCGACTGTCAACCGTGACCCGAAAGCACTCATTACCGTTATGCTGGATTCTTCCCCGGTTGAAGTGGAAGCAACAAATGAGCTTCCGTATCCCAATATGGCGGCGTTTTATAACAACGAGGAACAGACCTTGTATGTAAAGCGTGATGTGGGAGACAGCGTAGCGGTCGCTCAGTGCGTAGCACAGGAGCTTGGCCACGCACAGCTCTCTATCAACAGCGACAGTTACAGCAGAGCGGATATGGGCTTTCAGGCAGTATGTATCGGCTATATGCTTTGCAAAAAGTACGGCGTCGATACACAGAATTTTGCTATCAACCGTATCCCTGAAAAGCTCGCCGGCAAAGAGCCGAAGGACATTCGCTATGAGCTTTCCAAAACGAGAAACGCAATGGCGGATATTCACTCCCGTGTTTCCGATGAGCTTTACAAGAAAAAGCAGGAACGAAGCAAAGACTACGAAAGATAAGGTGAGACTATGGCGAAGGAAGAAATGTATCATATCGCATTGGACGATTATGAACACGGCATTATTATCCGTTCTCTCAACGACGAGAAAACAGATTTGATGAACGAGGGCAAATCTACCGATGCGGTGGACGACCTTATCATCAAGGTCGGAACTGCCCCAAAGAAAAAGTTCAAAGTTATCGAAAAGGAACGCTCCTGTGAATCGAGATAACGAGAGGCAGTCTGCTATTATTCTTTCCGTCATCGGTATTATCCCGGTCGTATGGCTGGCACTTCTGATTGCACCCTCTGTAAAAGGAGGATTGCCGGAAATACTGCCGAGCCTATTAACAGCGTTCAACGAACCATTTCATATTGAGCTATGCGAGGACAGCCTAAAAACTGTCCTCGTTTTGCTTCTCTGCTATGCAATGGGTATTGGGATTTACTTCTCAACACAGAAGAATTACCGAAGGCGTGAAGAACACGGTTCTGCAAAATGGGGCAATGCAAGAGCCGTAAACAAAAAATACAGACAGTCTCCGGCTTCTGCAAATAAGCTGATGACGCAAAATGTCTGTATCGGACTCAATGCGAAGAAACACCGAAGAAACTTAAACACCCTTGTGTGCGGCGGTTCGGGAGCCGGTAAGACAAGGTTTTACTGCAAGCCGAATCTTATGCAGTGCAACACATCATTTGTCATTCTTGACCCAAAGGGCGAAATTCTCCGAGATACCGGAAAGCTGCTTGAAAGCAAAGGCTATGAAGTCCGTGTTCTCGATTTGATTTCAATGGAGAAAAGCCATTGCTATAACCCGTTTGTCTATTTGCAGAATGACAACGATGTGCAAAAGCTCGTGACGAACCTTTTTAAGAGTACCACTCCGAAAGGAAGTCAATCACAAGACCCCTTTTGGGATACCTCGGCTTCAATGCTTTTGCTTGCACTTGTATTTTATCTTCATTATGAAGCACCCGAAGATGAACAGAACTTTGCAATGATAATGGAAATGCTCAGAGCCGGTGCGATTGAGGACGAGGAGGACACAAGACCTTCTCCTCTTGATGAACTGTTTGCGGAATTGGAGATGTCGAATCCCGACCACATTGCTTTGAAGTATTACCGTTCCTATCATTCAGGTGCGGCGAAAACCTTAAAGTCCATACAGATAACCCTTGCGGCAAGACTGGAAAAGTTCAACCTTGAAAGTCTTGCTTCTTTAACCACCACAGACGAGCTTGACCTCCCGTCACTCGGAGAGAAAAAGGTCGCTCTGTTCGCTTTGATACCGGATAACGATTCCAGCTTTAACTTCTTGGTATCTATCCTTTACACACAGCTTTTTCAGCAGTTGTTTTATGCTGCCGACCATATTCACGGCGGCTCGCTTCCCGTTCCCGTTCATTTTTTGATGGACGAGTTTGCGAATGTTTCACTCCCTGATGACTTCGACAAAATTCTTTCGGTTATGCGTTCCCGTGGGGTATCGGTAAGTATTATCTTGCAGAACTTGGCACAGCTTAAAGCCTTGTTTGAAAAGCAATGGGAAAGCATTGTAGGTAACTGCGACGAGTTTTTATATTTCTGTATCTTGGCGGCAACGAGCAAAGCACCCACAAATATGTGTCCGAGCTTCTCGGCAAGGAAACCATTGATACCAACACTTTCGGAAAAAGTACCGGTCGAAGCGGCAACTACTCCACAAATTATCAGATTAGCGGTCGAGAGCTTCTTACTCCTGATGAGGTTCGTATGCTTGATAACCAATATGCAATTCTGTTTATTCGTGGAGAACGCCCCGTTATGGACTTCAAGTACGACATCTTGAAGCACCCGAATGTGGCACTTACAACCGATGGAAAGGCTTCTGCATATAAACACGGCGAAGTGACCATCAAGCACTCATCAATTTCCGTTCTTTCTATTGACCCGGAAGAACTTCCGGAGGAAAGCTACGGAGAAACCAATTACGAACTTCTGTCCGATGAGGATTTTGAAGTGAATAAAAACTTATTTTAACGGAGGAAAACACAATGAACATTTTTAAGAAGAACAACGAAAAGAAAACTACTCAGAAGCTGCCTATGACCGGAAAGGTTCAGAAAGGCTTCCGTGCTTACTGCGCCGTAATCGCAGCAGCAACTCTTGTTTGCGGTATGAGCGTTACCGCTTTTGCCGCCAGCGACCCGATTACCGTAGTCAACAATCTGTCCGATTTCATCTTCGGTCTTATCCGTGCCATCGGTCTTATCCTGCTTGGCTTCGGTATCGTTCAGGTCGGTCTCTCTTTGAAGTCTCACGACCCGTCTCAGAGAGCCAACGGTTTCCTGACTCTTGCAGGCGGTATCATCATTACCTTTGCAAAGGAAATCCTTACCCTTATTACCGGTTAAGAGAACACAGTTATCAAACGGGGCATACCTGGCATTTCAGGTATGCCCCTAATCTTAAAGGAGGTGCAAACAGATGAGTGATAACTGGGTAGTTCAGAACCTCGAAAATGCCCTTGAAACTTGGAACAGCAAGCTTTCGGAAATATGGCAGTTGCTAACCACTTCGCCGCAACAGTTCAAAGGCGGCAGTATTTGGTCGGTAATGGTGAATATCAACGGAGCAGTTCAGGCTATCGGTCTTGCCCTGCTTGTTCTGTTTTTTGTTGTCGGTGTGGTTCGCACCTGCGGAAGTTTTACCGATGTAAAGAAACCGGAACACGCATTAAAGCTGTTTATCCGCTTTGCCATTGCCAAAGGTGTGATTACCTACGGGCTGGAGCTTATGCTTGCCCTGTTCGACATCGTACAAGGTACGATTTCAACCATTATGACATCTGCGGGATTCGGTACGCCCAATCAAACAACTTTACCTGCTGAAATGGTAACAACCATTGAAAGCTGCGGATTTTTTGAAAGTATCCCATTGTGGGCGGTTACTCTTATCGGCGGACTGTTTATCACGGTCTTGTCGTTCATTATGATAATGACGGTGTACGGACGATTTTTCAAGCTGTATATGTACACTGCTCTCGCTCCGATACCGCTTTCCACATTTGCCGGAGAACCGTCGCAGAATGTGGGTAAGAGCTTTATAAAGAGCTACTGTGCCGTTTTGCTTGAGGGAGCAGTAATTGTACTTGCTTGTATCATCTTCTCCCTATTTGCTTCTACGCCGCCGGTAGTGAACCCTGACGCAGCAGCCGTTACTCAGGTATGGGCATATATCGGCGAACTGGTATTCAATATGCTTGTGCTTGTCGGTGCGGTTAAGATGAGCGACCGAATTATCCGTGAAATGATGGGCTTATAACGGGAGGTTCTCTGATGAAGAAAAACAAGAATAATAACGATAGATGGCAGGGCTATACGCCTGCCGACTGCGACTGCAAATATTGTGTGTATTACGGAGGAAAGAAAAACGGCAATGTGATTTGCCTTGCGGACACCTGCGTCTGCTCTGATGAAATCCGTCACGCAAAACAAGCATATCGCAGAGAAAGGAGCTTTTGATGGAAGTCAAAATTAACCGAGAGATACGAAATTACACAGAGTCAATGTTTTTTGGACTGTCGCTCAGACAGTTCATTTTTTCTGTCCTCGCCTGTGCGGTAGCGGTAGGACTTTACTTCCTCCTAAAACCGTACCTCGGAACAGAAACTGTATCGTGGGTGTGCATTTTGGGAGCTGCCCCTTTTGCGGCTCTCGGCTTTGTGAAATACAACGGAATGACGGCTGAGAAATTTATATGGGCGTGGATAAAGTCCGAGTTCCTTATGCCGAAAAAGCTGGTCTTTCATTCCACCAACACCTATTACGAATTGATGAAATCGACAATCGAACAAAAACAAAAAATCAAAAAGGAAAATTGAACAGTTTTTCGGGATTGACAAGTAAGCATTGTTTAATTATAATAATATGATTTAGCATTAGCTGAATGGACGGCTTGGGAAGAAAGGAGTTTTACTATGTACGAGTATGTAAATGACAAACAATTTCTGAGCCGTATGCGTTCTCTTTGTGGAGATATAATGCAAGACCTTTGTCACACATTGAAAGAAGAATATGACATTGGTGCTTCATTCTACCTTGTGGGGAGCGGTGCAAAAAATCTAATAATGCAAAATGCCAACAGACCTATTGACTTGGACTATAACCTTGAAATCACGAGAATAGATGACTGGGAGGATTGTAGAAACATCAAGGAGTGTGTCAGAAAGGCTTTTAATACGGTTCTTCGGAAACACGGATGGAATGACTGTGAAGATTCAACATCATCACTAACTACGGAGAAGCGCTGTTTCACTCAGGGCAATGATACAGATTTTTCAATAGATGTCTGTATTGTCTGTGAGGATGTTGACGGCAATTATCACCGCTTAATTCACGAAAAAACAGGCTTTTCTTATTATGATAAGTATTTTTGGAATCAAGCACCTAATTCAAGGCGACTCAAAGAAAAGGCTGATTATATTAAAAGCAAAGGCAAATGGGCATTAGTCAGAGAACAGTACAAAAGAATAAAAAACAAGTATTTGACCTCAAATGACTATAACCATTCTTCGTTTATTTGTTATATTGAAGCTGTAAACAATGTTTATAACTCAAGAAAGCACTGGGATTAAAACTTAACAACACTAATTTTTATCGTCACTTAATTAAGTGGCGATTTTTTTATGCAAAAGGAGGCATACAAGAACAATGATTAAAACCCTTACGAACCTGTTAAAGCAGGACAAAGAAAAGTTTGTAGTACCAAAGGGCGTACAGGATTGTATTCCCATTACCGCTATTTATGATGACGGCATTTTCCGTGTAGGCAAGGACAAGTATTCCAAAAGCTTCAAGTTCACGGATATTAACTATGCCGTAGCGAGCCGTGAGGATAAGGAAGCAATGTTCCTTGAATACTCCGAGCTTCTCAACTCTCTTGACAGCGGAGCTACTACAAAGCTGACTATCAACAACAGACGGCTTAACCGTCTTGACTTTGAGAAAACCATTCTTATCCCCGAAACCGGCGATGAGCTTGATGTTTACCGAGAGGAATATAACAAAATGCTTCTCGACAAGGCAACCGGGGCAAATGCCATCGTTCAGGATAAATATGTTACTATCTCCATCAATAAAAAGAGCGTGGAGGACGCACGAACCTATTTTGCCCGTGTCGGTGCTGACCTGATTGCCCACTTTGCAAGACTCGGAAGCAAATGTGTGGAGCTTGAAACCGATGAGAGACTGAGAATTGTCCACGATTTCTTCCGTGTCGGGGAGGAAACCGCCTACCACTTCAATATTAAGGAAACGAGAAAGAAGGGACACGATTTCAAGGATTATGTTTGCCCCGATACAATGGAATTTGAAAAGGACTACTTCAAAATGGGAAACCGTTACGGGAGAGTCCTTTTTCTTCGTGAGTACGCTTCCTATATCAAGGACAGTATGGTAGCCGAGCTTACCGACCTGAACCGCAACCTGATGATGTCCATTGACATCGTACCTGTTCCTACCGATGAAGCGGTGCGAGAAGCAGAGAGCAGACTGCTTGGGGTTGAGACGAATATAACCAACTGGCAGAGAAAGCAGAATCAGAACAATAACTTTTCCGCTACCGTTCCGTATGATATGGAACAGCAGAAAAAGGAAATGAAGGAGTTCCTTGATGACCTTACCACTCGTGATCAGCGAATGATGTTCGCTGTACTCACTATGGTTCATACTGCGGACTCCAAAGAACAGCTTGATAACGACACCGAAGCTCTGCTTACTACGGCAAGAAAGCATTTGTGCCAGTTTGCCGTTCTCAAGTATCAGCAGATGGACGGACTGAATACGGCTATGCCCTTTGGAACACGCAAGATTGACGCATTCAGAACCCTTACCACAGAAAGCCTTGCGGTCTTTATTCCCTTCAGGGTTCAGGACATTTACCACGAAAACGGCATTTACTACGGTCAGAATGTCATCAGTAAAAATATGATTATTGCCGACCGCAGACAGCTACTCAACGGCAACTCTTTTATTCTCGGCGTATCCGGCGGCGGAAAATCCTTTGCGGCAAAGGGTGAAATTGAAAATATCATTCTTTCCTCCAATGCAGATGTTATTATCATAGACCCTGAGCGAGAGTATTCGCAGCTTGTAAAAGCTCTCGGCGGCGAAATAATCAATATTTCCGCTACTTCTCCGAGCCATATCAATGCGATGGATATGAACAAGGAATACGGCGACGGAGCAAACCCGGTTATCCTGAAATCCGAGTTCATTATGTCCCTTTGCGAACAGCTTATCGGCGGTACAAACCTCGGAGCAAAGCAGAAATCTATCATCGACCGTTGTACGGCAAGTGTTTACCGAGACTATCAGCAGAGAGGATATACCGGTACTGTTCCTACCTTGCAGGATTTTCGTGCGGAGCTTTTGAAACAGGACGAGCCGGAAGCAAAGGAAATCGCCCTTGCTATCGAGCTGTTTACTCACGGTTCTTTGAATACCTTTGCAAAGCCAACCAATGTTGATACGGATAACCGACTTATCTGTTATGACATTCTTGACCTCGGCAAGCAGCTTATGCCTATCGGTATGCTTGTCGTCCTCGACTCTATTCTGAACCGTATTACACAGAACCGTGCTAAAGGTAAGCAGACCTTTATCTTCATTGATGAAATCTACCTCCTGTTCCAGCACGAGTATTCTGCAAACTTCCTGTTTACGCTTTGGAAGCGTGTAAGAAAGTACGGCGCTTATGCCACCGGCATTACACAGAATGTGGACGACCTTTTGCAGAGCCATACAGCGAGAACTATGCTTGCAAACAGCGAGTTTTTGATTATGCTCAATCAGGCGTCAACCGACAGAATTGAGCTTGCAAAGCTCCTTAACATTTCTGACCTCCAGCTTTCGTATATCACGAATGTTGACGCAGGACACGGATTGATTAAGGTCGGCAGTTCGCTTGTGCCGTTTGCAAATAAGTTCCCGAAGAATACGAAGCTGTATAAGCTGATGACAACCAAACCGGGCGAGGGTGCATAACCCTTGCCCTATTCTGTAAATGAGAAAGGAAACACCTATGAAAAACAAAATCTATATTGCCATAATCTGTGCTTTCAGCATTGTATTTGCCGTCAGTTCAGGTTTTCTCATCAAGCACTATTGCGACTCTGCAAAGCAGGCTGAGATGTACGACAATCTGATTGAGGTTGTGGAGACCGAGCCTGAAGAAACCACAGAGCTGATGAACTACTCCGAAGAAAAGACCTTTATCCCGGAGTATCAGGAGCTTTATCTGCAAAATAACGATATGGTCGGCTGGATTAAGGTTGAGGACACAAAAATCAATTATCCCGTTATGCAGTCAAAGGACAACCCGAACTTCTATCTGAAGCACGGCTTTGATAAGGCATACACCGACTACGGCTGTCCTTATGTTCAGGAAAACTGCGATATGGAACTGCCAAGCGACAATATCATTATCTACGGTCATCATATGAACGACGGCTCTATGTTCGCCGGTCTTATGAAATTCAAGGACAAGAGCTTTTGGGAAAAGCACAAAACAGTATCCTTTGATACGCTGACCGATAGACAGACCTATGAAGTAATTGCCGTGTTCAAAACCGTAGTATATACGGATAGTCCCGACAGCTTCAAATATTATCAGTTCGTCAATGCGGACACCGCCGAGGATTTCACTGCCTATGTTGAGAAGTGCAAGAAACTGTCGCTTTACGAAACCGGCATAACCGCCGAATACGGCGACAAGCTCCTGACCCTTTCCACCTGTGAGTATTCCCGGACAAACGGCAGACTTGTTGTAGTGGCGAAGCTAATAAACGAATAATACAACAGGTAGTTCAGCCTGCATAGGAAGGAGGGATTGTATGGCTGATATTAAAACGAAAGACAATGCAAAAGGTACGATACGAACAATAGATAAGGCTGCCGTCGCAACCCAACGAATGAAGCAGGCGTATATCGCAACAAAAGAAAAGGCGGAGCGGTCGGTAAATGCCAACAGCAGTTCTGCCGAGGAATACGCTTCCGATAAACTGGAAAGCGGTATTGACGAGGTGTTTCACGATGGTGCCTATGCGTTTGACAAGGCGGGACGAAAGGGACTTGAAACCACAAAAGAGAATATCCGCACCGCAAAGGACGGTATTCAGCGTTTCAAGCAGCAGCGAGCCGAGCAGTCTTTGAGAAAACAGGCTTCGCAAAACACAAGCTCTGCGATTAAGACTGTCGATAAGGCGGAAAAGACCATAAAGCAGTCTGCCACTTCCTCCGGAAAGAAAACCATTAAGTTTGCCGGAAAAGAAGCAACAAAGACCGCACAGAAATCGGTTAAGACGGCTGAGCAGACTGCAAAGACTGCGATAAAAACCAGTCAGCAAGCGGCAAAAGCGGCACAGAAAACAGCTCAGGCGACAGTTAAGGCTTCGCAGAAAGCGGCACAGGCGGCAAAAGCCACAGCCAAAGCAACAGCCGCTACGATTAAAGCCGCAGCCAAAGCCACCATTGCCGCAGTAAAAGCAATCATAGCGGCGGTAAAAGGTCTTATTGCCGCTATCGCTGCCGGCGGTTGGGTTGCGGTGGTAGTAATTATTGTGCTATGTCTTGTAGCCTTGATTGCAGGTTCTGTGTTCGGTATCTTCTTTTCGGGAGAGGATTCCGGCACGGGAATGTCAATGCAGACAGTCGTTCAGGAAATCAATCAGGAATATGATGACCGATTGGAACAGGAAAAGAACTCTGTAAGCTATGATGTGCTTGAAATGAGCGGAAGCAGAGCTGTTTGGAAAGATGTTCTTGCGGTCTATTCTGTTAAAGTGAATACCGACCCCGACAATCCGATGGAGGTTGCTACGGTTGATGAAACCAAGAAGCAGCTACTGTCGGATATTTTTTGGGAAATGAACGATATTTCTTCCCGAACGGAAACGAAAACCCATACCGAAATCGAAGAAAGCGACGACGGACACGGCAACATCGTACAGACCGAAACCACAGTAACAGAAACTTTCCTGTATATCACGGTATCGCACAAGACCGTTGATGAAATGGCGGCTATGTACGGATTTAATCAGGAGCAGAAAGAGTATCTTGCCGAGCTGCTAAAGGACGAAAACAATCAACTATGGTCTCAGGTGCTTTACGGTATCGGATACAGCGACGACCAAATCGTAACGGTTGCCTTGTCACAGGTGGGTAATGTAGGCGGTCAGCCTTACTGGTCTTGGTACGGATTTGACTCCCGTGTAGAATGGTGTGCCTGCTTCGTCTCTTGGTGTGCTAACGAGTGCGGATATATCGACGCCGGTATTATTCCAAAGTATGCCGGCTGTGTAAACGGTGTACAATGGTTCAGAGACCGAGGACAGTGGGCAGACGGTTCGTATGAGCCTTCGCCCGGTACAATCATTTTCTTTGACTGGGAGGGCGACGGTGTGACAGACCACACCGGTATTGTTCAGAAATGCGAAAACGGTACAGTCTATACCGTTGAGGGCAACTCAGGCGACACTTGCAGAACCAAAACATACCCTGTCGGAAGCTCTGTTATCTACGGATACGGTATTCCGGCATATTAAAAAGATGGCTGCTCGTTTGAGTAGCCATCAAGTACATTATGAGAAATCAGGTATTTACTCAAGAACAAATATAACCTTCTGAAGCCTTTGTCCCAACAAGAGAAATATGCGGATATATACCATTGACAACATCTTCATAGAATTTACGACCGATTCTTGCAGATGTAACTCTATTTGTGAAAAAGTCTCTAAAGTGGTATGTGCCGGGTAATAATGAAGGAACAACAGCAACAATAAAAGCGTTATATTCATTTTGTTCCATTTTGTTAAGTTTTATCATCAGTGTTCACCTCCTTGTTGATAAGCCTGAATTTGTAAATGGAATTCTGAGTTGTTACTAATAGATTGTTCTTTTTAATATAATAATCATCACGGGAACTAATAATTCCCAAAGAAGTAATTGGTTTAAAATCATCGTCAACAGGATGCCAAACAAAGAATTGTCTGTTTCCATTCTTAAGAATATAGATAACACCGTCTTGACCTATATATCTATTTCTCCAAGATGTAGAATGTGAATTATTATTCTTATCACAAGACTCTATATATGTGACAAAATAGACATCAACAATTTCATCTGCCGTTTTCAAATAATCCATAACATTTTTTCTTTCGCTTGACTTTAGTATCTTTCATATTGCTTGATATTATTGTGTAAAATATCACATACTCTAAATCTGTCAGAACAGTTTTCTATTATGTTCTTTAAATATAGGCTTAATGTGATTTTTTGACTTCGATTTAGATTTGACCACTTTTCCGGTGGTAACAAAGCACTTACAATGAATTTGTCTCCAACTTTTTTGTTATTAAGTTCTTGATTCATAATTTGTTTCATTTCTTCTATATCTATCTTTTTAATTTCCTCGGCATTTTGTCCTAAGTATAATAGTACACAATACTTTTGGAATGCAGAGGGGGTCATTCCATATTGCTCGCATTCATTAGATATTAGAGCAAATTCTTCCTCACTGTAACTGGTGTATACTCTCGACACTTTTAATCACCTCTTTTACTCCTAAAATTGTGAACTGCACACTTCACATTGTTATAATACACTATTACTTGAAAAAAGTCAATAAAAAAATAATGGCTGCTCGTTTGAGTAGCCATCAAGTACATTATTCAAAATCAGTTATTTCTCTATCTTTCAGATAGACATTGTGCGTGTGATAAGTAAAACACATCAACAAATCGCTGTCTCTATTATCTTTTGCTTTGAACATAGAAAAGTCGTCGGACAGGATAAAAATAAGTCCCAGCAGTTTCTTTATATATCCATTATATGAAGCATAGTTCATATAGCTTCTCCTGCAATAACTATAAACAGAACCTATCAATCTTACTGCAAACGAGGAACTACTTTTCCAAGTTATTTGCCAAGTCAGATTGCAAAAATCTTTATAAACCGTATGAATACAGCCGAGTCTACAGCCACAGTCGAGCTTGCTTGTGGTAAAAAAAGCGAGGACGCACATTGGGAAAATCTGCTTACCTATTGCAAGCAGGGAAACATTCAGGCTATGTTTGATGAATATGCTCATTTAATTACAAACGGTTTAGACGCAGACAATAATTTGGTTGATAACTTACACTATACAATAGCAAGTTCTATGGATGTGAGAACCACAATATACACTATTGATACATTCAATGCGTTTAAGGCAAGAGCAAATGGAACAAAGGAAAAACCAACTGCTATTCGTTCTCACTTTGCAGTTGCCTTTACTAAAGGAGATGGAAAAGAAAAGGACGCAGACAGAAAAAAGAGCGTTAGAAATTCTTTCAATTCTCCATTTAGACCATTTGTTTTAGCATCTACTTCCATAGGACAAGAAGGATTGGATTTCCACAATTATTGCCGAAGAATTGTGCATTGGAATCTGCCATCAAATCCGATTGATGTAGGACGGATTTTGCGGACATTCAAAATAAAAAAGAATGTGGAGGTAACAGACAATGGCAAAATCATTATTTGAGGAACTGGGCGGCAAATACGAAAGGCAAGGGGATTATTTGATACCGTGCTTAACTGTACCCGCCGAAGAAGAACAGGCAATAGGCATCTGGGGGCAACGGCATTTAGATTATCTAAAACAGTACCGTAAAGTTACATACACCAATCTTCTTACAAGCGGCAGGCTAAACGCCTACCTTGCCGACATCAACAGACAGGCACAGGAACGCTTTGAAAGGCTCATAGAGGGTATGAAACAGGCACAGGGCATAACGGAACAGCTAAAGGCAGAAAACGCCTTAGAATGGACAGGATGCCTCAATAACATAAGGGCTTGTGCGAGGGAGATTGTGGAAAAGGAAATTATTTTTGCAT
>ENA-OPBZ01000198-OPBZ01000198.1-human-gut-metagenome-genome-assembly--contig:-NODE-198-length-36382-cov-3.184766_pt1 | contig 36382 bp, 24 predicted proteins | sample MGYA00241072_ERZ501459 | MGnify/ENA primary metagenome ERZ501459 (study PRJEB25962, sample SAMEA2042632) | human gut metagenome | biome: human gut; feature: human-associated habitat; material: faeces...
TGCTCTTCCGAGTGCAACGATCCTTGTGCAGAAAGAAAAAGAAGTACAGATGGCAGTAAACGAATTCGGAAAAGGACGCGCTGTTTATATCAGCGGACTTCCGTACAGCTTCGAGAACAGCCGTGTACTTTACCGTGCAGTGCTTTGGAGCACACACAGCGAAGATGAGCTGAACAGATGGTTCAGTACAAATTATAATGTAGATGTACATGCTTATCCGAAGAACAACAAATACTGTGTTGTAAATAATACGGATGAGCCGCAGCAGACAACGATCTACCGCGGAGACGGAAGCAGCTTTGAGCTTGCTCTTGAGCCGAACCAGATCATCTGGTATGAGATCGCGTAATGTCTGGATCGTATCGTGCAGGCAGTGTTCTGCCGATTCATTTGCGGTCGTTTTGTTGGGGAACAGACGACAGCAGAAAAGTTTGTGAAAAAGAAAATAGAATGAATGAAAAAATATTACGGTTCATATGTATATATGAGCCGTAATATGATATTGGAGGAAAGCAATGGCGAAACGTGAGAAAAATCCGGCATCGGATAAAACGGGAAACGACACAGGCGTCTCGTTGCTTGTGCTCGGTATTGTGAGCGTTATTTTCGCACTTTGGATTCCGATCGTCGGGATCGTTCTGGGGACTGTATCGCTTGTAAGAGTGCGGAAAAGAAATGATCTGTCAGGAACAGTCATGGCAAAGGCAGGAAAAGTCTTAAGCATCGCGGGAATATGTATAGCCGTTGTAAACTGGATTCTGGCAATCGTCCTTACATTTATGACGTTAGCATAAGCATGATAAGAATAGCATAGGAAAGAGGAGCAGACAGGAGAAATGTTAGCATACACATATGAAGAAAACGGAAAGTTTGTTTTGAAAGAGAAAGAAAAACCAACGCTGCAAAGTGAGGACGACGCGATCGTACGTGTGACTTTGGCAAGTATTTGTTCCAGCGATCTCCATATCAAACACGGCGCCGTTCCGAGAGCAGTTCCGGGGATAACGGTCGGTCATGAGATGGTCGGGATCGTGGAAGAGACAGGAAGGCGTGTGACAAAGGTAAAACCCGAAGATCGTGTCACTGTAAACGTCGAAACATTTTGCGGGGAATGTTTTTTCTGTAAAAATGGGTTTGTGAATAATTGTACGGATCAAAACGGCGGCTGGGCGCTCGGATGCCGGATCGACGGCGGGCAGGCGGAATATGTCCGTGTTCCTTATGCCGAGCAGGGGTTAAATAAGATTCCGGATTCGGTGACGGATGAAGCCGCTCTTTTTGTAGGAGACGTCCTCGCAACCGGGTTTTGGGCGGCGCGGATTTCAGAGATCGGAGAAGAGGATACGGTCGTCATTATCGGAGGAGGACCTACGGGAATTTGTACGCTTTTGTGCGTGATGCTTAAGAATCCCGCAAAGATTATTTTATGTGAAGTAGATCCGGAGAGGATCGCATTTGTAAAGGAACATTATCCGGACGTACTTGTCGTGAATCCGAAAGAGACGGATGCAGAACGATTCGTGAAAGAAAACAGCAGGCATAACGGGGCGGATCGAGTTTTGGAAGTGGCGGGAAGCTCGGATACATTTGAACTTGCATGGAAGGTCGCGCGCCCGAATGCGATTGTCACAGTCGTGGCGCTCTATGAAGAAAACCAGACGCTTCCGCTTCCGCAAATGTACGGGAAAAATCTTATTTTCAAAACAGGAGGCGTAGACGGATGTGACTGCGATGAGATATTGAAACTGATCGAGCAGGGATGTATCGACACAACGCCGCTTATCACACATACATTTCCGCTGGAAGAAATAGAACAGGCATATGATATTTTTGAAAATAGAAAAGATAATGTGATCAAGATCGCAGTCAGTCACATTTAATTGTGATCATCGTAATGTAATCACTTCGGTCTTTGATAGACATTTCATTTAGTCCTTCTTCGTATGCATACCCTGTAAGCGTCAGATTGTGTTTGCGGGCATAATAAAGGATCGAGCGGTAGATTTCGGGAAGTTTTCCCCAGTCACCGATGCAAAAAGCGCGCAGATATGTTCCGGCAGGCAGGATTTCATCATATACGTCAGAAGTTTGCGGGCAGTATGCAAAGAAGGAGTGATAGCTGTTAAAACTGTTTTTTTGGATATCTTCTATGGAAATACAGCTTCCGAAATTGTCATAAAGATGAAATAATTTTTTCAGGCGGAGAGAGAACTCCGCGGCGATGGAAAAATCGTCTTCGTCGTATTCTCCCGAAATAGGGGATGAGAAGATGATCTTTCTCTCGGGCAGCGTACAGCGTTCGATCGTTCCGTGCTGCGAATACATTCCTATTTTTAATCTCTCTGCTTTTTGTTCTAAAAAAGCCTGTGCAGATAAAAGCTGTTCGATGGACTCGTCGATCAGCTTTTTCTTTTTTGTCATCATCTCTGTAAAAGATTCGTCGGAAGGGCGGGATGAGTAATCTTTGATCTCGTCTATGGACAGACCGATCTTGCGCAATGTAAGGATCAGTTCTACCTCTGTAAATTGAAACCATGTATAGTAGTGGTATCCGTTCTCTCCGATAATTTCGGGGCGGAACAGCCCGATTTCATTGTAATAGTGCAGCGTGCGTTTGTTGACTCCGGTCAGTTTTGCAAATTCCCCGGAAGAATATAAATAATTTTTTCGATTCATAAAAAACTCCTTGACTGTACAGTTACTGTACATTATATGATACATGATGAAAAGAAGAAAATCAATGATAAAGCGCAGAAAGGAGATCGGGATGGAGTTTATATGTGCCGAGGAGAAACAGTGGAAAGAGATAAAAACAATTTATATGGAAGCATTTCCGAAGCGGGAGAGAAAACCATATTTTGCACTGCGGCATTCCGTAAAAACGAAAAAAGCGGTTGTTATGGCAGCAACCGAAGGTGAACAGGTGTTGGGATTTATCGTCCTTATTCCATATAAAGATATGGTAATGGCAGATTATCTGGCAGTGTCATCTAAAGTTCGCAGCAGAGGAACCGGAAGTTATATTATGCAGAATGTGTGCAGGCAGTACAAAGATAAAAAAATTGTTCTTCTGATCGAGCGCCTTGATGATAAGGCAGAGAACAAAGAACAGAGGATTGCCCGCAGAAAATTTTATTTGAAAAACGGATTTACGTCGTCTGATATTTTTATAACGGGAGCAAGCGGGGAAATGGAGATTATGAATTTCGGAGAAAAGGTTTCGGAAGAAGCGTATATAGATCTGCAGAAATATGCGCTTGGAACGGTGATGTTCAGATTGTCCAAGATCAAAGTGGCAGAGAAAACGCCGCATAAGAAAAGAGAGGAGGCTGACCAGGGATGAAAACAATATTTTCAAAAGTAAAGTTAAGGCCGGGTCAGATCGTTCAGTTGTTTTTGCTTGTATTGCTGTCGGCAGTAGGGCAGATGCTTTTACCGTCGTTTTTGGCACAGATGATCAGCCATGGCGTGGCGGAAGGAGAAAACCGTATTGTCTGGATGTATGCCGTGATCATGGCGGGAGTAACATTGTTTTCCTGCGTGATCAGTTTTCTCTCTGTTAAGATTGCATCTTATATTTCTACAGATTTTGCGGCACAGCTTAGAACTCAGGTCTTTTCTAAAGTGCAGGAGTTCTCGGCGGCAGAGATGGATCGGTTCGGAACAGCGAGTCTTGTCACAAGAAGCACTTCGGATATTACGAATGTACAGAACTTTTTGACATTGCTGCTTAGAGTCGGATTGCTTGCGCCTATGATGGCTGCGGCAGGACTAGTGTTTTCCGCAGCTACGGGAGGAGAAGTCAGTTCGGTTCTTCTTGTCGCGATACCGGTTCTTCTGACTGTATTGACGATCATCATGGTACTGGCATCGAAGTATTCGATCCGTCTGAGAAAAAAGCTCGATCAGATCAACAGATTGTTTTTGGAATCGTTGGAAGGAGTACGCGTGATCCGCGCGTTTAATAAGCAGAAGACAGAAAATGCACGTTTTGAAGAGGCAAATGAAGATTATGCGATGACGGCAATGGCAGCAGGGCGGATCACAAGCCTTCTGATGCCCGCTATCAGTGTGATCTTCGGAGTGACGACGGCGGCTGTATTGGGCATGGGCGCATATTATGTAAGTACAGGCGCTATGGAAGTAGGTTCTTTAGTGGCAAACAGCCAGTATATCAGTATGGTACTTACATCTGTGATGATGCTGTCTCTTGTCATTATGATGTTTCCTACAAGTTATGCATGTGCGAAACGAATCGCGGAAGTTTTGCAGACAGACAGCTCGATACGGGGTGGAAAGTTTCAGATGGAAAATCGTCCGGTGCGCGGAACGGTTGAGTTTCGTCATGTGACATTCGCTTATCCGGGAGCGGATGAGCCGATCCTGAAAGATATTAGTTTTGAATCCCGTTCGGGAGAAGTTACGGCGATCATCGGAGGAACGGGACGGGGAAAATCAAGTATATTAAAACTGATCCCCAGACTTTATGATCCGATGTTCGGAGAAGTGCTGATCGACGGAGTGAACGCGAAAGAATACCGCACGGAAGATCTTCGTTCTTTGATCGGATACGTACCGCAGAAAAATGTTCTTTTCTCGGGAGATATTGCAGATAATCTTAATTTCGGAAATGAAAACGGAACGGAAGAAGACTGGAAACAGGCGGCAAAGACTGCCTGTGCGGATGAGTTTATCTGTAAGAAGAAAGAAGGATATCACGATTCGGTCGCCCAGGGCGGCACGAACTTATCCGGCGGGCAGCGTCAGCGTATGGCGATAGCGAGAGCGATGATGAAAAAACCGGAAATTTATGTGTTTGACGATAGTTTTTCTGCTTTAGATATGAAGACTGACCGTCAGCTCCGTCAGAATCTGAAGGAAAGCATCGAAGATGCAACGGTCATCATGGTAGCGCAAAGGATTAGCACAGTTCTTGACGCAGACCGGATATTAGTAGTTGACGACGGGCAGATCGTAGGAAACGGAACGCACAGGGAATTGTTGGATACTTGTCCGCTTTATCGGGAAATTGCAGAGATTCAGTTAGGAAAGGAGGCGCTTTGATATGAAAAATACGACAATATTTAAGAGGCTGCTGGGCTATTTAAAAGCGTACAGACTTCGGTTATTTTTTGTACTGCTTTCAGCAGTTATCAGCACTGCCTTTATGGTTCTTGCTCCGTTTCTTGTAGGAAAGGTGACGACGACGTTGTTTGCAAGTATTGCCGATAAAGTTTTTTACTGGGAAACGATCATCTGGCTTTTGGCGGCGTTGGTAGCGTTATATTTTGTATCACAGTTGTTTTCCTTTTTGCAGGGATTCGGTATGGCAAAGATCACTGCAAATGTGATGCAGACGATCCGCAGGGAAATCGATGAGAAAATGCATCGGCTGAAACTGAATTATTATGACGTTCATACACACGGAGATATTCTCAGTGTAATTACAAACGATGTAGATACGATCAACAATACGATCAGTCAGAACTTAACTTCGATCGTAACACAGGTTACGACTGCCATCGGCGTACTTATTATGATGCTGATGATCAGCCCGAAGCTGTCTTTGATCCCGATTGTTATGGTGCCTCTTTCTCTATTGAGCGCCGCAGGAGTGATGAAAGCGAGCGAAAAGTATTATGGAGAACAGCAGGAGCTTCTCGGTAAGCTGAACGGATATGTAGAAGAGATGTATAACGGACAGTCCGTTGTGCAGACGTTTAATTATCAGGAACGTGCGAAAAAGAAATTTTCTCAGTTGAATGACGCGCTTAAAAACAGTTCAAGAAAAGCGGAGACAACAGCAGGGGCGATCAGTCCGATTACAACTCTTGTGAATGATCTTGGGTATGTTCTTTGCGCCGCTTTAGGATGTCTCTGGGCGATCGCCGGAAAGATCGCAGTCGGAAACGTACAGGCTATGTTGGAGTATACATGGCGTTTTGCAGAGCCGTTTTCCGCAATCGCCGGAATGGTAGGAAGTTTCGGAGCGGCAGCGGCAGCAGGAAACCGTATTTTCGGACTGCTTGACGCAGAAGAGGAAATTCCGGATTCAGACCAGTGCATCGTACCTGATGACCGCAGCGGTCGCGTTACATTTGAAAATGTGACGTTCGGATATACGCCGGATCATCTTTTGATGAACGGGATCGATTTGACGGTAGAACCGGGGCAGAAAGTTGCGGTAGTAGGACCTACCGGAGCGGGAAAAACAACGCTGATCAATCTTTTGATGCGCTTTTATGAGGTAAATAACGGATCGATCAAAGTGGACGGAACTAAGATCACGGATATGCCAAGGGAAGAACTGCGCGACAGATTCGGTATGGTTCTTCAGGATACATGGCTGTTTGAAGGAACGATCGGAGAGAATATCGGATATGCCGAGGATAATATGAAGAAAGAGAAAATAGTAGAAGCCGCGAAATCGGCATGCGCCCACAGTTTCATCAAAACACTCCCGGGCGGATACGATATGACGCTTAGTAAAGGAGCGGAGAACATTTCGCAGGGAGAACGCCAGCTTCTGACGATCGCAAGAGCGATCGCTTCCGATCCTGAGATCATGATCTTAGACGAGGCGACAAGTAACGTAGATACCCATACGGAAGTTCTTATTCAAAAAGCGATGGCAGAACTGATGAAAGGACGCACAAGTTTTGTGATCGCCCACAGACTTTCTACGATCCGTGACGCAGATATGATCCTTTATATGGAAGACGGAGATATCAAAGAAGTCGGAAATAAGGAAGAACTGATGAAAAAGAACGGGAAATATGCGGCTCTTTATATGAGTCAGTTTGCGTAACCGGATTATAGAAATTTTACAGCGGGGCAAAGGAACTGAAATAGAGGGGAAAGATGCACTATTCGTAAAATACTGGAAATTCGTTGTTTTTTGTAAAAAACGCTTGCAGAAAGTAAAAAAAGAAAGTATATTATCAAATGGGAAAAATAGTGTAACAGAATAATAACCGGAGTCTTGCGTGATCTATTCCACAACTCTCCGGTTATATTTATGTAAAGGTATATTTTGTAAGGAGGGAAAGCATGAAGATGCAGAAGAACAAGAAACTTGTGCAAGCTGCTGCGGTAGGACTTTCAGTCTGTGTGCTAGCAGGAGGCGGTCTGTTCGTATGGAATATGTACGGCAAAAATGCAGAAGAAAATGAAAAGCAGATCGTATCAGATGAAGTTGCGGAAATTGAAAGCTTGAATTCACGCGACAATGTTGTAGATTTGGAGGAGCTTTTCGAGGGAGAAAAGGCGTCGGGAAAAGAAGATGTGACGAGCGAGAAAACGGAGAAGAAAGAAGATTCTTCGACGAAGTCAGGCTCTTCTCAAAAGTCGGATTCTTCTAAGCAATCAGGCGGGGCAAAAAAACCGGAGTCATCAAAAGATACAGATACATCAAAGAAGCCGGATAAGAAACCATCCAAACCGGACGAGAAGCCATCAAAACCGGATGAACAACCGTCAGAACCGGATGACAAGCCGTCTGTGCCGGATGAGAAGCCGTCCGTACCGGATGAGAAACCGTCCGTACCGGATGAACAACCGTCAACCCCGCAGAAACCGGCATTGCCGCAGGTGAATGAACCGGGGTGGATCACAGGTATATATTAAGGAAGGAATATGAGAGGGATGAATCAAAAGAGAAAGAGATTAGGGTTATGGATACTTTTTCTGGCGGCGCTGCTTTTGACGCAGTTCACCGTTCCGGTTAAGGCATCCGAGCCGCAGATACAAGATGTAAACATACAGATGGTTGGAGGGCAGATTCGTACGATCGATCCGATGGGGCTGCGAATGGTTGCCTGCATCAAGAAATCATATATTCAAGAGTTGGAAAAAAGCAGAGCGACGGTAAGTTATGGAATCGTACTGCTTCCGAAAAAGTATTTGACAGAAGGTCAGGCATTGACGCTTGACGGCAAGTACCTTTATAACGGCTCGATCTATAAGCCGGCAAAAGTACCGGCAGTAAAGAAATTTTCAGAAGACAATGAGAGGATTTACTTTACAGCCGTTTTGGCAAATCTGCCGAAAGAAAGATATAAAAATGATTACGCGGCGAGAGCTTATGCAGAAATCACGAGAACTGTGACAGAAGACGACGGAAAGAAAAAAACAACGACAGAAGTTGTATACAGTGAGAGTGAAATCGACCGTCAGGTATATCGGATTGCAGAAGAGGCTGTAAACGGAACTACAGAGACGGAAGAGACAAAACAGTGGCTTCAAGATAACATTCTCGCTCCGGTAGATACGCCGGAAGAACTGCCGGAAGAAGAAAAAAAGATCTCGTTTCGTCTTGGAAAAGTGTCCGGTGTGACACTGTACCATAAGACAACGTCAGAAGCCGGAGTGGAAACTGTAGAAGAAGTATCACAGTTTAATCTTACAGAATTTAAAAAAGAAGATTATCTTGTGAAAGTTGAGATGGAAGATCAGCCTGAGATATTTGCGGTAATTACGGAAGTGATCGCACCGCAGACAGAAACAGGAAAAGTAAGTTTTAAACTTGACAGAAAAGATTATACTACTTCTCAGGCAGGACAAACGATCGAAGGCGCGGTTGTAGAGTTTGGTACGAAGTCTAACGATAAAGTATCTACAAAATATATTACGATGCAGTCGCTGATCGATCAAATGAAGGCAAATCCAGGCGGAACTTATACTCTGGAGCATGATATAGACGCAAGTATGGTTCAGGGAGATGATTACCTTGTTCCGACATTTAGCGGTACGTTTAACGGAAATGGATATAAGATCAAAGGTCTGACAACAACTCTGTTCGGAACGGTTTCTGGAGGTAAGGTACAAAATGTTAAACTTGAAAATGTTTCCATTACAAAAGTAAACAGTTATAAAGATGCAGGTGGTGGAACAATAGCGAATAAAGCTCAGAAAGATGCTGTGATCGAGAACGTACATGTAAGTGGAAGTTTGAAAAGTACAAACAGCCGAGAACTTCTCGGAGGTCTTGTAGGGCGTATGGATTATGCGAAAGTAAGTAAATGCTCTGCTAATCTGGAGATTACAGGATCTTTCAATACGACGGGCGGACTAATCGGTCAAATGTCCAATCAAAATGAAGGTCCTAATATTGTAGAAAATTCATATGCTGTTGGATCAATTCGAGGAAATAGAACGAATGGGGCGCTTGGCGGACTGATCGGATGGCATAACTGTAAAACAAACTTTTCAGTAACAAATTGTTATGCCGCTATCAATATGGAACTGACTGGAACCAACAGACAGCCAGGAGGATTCATCGGATATATAGGAGAGGCTGATGCGACAGGTGTACTAAAGAGCAATGTTTCATACAGTACCGGAAATGCAGGATATAAGTTTGATGGATCAACTGAAACTATCAAATATACTACGGCACAGATTGAAAATCTTTATAGTTTAAGAGAAAGCAGACTGAAAAGAGAGAGTAGTCGTACCGGAAATACGAATCTGACTCAGATCACAGATGTTACAGTGGATAAACTTTCACAAAAAGAGTTTTACACGAACATGGGCTGGAGTGAAGACGTTTGGGATTTTGCTCCTCTGAAAGAAGGAAAAACTCCAATCCTTAGAAACAATGACTCAAATATGACGACAATGCTCCAGACAAAGGAAATCGCATCGGCAGCCGACCTGAAGAATATTAAAAATGATTTGTCAGGTGTGTATGTTCTGACTACAGATATCGATATATCGGAATCAGCGTCGGGAACAGCGGTTATCCCGGGAATATTTAAAGGAACATTAAAAGGAAACGGCCATCAGATCATCGGTCAGAAGATTCCGTTGTTCGATACGTTAGATGGAGCGACGATTGAAAACGTGAAGCTTGTACAAGGCGAGATCAATCAGAAGGGAACAGATAAAGTTGCGGCTCTGGCAAAAACTTCACAGGCAGACACTCTTATCAAAGACGTATATGTCAGAGATATGAGCGTTACGGGACAAAGTAATGTAGCAGGTCTTGTTGCAAGTATGAATAAGACAACTGTAGAAGAATGTTCTGTCAACGCCACAGTAAACGGAAAACGTGCAGGTGGATTTGCGGCAGAGATTTTAGGAGATTCAGTCGTTAAAAACAGTTATGCAAGAAGAACGGCGGATAAAGAGACATTCGCAGCAACTGAAGGCGACCTGCAGGGCGGATTTGCGGCTGTCATTAAAAAGTCAGAGCTGATCAATAACTTCAGTGAGCTTACATTAAGTCAAAAGGCAGAGGAAAAACCGGAAGAGACACCGAAAAAATCATCTGAAAAAGCGGCGAAAACGGCATGTATGGTCGGTAATTTCGTTGCAGAAAGCGGAGTAGGATCAGAAGCGGTTACAAAAGCAGAGCACAATATTTCCTTTGGTCCGAAGGAATATTCTTTTGCAGGAAACAGTACGGCGGAAAATGTTTTAACGAACTATACAGAGAACTACGAGTATACAGGAAGCGTTTCAAATGATGAGGGAACTCAAACTCCTGAACATACAGGAAAAATCGATAAAGCGACAGCAGCGCAGATTACAAATAAAACCTTCTATATAGATACACTTAAATGGGATGAGAAGATCTGGTATCTGGATGATGTGGCAGGTGGAAAAAGACCTCGTTTAAAGGCAGAAGGTGATGTTTACGGAGCTGAGGAAGAAGATACTTCAAAAGGAGAGGGCTCGGAAGGAGATTCAAACAACGCGTCTTCGCAAGAAGTAGTTTACATACAGGCGCCGGTACAGGATGAAGAAACGGAAGAGCCGCAGATGGCAGGAGAGACTCCGGCAGAAGTGATCAGTTTTATCGCGCAGAAAAATGCAGAAGAGATTGCGGCTATGGACAGTCTGGAATCTGTAAAGGATTATCAGGCAGATCGAAAACTGATTTATGAAAACTTGCGGTTGTTTATGCCGTTCTATACATATGAACAGATCGTCAAAGACGGAAATAAGGTTGATCCGTCGCATGTATTAAATAAAAAGACGGTGCTTGCGGTCTATCCGATGGATGACCGTGGCAACAGAATTGTGGCATTATCCGATAAGACAGTTCAGGATATAAAAAAGATCCGTATTCAGTTTACAGATGAAACAACACCGTTGATCTATAATATTACATATATTGATACAAGGGAAAATATTGCTTCGTACAAAGTAGCGCAGATCCCTGTTCACTTTAACTTTAGAAACTATGTTGTCAGTACGACAACAACGCAGTTTAATAAACTATTGACTGCGGCAAAGGGATATGATTTTGACGGAGATATTGAAACGAGAGTTTCTCAAAAAGACAGCGCTTCTGTATTGTCGGTATACCGGAAAAATTATAACAATGTTGTCAAATCAGAGATGGAGCAGGTGCTTATTTCCATGGCGGCATCAAATCCGCAGTATCCGGTAAATACTACAAATAAAGCAGCAGAACTGATGGTAGAGGAAAATCTTATCGCAAATGGATATCTGAAGGACTTCCTCTATGCGTATAACTATATAGACCGTTGGTACGATTTTCAGATCGGCGGTATTAATATAAGAGACGTTGTGCTTTTTGACAACTCGATCTTAAAATCGGGCAAATCTCCGCGCAATCTTGTGGCAGAGATCGTACAGCTTAGCAGCAGCGGGGGACGTCAGGGAAATAGTACGCCGTCCTTCTACATCAACCGGATCTCACAGTATACGGGAATTTCAAACGTCGCTTCTTTCGTAGAATATTTTATGACTGCATACGCAGGATACACGGATGTAAACGACTGGATCATTGATAATTTCCAGGGCGGATTCATCGTAGAAGCAAGAGCGAATAATCCGAAGATCGATTCCAGATTATGGAGAATACTGAAAAACAATACGGTACAGAGAAACAACGAGCTGATCCTTCCGGTATTGTCTTATAAGACATCGAAGAACTTGTATCTGGCATCGTTCCCGACATCTCTTGTATATGGAAACTTGCAGATTTACAACGGATATCAGAATACAGATGAGTGGAGACAGCAGAAGAAGCAGCAGGTGATCAATCAGATCAATGATTTCAAGACAAGCTATGATAACTTCGTGGACGTTGCAGAAAACGGAGCACAGTCAATTAATAAAAGTAAATTCCTGATCGTCGATTCCTCTGCAAATAAAGATCACAGTCAGGATGTATTTCAGGAATTTTACAAACCGCTGCAGACGATGTGGAAGAGCAACAACGGAGCGGTAGCCGTAATATTCGGAAATCCGAATTATGATTACATTTATTATAACAGCTCTAACTTTATCGGAGATCTGACCGTCTTAAACCATGAGATGGGTCATGTGACAGATATGTGGATCTGGATGGAGAATAAAGGAAAACGTCCGGGACGTAACGGAGAGGACTATTCTAACGGATATGCGAACCAGGCAAACGTCGATTACAACATGAACTTTATGAAGACGTATGCAAGAGACGGCTCGATGGTGACAAACCTGACTCCGGACAGAATCAATACACAGGAAGAATTTAAAAGCTATTACAAAGAAGTGTTCGAGACGATCTATACGTTGGATTATCTTCAGGGCAAAGCGTACCTGGAGTTGACGCCCGCACAGCAGTCGGCGATCACATCGCAGCACAGATATGGAACGACGAACAATTACCAGAGTCGGAATCAGTCAAACAGTACATGGAGAACGATCGGCGCCGCCGAGCTTGAGAATATGAATCTTAAGACGTTGGACGATCTTTGGGATAATCAGCTGACGATCAGACCGGGACATCGGTTCGATCTTAGAAGTATGAACGATGTCGGCGTGAATAATCTCGGGGCATATCAGATCGACAGAGTGTGCTATGCAAGCTGGTACGTGCCTTACGTTGACGGAGGAACGCCGAATGCCCAGACATTTAGAAGAAACGGATACGAACTCGGCGGACTGTACGGATACAGCGACGGTCTTGTAGAGTATTTAAGTAACCGTACACAGACAGGAGATCTTGCATATTTCAAAAAGAAAATGCAGGATGAGAATTTCTCCTTTGAAACATACAGAAAGAATAAAAATAAAGAGATCGAAGAAAAGATCAAAAAGCAGAAAGAACAGGGCAACGCATATTTTGACGAGGAAGCGCTGATCGAATATTTGAAACAAAATATGATCAATTACGGAAATGGTATTAACTCCGGCGTTTCAACCGGAAACAATACGCTCAACAATATTAAAGAATCAAGAGAAAACGTATTCCGTTATCTGCAAAGAATTACGGATGAGTTCAGAAGTCCGGTTTACGCAGATACGGCAGAGTCAAGACATGCGGTAACGATTTCCACAGGGCAGGAGCTGATCGAGAAGATAAACGAGAACCCGAACGGATTCTATGTTCTTGAAAAGGACATTTCTATGGCGGACATTAATCTGACAGGAGAAGTTTATATTGACAAGACGTTTATCGGAAAACTGCAGGGGAACGGTCATAAGATTACAGACGCGCAAGGACCGCTCTTTGCAAAGATCGCCAACTCTTACGTTTCCGATCTTACGATCGTAAATAAAGAAGGCGAGACAAAGGACTGGTTCGGAAAGACAAAACAGTATACGATCATTGTCAATGAGCAGAAAAAAGAAACCGTTCAGGAAATTAAGACTTTAGAAGAATTAAAAACAGTCGGACAGAACAAATATACAAAATATGTGCTGAAAAACGATATTGACGCGTCATCCGTAACGACAGAGACGGCGGTTGTCAAAGGCATCTTCAAAGGAGAGTTCGACGGAGGCGGATTCACGATCAAAGGACTGAAAAAACCATTGTTTGAAAAAGTTCAGGAAGGAACAGTCCGCAACTTGAAGATCGAAAATGCAGAGATCAACAGTACAGAAGAAAGCAGCAAAAACGCAGTTATCACAAAAGAATCAAACCACGCTGTCTTTGAAAGCCTGAACCTGGCGGATATCAAAGTCAGCGGAGTGAGCTACAATGCGGTAGTGACAGGATATGATTATACAAGCTCTGTTTTCTCGAAAATACAGATCCGCAATGCGCAGATTACAGGTACGAAAAATTATAACGCCGTTTTGGCAGGCCGCGCATCCGGGTCGCAGATTCAGGATGTCTCTGTAATCGGAAGCAGTGTTGCACTTAGCGGAACAGACTGCGGCGGATTCATCGGAGAAGGCAAAAACGTGACGATCAGTCGCGTGTACAGCGATGCGGATATGACCGTTAATACATACACAGACGATAAGAACCGTACGCAGAGCGCCGGATTCATCGGCAATCTTACAGGCAAGAGCAGCGTAGAATATGTATTTGCGGCAGGAAAAGTAGACAATAAAACAAGCGAACAGCTTTATAACTTCATCGGTACGCCGGACGCGCTGAAAACGATGGTGAAAAACAGTTTTGTTATCCAAAACGCAGGCGGAGTATCGAATATCACAGACGGCGTAGGACAGGAGATCTTGCGTGAAGTAACGTCTCAAGAGGCGGCAACGTCAGATTTCTACAAAACATCAATGACTCTGAACGAAGAGACATGGAACTTGAGTTTAGTTCCGATGAAAGGTTATCCGGAACTGAAAGGAATGGAGAAGCGAGAGGTCATCTCCGTAAAAACGGCGGAGGACTTCATGAAGATGAAAGACTTCCCGACTCAGGAATACCGTCTGAAAGCAGACATCGATCTGTCAGGAACAGAACAGACAGGAAGCGTGATACCGGAATTTTCCGGTGTGCTCGACGGAGAGAATCATAAGATCACCGGTCTGAAAGCGCCGCTGTTCGGTCAGTTAAGCGGTACGGTGTCGAATGTAGCCATTGATGCAGGTGCGATTGAAATCGGAAACAGCGTAGATACGACTGTCGGTATATTTGCGAATACGATGACAAACGCAACTGTTGAAAAAGTCATGATCGCAAACGGAAGCATCAGCAGTACAGCAGGAAAAGCGGCGGGATTCGCAGGAACTGTGACAGACTCAACTGTGAAAAATATTTTCATTCAAGGAAGAGTAAATGCAGTTTCGACAGCGTCCGGTTTCGCAGAAACGTCCCACCATTCGGTTATGGAAAATATCTATGCAAACATAGACGTAAACGGGGCAGACGGCGCAGGATTCCTTGTGAACAGTACAGGTGAAAATAGTTACAAAAATATCTGTTCAATAGGAAACGTCGCAGAAAACATGTATAAACTGGCAAAAACAGACATCACGTTTACAAATGCTTATGAGTTGTCGGCAGCAGACGGAATCAGCTCTGCGGCAGAAGCAAACGGCGTGAAAACGATCGGAAAAGAAGTGTGGACGAAAGCGTTCTATACAGAAACACTTAAGCTAGATATATCCGTATGGGATGTAGAGAATGCAGAGACGAACGGATATCCGTTGTTGAAAGAGTTCAATGTGAACTTATCTCCGATGACTGTGGAAATTCAAAAACCGCAGGATATCCGGAAGCTGAACAAACTGCCGGAAGGAAGATTTACGATCACGGCAGATCTGGATTTCACAGAGTACGGCGCGGCAGAAATTACAGAAAACATTGCGGAAAACAGCATAGAAAACAACGCAGATATAAACGCGGCTGACAGCGTGGAAAACAGCGCGGAAAATCATGCGGAAGAAACAGCGCAGGCAGGAACGTGCCTTGTGACAGAGACGTTTACAGGAAGTATAAACGGAGGCGGCCACAAAGTAAGCGGCATGAAGAGCGCGATGTTCAAACAGCTTTCAGGAAAAGTAGAAAACCTTGAATTTAGAAATATTCTTGTGGATAATGAAACAGCAGGAGCAAATGTGCTTGCGGAAACGACGCACAATGCAAATGTGAAAAACGTACATTTCAACGGAATTACACTGCGAGGCGCAGGGTACACAGGTATGATTGGAAAAGATACAGGATCGACATTTAGTCAGATCAGTGTACAGAACGCAGACGTGACGACAAGAGCCGATTATGCAGGTGTGTTCGCGGCAAATGCGGCAGGAACTCAAATTTTCGATGTGCTGATCACAGATACAGAAGTGGCAACGTCGAACGCTTATGTGGGAGGATTCATAGGAAACGCTGAGAGAATCACCGCACAGAAAGTATTCGCAGATGCAGAGCTGGATATTCCGTATACTGTTTCCCCGCAAAATACGGCGGCGTTTATCGGTCAGGCATCGGAAGACAGCAAGATTCAATATAGTACGGCGGCAGGCGGCGTCTATCCGGAAGATCCGTCGTCAACAAGATATAAGCTGACGCATATGGATAACAGCTCTAATCTGAATGAACTAAAGGCATTTACAAATTGCTTTATTAACACAGATACGCCGGGATACGACAGCATAGCAAACGATCCGAAAGGTGTGACGCACGAAGCGCTTTGCGGTACAGAGTTCTATACAAATGAGATGCGCTTGTCTCAGGACGTATGGGATCTGTCGGATGTGGCAGGAACAGGAACGCCAAGCTTGAAGACGATGCCGGAAGAAGACGTGAGAGCGCCGGAGACAGCGCCGACGCCGGAAGAAGAAATACCTATGCAGGAAACAGCTCCGGAAGGATATACAGAGATCCGAACGGCAGAAGAACTGCTCGCGATCCGAGACAGTTCGGATAAATATATTTTAATGAGCTCGATTTCACTTTACGATGCAGAGCCGCAGGACGGCTCATTTCTCGGCGACTTCAAAGGAGAACTGAACGGAAACGGACTGACGATCCGAGAAGTTTACGGAGCGCCGTTGTTTAACACATTGTCAGGAAAAGTTGAAAATCTGAAACTGACAGACGTTAAAGTAGAAGCTTGGAGTCAGAACCAAGGAGCAAATGCATTTGCGAAAACATTAAGCGGCGCGACAGTTTCAAAAGTAGCGCTCAAAAACATCCTCGTCGCAGGAGGTAATAATACAGGAGCGCTTGCAGGAACAGCACAGAATTCAACCGTAAGCGAAGTGTGGGCGGAAGGATTAAATGTCAATCCGTATGGACCGATACATGGACAGAATGATGCGATGGTTGGCGGCTTGATTGCCAAATTGAAAGGTGGATGCCATATCAGCGACTGCTATGTCGGCGGCGAGATAACTGTAAATGGCGAGACACAGGGCGGTGTATTCGGATATAATAGTAATATGGATAATGGACCTGAAAATACAGTGAAACAAGTTGTTTCTAACATGAAGACAAAAGCAATTTCCGGTCAGACAGACGGAGCAGGATTCATAGGAATGATTGGATATGATTATTCGTGGAGCACATGGATGAAAAACAGCATTGCAATCGGTGAAGCGGGAGTAAGCAGTGATCATGGAAGTGTCGGTCAGGCTTATCGTTTTGCGACAAAAGGGAACTCAGAATCGCCGATAAGATTTGGTTTGCAGAACTGTTATGAAGCGAATGTCAGTGGAAGAAGCAGTGTAGTTTCAGGTTACTTGGATGAGACGGGTAGGTATAAAGAAACATCGTTCTATCAGGATACTCTGAAATTCGACAGCTCAAAATGGAACTTTACATCTGTTGAGAAAAAAGGCCATCCGACATTAAGCTGGGTAGCAGACGCAGAACCGCTTCCGCCATTGCCGGAAGGTTCGGCAGTAACGACACATAAACAGTTGAAGACAGAAGTGCCGCAAGGATATACGGCAATCCGTACTCCGGCAGACTTTATGAAGATCGCAGAGAATCCGAGCGGAAAATACATTTTGATGAATAATATTTCACTGGAGCAGGTAAAACTCGCAGAAGGTCAGACGTCCTATATTATGAAGCGCTTTGAAGGAGAACTGGATGGCAATAATCAGGTGATCCACGGGTTAAGAGCATCGCTGTTTGATTCCATCAGCGGAACGTCAAGCAAAAAAGCAGTCGTGAAAAATCTGCGTGTGCAGAATGTATTTGTGAATGCAGGGTACAAGGATAGTTTTGATTGGCAAGGAAAACCAGTACTTGCAGAGGCAAACGGACTCGCACGTGAAGTTAGCAACGGAAGGTTAGAAACTATATATATGAACTGCGTGAAGCTAAACGGCGGAGGAAATACAGGCGCTTTGGGTGGTTTGGTAAATGAAACCTATATCGGAAAAGTTTGGTTGGAAGGAATTGATATCAACAGTGGACTTAGCGAAGAAGAACTTGGAAGATTTAATCTTGTCGGAGGAGCAGTCGGAAGTTTATCAGGTTATAATTCCAAATTTGAAGATTCCTACGTAGAAGGTAAGATTATTATGGATAATAATCAGCAGGGTGGAGTTGCCGGACAAGTAAAAGCGGCAGTTGTGAGAAATGTGATAAGTAATGTGGAAGCGAGATCCAATAAACCGGATTCGTGGACAGAAAAAAGCGGATTTGTAGGAGATGTTAATACAAGTCTCCAATATGATAATCGTTGGTATCTTGACAGATGTATTTCCATAGGAAATTCAGGAAACAATTATAAGTTTTTAGGCAAAGATCTTAAGGCTGTTACAAAAAATAATTTGAATTTATGTTATGAAGTTACAGGAAAAACAGGAAGGTCTAACGTTACAGATGCAACGAGTCAAAGCGGTACACTGCTGACAATAGATAATATCAATAATGTAGAGTTGTATCGTGATACGCTTTCTTTTAATGACAATACGGCACAGGCAGATCCGAATGCATGGGATTTCAGTTCTGTTGCGGAAAAAGGCTATCCGACGTTAACATGGCTCTTGACATATGACGGCGCAGCGGCTACTATGGTAGAGCAGACACCTGTACAAGACCAGGAGCAGGAAGCAGCGCAGGATGAAAATCTTGCTGAAGCGGAAGTAAACTTACCGGAGCAGGATGAATATTTAAAAGAAGACTAAAAGATATATAGAAAAGAAGATGAGGAGGTATGGAAGTGAAAGAAAAATACGAAACTCCGATGATGGAGATGATCGAATTCAACAGAGAAGAAGTAGTTACTATGTCGGGTAATGGAGGTACTGAACCCCAACAAGGTGATAATTTTACAGATGATAGTATAATGGGAAGTTGGGGAGAGTAATTAGTCTGATATGAAACATTAAGAGATCCCCGGCAGGCGTTGTCAGCAGGCGCGCCTGCCGGGGGCTTTTCTGCCTTTTACTGTCTTTTGTCAGGGAAAAGCGTTTGAGAAAATAGTTGACAAAAGCAGTAACTTTGATACAATTTGACTATGGGAATGAAGTTCTCCCTTAGTGATGAAACTAAAACCGCTGATTTGGCTGATGACTTCTGCATTTTGACGCAGGAATTATCAGCTTTTTTATTCTATAGGAAATTTGCATTTTCCATAGAATAAAACTCTTCCGAAGAATGCACACGCCGCAATAAGGAAGTTTACCGCTTTGCGGCGTTTCGGAGGTGGCAAAGCGTCAAAGTGTTCATGAGTGAGGAGAGGCGGTGGCGAAGTGGACTTCTTTATTTTATTCCGGTTTGTCAGAGAAGGAGGATGGGTTATGCTGATCAGTATTGCCATGATGTTTTTAGTCGGTATGTCTATGGGGTGGATCTGTAAAAAGATTCATCTGCCGAGTTTGTTCGGAATGATTGTAACGGGAATTGTACTTGGGCCATATGTGTTGGACGTGATCGACGCTTCTATTTTGAATATTTCATCGGATCTAAGAAGGATCGCTCTTATTATTATTTTAATGAGAGCGGGATTGTCATTAGATCTTAATGATCTGAAAAAGGTGGGACGTCCTGCTGTTTTAATGTGTTTTGTTCCGGCATGTTTTGAAATAGGAGGAATGGTCTTATTAGCGCCTAAGCTGCTTGGAATTTCGATTTTGGATGCCGCTATTATGGGAACGGTCATTGCCGCGGTTTCTCCGGCAGTTATTGTGCCGAAAATGTTGAAACTGATGGAGGAAGGATACGGTGTAAAGAAGAGCATCCCTCAGATGATTCTTGCAGGAGCATCGGTTGACGATGTGTTTGTGATCGTAATGTTTACGGCATTTACAGGATTAGCGCAGGGCGATCAAGTTTCGGCAGTGGACTTTATCAATATTCCGATTTCGATTGCAGTCGGAGCTTTAGCAGGATTTCTTATCGGATTTCTCTCTGCAGAATATTTTAAAAAGATTCATATAAGAGATACTTCAAAAGTTATTATTCTTGTGTGTGTTTCCTTTTTGTTAGTTACATTTGAAGATGAATTTGCATCTGTCATTCCATTCGCATCTTTAATCGCGGTTATGACAATGGGAATTGCTTTGCAGCAGAAGAGAAAAAACGTGGCGAAGCGATTGTCGGCAAAATTCAATAAACTTTGGGTCGGCGCAGAAGTGATGCTTTTCGTACTTGTCGGAGCAACTGTGGATATCCGGTATGCAGTGTCGGCGGGAGTTGTATCTATTGTTTTGATTTTTGCGGTTTTGGTATTTCGGATGTTGGGAGTATTCTTATGTTTGCTGAAAACGAAGCTTACAATGAAAGAACGGATGTTTTGCGTGATCGCGTATATGCCGAAAGCCACTGTTCAGGCAGCTATCGGCGGCGTACCGCTTGCGATGGGATTGTCCTGCGGTAATATTGTGCTGACGGTTGCGGTAACTGCGATTTTGATTACAGCACCGCTGGGGGCATTTCTGATTGAAGCGACTTATAAAAAATGGTTAGGACGACAGACAGAGATCCTAAGTAGATGATATAAAGGAAATAACAGTTCAATACATACCTCTGCAGCTTGCGGCATACATTGTAAAAACGATGTTTACAGGGGAATATTTTGAAAGATTATATCGAAGAAAGAGCCGTTGAGATTGCAGCTTATATTATAGATAATAATGCAACGGTGCGGCAGACAGCAAAACAGTTTGGGATCAGTAAAAGTACGGTACATATGGTAGTAACAAAATAGAAAGATTCGTTTGGAAAGTAATTTAGAATAAAAAGGATTGCAAATAGAAAGTTGTTTGCAATCCTTTTTATACGGTTTTCGCCTAAAATTACGGAATATTATTACATATAACATATCTTAATGGTCAGGGGTGGGGAGTGAATCAATCATTCCAAAACTCATCTGCGACCGCCGAAGGTCGCAAAATACATATTAGCATTAGTGTTTTAATTAGATTCATCCTTAGATGGATTATACCATTGTAAAGATTGATCTAAATCTAATAAATCATCAGTAGTCATAGAACGTATTTGAGATTTAGAATATCCTTTAGGCAGATTATTTAGAAATTGTTTGCGGAGAAAGTTTTCTGCATATAAATGTAAATTATAATCTTCATAATAGTTTTCAAGTTCGGACACTAATTGATAAAGACCATACATGTCTTTGTTACCATAAGCATCTTCTGAAAAATATTTTAATAGAATTTGAGGAATTGTCTCAAATAAATCATGTTGTAAGTTGTATTTCTTTTCAAAATCTAGATTTTCAAATTGTTTATAAGAAATGTTAAATAAAGAGAAAATATTTGAAAGATGATTTTTTATATCGAGATTCTGCGATTCGTCAAATGCTTTACGTGAAAAGGGGTATTTATTTAGTTCATGATAATAATAGTCTAGGCTATAGAATTTATATTTAGGGTCATTTAAAAATATTTCTCCAGATAGAAAGCGTGGATCTACATCTAAATTCTGAGCTATATTATTAAGATATATAGGACGTATAAGTCCGTTGTCCAAGGCGCGTCGAAGAGTACGTTCGCTACAAATGGATAATTTGTCAGTAAGTGAGCGGATATTAAATCCTTTGCGTTTTATAATTTCTTTGAAAATTGCCTTATTAATTGGGATTGTGTATACAGGTTTCCGTGGCATAGATAAATCTCCTTAAAAACGGTCAAAATAAAATAAAATGCTAATTATATCGGACAAAATAATATGGTATTATAATAACACGTCGACGAGAAAAAACAATTAATTTTATAAGTTGAAAAAAGATCAACAAAGAGGAGGAGAAGTATGATTACAAATGAAGATAATGTTGGAGTAATTTCAAACGGAACAAATGAATTAATGAAAAACGTGAAAATAAACATGTCGCTTACAGGATGGCCGGCGGCGAGTTCGCTTATTGCAGGTGCAATTTGTATATCTACGGTAATAATATCCGGAATTAAAACATATGAAAAACTAGAAAGTAAAAGAATGCTCTACCATTATGAATATAGTAAAATAAAGAATTTAGAAATGGCAATAAGTTAACGCTGGGATAAATATATATTCGGGAGAGAATTTACTCTCCCGAGTGATAAAAGAAATGTTTTTCTATGATAGAATCTAAATCTTCTGCAATTTCCGAAAAATCCTGATTTAAATTCAATGCACGCACAGAAATCTGATTTCCGCTCATCTGGTATGTATTATTGGGAATAACATCTTCATCAGTCTGGGCATAGAGAATCATTCCAGAAACGGTATGTTCTAGCTCTCTTAATTCAAAGTCTTTGTTTTTCACATATGTAAAAATCTGATAAAGGTTATTGGAATGCAAGGTGTTTGTTCCATACTGTTGTTGAGTCATACGTGAATAATATTTTGCATCGATAATAAGTATATTGTTTCCTTGAGATAACATAATATCAGTTTGCATTTTAGGAAGCAATTGGTTTTCAGAGTCATCAAGTTGCCATGCAATCTGTGAGGCATTGGCAGATAGTTCTGGGTGTTCTTTACGATAGTATTCAAGCAAAAATTTTTCATATAAACGGCACATACGCTGTTCGTCAAAAAAATCCATTATTTTCGTAGCACCATCGTTCTGTGTCTGTAGAAGTCCGTTATAAATCAGATAACAGATTCCAATTAACATTTGATAACTTTGATTGGAACGATTATAATGTTGGTTCCAATTTACAAAACGTAAATCAATTTCATTAACATCAGAAAAAAACAATAACAGATTCCGTAGACTCTTTTTTCGCGTATTTGTGATATTGGCTTTAAGAAGCAATAACATTGTAGATTTAATAATCTGGTTAAATTGTGTATTAGTTGAAAATTCATCGTATGTACAGATCATTTGTTTCTTCAGCAGAGTCTGAGTTTTAATGGATTCAGAAATATTAAGCTTTCCCTGTAGTGTAGAAAGAGATTCTGATTTTGGCACATAATCTCTTCCTAAGCCTCGTTTTAACTGTACGCTAATGCCCTTATCAAGAATGGCTGCACATAATTCAGCGGTATTATGAAAATTTTCTGTAGCCAGAGCTTTGTAGTTTTGTGCTTGTAATGCTTGAAAAGCGTAGGATAGCATATAATAAATATTTTGTACAGGAATCATTTAACAGCACTCCTTAGTCGATCAGACCAATCTATGACTTTGGCTGGTTCATCAAACCAATATTCTTTTAAAAGTGGAATCAATTCGTATTCTACAATGGATGACAAAGTTTGTGTGTTAGCTGTCTCTGGTGTTAGACTACAAAAATAGCTGTGACCAATACAGAATCCTTCACCCAGTGAGATGTCTTCTGCTATCTTGGAATTCAACTGTTTCACACAGGCAATTAATTTGTTAAAGTCAGCACTTTTTAGAGAATCTTGGTAAGCTTGAAAACCAGGTGCATTAAATCCTGGTTTCATAGTAAAAAATGAAAAACGTCGTCTTAAAGCATAATCTAACATGGCAAGGCTACGATCAGCAGTATTCATCATACCGATAATATATACATTTGCAGGCACAGAGAAATTCTCATCAGAATATAGCAATTGCAGTTCAATCCCCCGCTTATCTTTTTCAATCAGCATAAATAATTCACCGAATATTTTACTTAAATTACCACGATTGATTTCATCAATAATAAAGAAATAATCATTTTCATCATCATCTTCGGCCATTTTGCAGAATTTGTAAAAAGAACCCTTTTTAATTGTGAATCCATTTTCCGTTGGTCGGTATCCTTCAATAAAATCCTCGTAGGAGTAACTCTGGTGGAATTGAATCATTTGAACACGATCAGGATTTTTTGCACCGATAATGGAATAAGCAAGTCGTTTGGCAGTAAAAGTTTTTCCAACTCCAGGTGCGCCTTGTAAAATAATATTTTTCTTCATTTTTAAAACATTTACCAATGTTTTATAATCTTGTTCATTCATATACACATCTGAGAGAAAATCTGCAGAAGAGTAAGCTGGATAGTCTATTTCTGGTTGTGTATCTACATCATCTAATTCATCTGGAGCAAAGATGGAAGTAAGCTTTTCAATATAATCTGTGTATGGAGTGATATCAGTTAAGCGTTTTGCAACAGCATTACCAGGATGTTCCCATTCGCCAACTTGAAGCCATTTTACAGCACGGACGTTTTTATATTCCTGACGAAGATCGTCAAAGACATAATTTCCAGTGACAATACCTTTACCAACAAGAGTGTTGCTGCGTTTCGCAAAAATCACATCGTTAACTGATACGGTATTCGCAAAATTCCATGCCATCAAAGCCTGATTTTTTCGTGAAGTACTACTGTCGTACACATCTATCAGTTCTTGACGGAGAGCTTCCTTGGAAGCAAATTGGAAATAATCACCGATATCGTCCATACCTAAAACCATGATTCCTTTTTGTTGGCATTCATTCCAACTTTTATCATCAAAGACGGTATACATCCAGTAGTGCGTTTTATGTTTTTTATCGGAAAGCGTATTTGTGTCAGAATCATTAGTCTCATTAGTATATCCTACATTTTTTCCATAAATATGAGCAAAGACAACTCCGGGAACATTGCATTTTCTTGCATATAATGAAATTTGTCCCATGCGAATGAAAGGAATATCACTTGGTTTTTGATTTAGGAAATGCAATACTCTCAGCTGAATATCTTGACCATAAAATGGAGCGAATAATGCTGGAAAGAGCATTTGGTAATATTTCATGCGCCATACCATATTGATTCCTGGGATATGTTCCAGTTGTTTATAGAGTTGTTCATAATCTTCTTCAGAATCTAAAGGACCAAAAGAAGATATTATTTCAGCACCTTCAACCAGGTCGTTGCGCATTTCATCTGCTTTTTGTATTGCTTCAGCTTCAGTAAGAAGCACAGGCTTTAATGGTGAGCCACATGTCCAACTCTGATTTTTCTTATGATAAAATAATCCAAATTTGTAGGCTGCTCCACCGGAAATACTTCCAAATACTTCGCGAATATCTTTGTCCATTTCAAGTATATAGCAGAGATTGGTTTTAGTTCCTTCATCATTATAAAATAAAGAAGTTAACAAATCTTTCCCCGAAAGGGATTTTAAGCGTTCTATTCCAAAAAGATTTATAAAATTTTCTCGTAGTTCATCAGCCTTGTGAGCAAATGAAATCCATTCTGGAGTCTGAGATTCGCTATAAAACCATTCAGGAGAATATTTCCCTGATGCATTTTCTGTTATCTGAATGTTCGACATAATATACCTCCGAATTTATAAACTAGAATTAGTATATCATTTAACAGCAGCACTGTCATAGATTATCGAAAAATAGAATTATATTGATATTGAAAGAGAAGAGCAAGATCCACCCGGGTAATACCGTATCGTAATAATTGAAAATAATATTTAGAAATTAGGAATATTATATTGGCTACATTAAAAATGTAAGCAGGTAAAAATTGAATATTTTTTACAGAGCATCTGGCAGAAGCCAGGTGCTTTTTTTGAAAATTTTGAAAGAAAATATTATGTAAATGGTGCGGAAATCTTTGATGGAAGCTAATTAGATGAAGATGAAATTAAATCAAGAGGATGAAAATAGAATATTCATCAAGAATAAACTTGTTAAACACAGGTGGATCTTGCTCTTGTATAAAAATTCAGATTAAAAAGAAGAAAGAAATAACAAAGAGCGAGATTCACTAGGGATTATAGTACCTTAATTGGTTCTCTGCTTATCTTTAAGATTATGCGGAATTTCGGAATGCACAGTAATGAAATTATGAAAAAATTAAAAAAATTCTGATGAGGGGGCTGTATTTTATGCCCTCTCCCTTTGTATATATAGAGGGATAAATTTTTGTGGATATAAAATTCAAAAATATATTTCCTCAAATATTGAGAAGGTGAGGAAGAAACAAATGAAATATTTGTACATGAATGAGCAGGAGCTGCAGATGCAGTATTATCAATTTCCAAAATTCTTGCTGGAATTACAGCTAAGTCAGAATGCAAGAATTATTTATATGCTGTTGTATGACCGGGCGAGAATATCACGAAAGAATAATTGGACGGATGAATGCGGAAGAGTATATGTAGTATTTCCAATTGAAGAATTATCACAGAAAACCGGGAAGTGTAAATCTTCTGTTAAAAAAGCTTTGAAAGAATTAGATGATGCAGGACTGCTAATTCGGAAATTTGGTGGATTTTCAAAACCAAGACATATGTATGTAATGATACCAAATAAAGGAGAGATTTCAGAAAAGACACAATTACAAACAGATGTAAAGAAAGCCGATAGTGAGTTGAAAAAAGAGCCTTCATATGGTCGGAATGATAACTCTACGAAGGATATAAATACGGCATCTAATAAAGTAATAGAGAAAAATAACACAAGTAATAAGTATGGAGTAAGCAGTTACAGTATAAAGAATCAAAAGATGAATTATGAGTGTGGGGAGGGAGAAAGCCTGTGATGGATGAGATACAAATATATTTAGGTGCAGATGGACTGATGCATTGTACTGTTTGCAAGGAACCTGTGGAAGCATTTTACCCAAAAGGATCATTCCTTGAAACAAGAAAGCATCACAGGCAGTGTGCGTGTGAGAGGCAGGCATATGCAGAAGAGGCGAAATATTATAAAGAAAAAGAACACCAGGAACGGGTTGTAAGAAATAAGAAAATTTGCTTTGAAGAAAAAGAAATGGAAGGTTTTATGTTTCAAAATGTAGACAGAGATAGTGGAGCAATAAGAATTGCGAAAGAATATGTAGCAAACTGGCAGAAAATGAAGAAAAACCATATGGGATATTTATTCTGGGGACCAGTTGGGACAGGAAAAAGTTATCTGGCTGCCTGTATTGCAAATGCATTACTAGAACAAGAAGCTACCGTGAAAATGACAAATTTCAACACCATATTAAATGATCTGTTTGCAGCTGAAGACAAGACAGAATATATCAGATTATTGAATGGATATGAGCTTTTAATTATTGATGATCTTGGCGTAGAGCGGAACAGTGAGTATGCATTAGAAAATATTTTCAGCGTAATTGATTGGAGATATCAATCGGGGAAACCTTTGATTATCACAACAAATATTCCTTTAGTACAATTAAAACAGGAGACAAAGATTGAGAAGAAAAGAATTTATGACAGAATTCTGGAGAGATGTATTCCGGTAAAGATTGATGGAGTCAGCAGACGAGAAGCCATGGCAAATGACAATATGCGGACTATGAAAAACATTCTGAAAATCTAGGACTATTTCGGAAGACATTTTCATAGTAATGGACAAAGAGTGAGCAGGGAGGAGGTGGAAACTTCACCGTGGCGAAAAGAAAACTGAACTATCGATTTCATAATCCGAATCCGGTGGAAGTGACCGCCGATTACATATTGAAAGTGATGATAGAAGCGAATACTGAGAAGGTGGAGAAAGCTATAAGAGTTAAAATGCAGACAATTACTGAGAAAAAGTATAATGATGTACAAAAGAGGGATGGCTTTGAATAAACTAATTTGGTATAATATTTTAACAGATATGAATAATGGAGGTGAAAGGTGTGGAAAAGAATAAATTGAATATTTTAAATAAATTTTTTTCTCGGAACACTTTTCGCCACTGTTATGAAGAGGGATATGATAAAATATATGGGCAAGTGATAAAAAAATATATCAATTATGACTCAACAAAAACTAATTCCGAATTGGTTAGCGAAATTTATAATATTTTAAAAACGGAATACAGAAACGAGTATTATTATAAGAACACGCTTTTAAATAAATTGTTATTGGGGGTTCATAGTGTAAATACAACGACTGCTTTAACAGAAATTCCTATTGCAAAATCAAAGGCGGATTTTGTTTTGATAAACGGAAAAGCTGTTGTTTACGAAATTAAAACTGAACTAGATAATTTGGAAAGATTGGAAAGTCAAATTAATGATTATTTTAAAGCGTTTGATCATGTAGCGGTAGTTACATATAATGAAAATGTTACAGCAATACAAAAAAAGATAGATAGCATCGGAAAACCAGTTGGAATATACGTATTGCAGAATCGTGGAACAATAAAAACAATACAAAAACCAGAAAAGTATAGAGATGCATTGGATAGTAAAATTATATATAAGATTTTGAGAAAGCCAGAGTATGAAGAAATAATTTTAAATAAATATGGATTTTTACCTAATGTATCAGCGTTTGAATATTATTCCGAATGCCGAAAATTGTTTGAGAAGATGCCTGTAGAAGAATCATATGAGTGTGTTTTGAAATTATTAAAAAAGAGAACTAAAATAATAAAAAATGAATATAAAGAAATACCGTATGAATTGAAATTTTTAGCTTATTTTATGGATTTGAAATCAGAAGATTATGAGAAAATCAGATGTTTTCTTAACCAAGCATATGGAGGTGTATAGAATGTATTTTCCTTATTTACGAGGAAGACAATTTGAGTTGATCGCATTACGAGAATTGTTAGAAAGTGAACGAATTGGACAAGAGATTATTCCGATTATAGAACCGGTAAAGCCATCGGCAACATTATTGAAAACTTTAGAATGCTTTGTTAATCATGATAGAGAAATTGCAGTAGTATTTAATCCAGCTGTAGGAGATTTTCCCAAAAAGATAAATGAAATGAGAAGGGAGAATTCTAAAATCGCAAATGAGTTGTATGAGTTATTAACAAATCATAATAAAATTATTAAATCGTATATTATGAGTGCTAAAAGTGCAGATAAATTAAAGAAGGATGAATTAAAAACGGAAAGATTGATAATAAATCCGAATAGAGATTGTTTAGATGATTTTTTAGAGGTGTATGATAAATCTTTGCCAAGATATACATTGATTCCAGATGATAGAGCTTTTAGAAGAGTGATTTCAGAATCTAAAGTGTTATTTGAAGATAATTTTAATAAAAGATCAAGAAATATAGATTATATAGAACACGAGGATGAGTTTTTTTCAGATAGTCATTTGTATTTTCAAAATGAAAATTATGTAGGATTTGCAGATTATTCTGTTGTAGGGGAAGAATTTAATGAATCTGGTTTTGCTCCGGTTGCAGTTGCAATCCATATAGTTTATTTTAACGAAAAGAATGAATTGAGAATACATCATTTTGTATCTGATTCTAATGATGGAATAGAAGATCCTGGTGGAAAATTTGGAGAGGCTTTAGAAAAGTTAGTATATTGGTGTGAGGAAAATAATGTTAAGAATACATTGGGATTACAAGGATTTTATGATTGCTATAATTCAGGGAAATATCCAGGTTTAGGAACTGTAAAAAAGTACTCAATTATGCATCATTTGGAATTGGTTAGTAATTTCTTGGGAGGAAAGTAGTAATGCAAATTGGCTTAGAATGCTTTATGGATGAGCAGATTAGTTCAATGATTGCAAGTGAAAATCGACATGGAGAATGTGAAATTCAAGGCAAAAAGGAATGCGTTGTTTATGATACAAATGAAGATCATTATTTAGAAGGATATTTAGAAGAAATTATGGATGCATTTACTGTTGCAAAACATTTAAGAGTGTCTGAGACAGATGCAAGAGTGGGATATTTGCATACATTTCTGGCTCGCTGGAAAGTATTTAAAGTAGAAGAAGAGAGTATTCAAAAAATAATCAAAGCTATATGTAGCCAACGTTATCAAGATGAGCCGGAACTGTTTGATGAAAAAGTTACAATTAGAGAATTATTCTCTGCAGATGAAATGGAGCGTAAGTGCATTTTGAAAACATATAGTTGGGATGATTTCTGCTATAATATAAAACATGTTAATCGATTTCATTCGCAACAAGTTAATTTTAAAGAATTGAAAAATTTATTAGATAATATGCTTGTTGATATTCCGGCCGGGAGTTTGACTTTATATCGATCTAGAATATGTGATGAAGAGAGTTATCTTAAAGGTTACTCAAGCAAAAAGATGGGGGTACCACCAGTTTCGTTAACTACTGCAGGACGAACGAATTCGGAGGGAATACAATGCTTATATTTGGCAAGTGATGAAGAAACAACTTTTCATGAAGTCAGAGCACGGGATAATGATCATGTATCGGTAGGTGAATTTTATCAAATAAAGGATTTAAAAATAGTTGATTTAAGTTTATTTGATAAAATAGGTCCATTTTCAATTCCAGATTTTGATATGACATGGTTTGCAATCAATATTGATATTATCCGAAAAATTGGAAACGAAGTCGCGATGCCTATGAGAAGATTTGATCGTGCACTAGATTATGTTCCTACGCAGTATATATGTGATTATGTAAAACATTTGGGCTATGATGGAATACGATATAAAAGTACCTTGGTTGAAGGCGGAATTAATTATGCTATTTTTGATGAAAAGAAATTCGATTGTGTAGGCGTAAAGGTAGTACATATTGGAAATATTCATTATGAATGGAAAGAGCTATAGAAAAATCGAGAAATTGTATTAGACAAGGAACTAATGCAAATTTCTCGATTTTTATTTACATATTTGTGTATGGCGATATAATAAAAGATGTAACGGAATGATATAACTATAACAGAGAGGTAACACTATGAACATAGCAGCCTATTGCCGTGTCTCCACCGACAAAGCCGATCAGCTCAACAGTCTGGAAGCCCAGAAAGAATTCTTCTCAGAATACACAAAACGCACAGGGGACACTTTAGTAAGATTATATGCAGATGAAGGCATTTCCGGAACTAAAATTAAAAATCGAAAAGAATTTCTTCGCATGATGTCTGATGCAGAGCATGGATTATTTGATATGGTTGTTGTAAAAGACATCTCTCGTTTTGCCAGAAACACGGTGGATCTTTTACAGAATGTCCGTAAGCTGAAATCATTGGGGATTGAAACTCAGTTTCTTACAGCGAATATGACCAGCATGGGAAACAGCGAGTTTGTGCTTACCATCTTTGGAGCTCTGGCACAGGAAGAAAGTGCGAATACTTCTAAGCGTGTAAAGTTCGGCAAGAAGATGAATGCTGAAAAAGGACGAGTTCCTAATATTGTATATGGATACGATAAAACAATCGGAGATTACTTTAATCTTGCAATCAATAAAGAAGAATCTAAAGTTGTACAGCAGATCTACAAGTGGTATACAGAGGAAGGCTACGGTGCTGCCAAGATTGCAAATATGTTAAATGAAAAAGGTTATAAGACAAAACGAAATTGCAAATGGAGTCAGAATGCAACGTGTCGTATTTTGACAAATGAAATATATACCGGAAAAATCATCAATGGCAAGCAAGAAGTCAGTGATTTTCTGACAGGTCAGAGAAGAGACAAGGACGAGACAGAATGGATGGTTGTGGAACGACCGGAACTTCGAATCATAGAAGATGAGACATTTGAAAAAGCACAGGAGATTTTAAGAGGCAGACATGATGCATTTAATCTTAGCCATGAAAGGCAAAGCAATAAGCATCTGTTTTCGACATTGATCAAATGTAAAGAATGTGGCTGGTCCTTCCGGAGAACAGTTCGTACCTATAAGAACACATATGTACGCTGGGTATGCTCTGGACGAAACGGCAGGGGAGCAGATAGCTGTCCGAATAAAACGGTTGTGGATGAGGAAGAACTCATTGAAGTCTTGCAGGAATATTTTACAAATGTATTGAAACAAAAGAAAAAAGTGATTACTCATGTGGTAAATGAATTCCAGCGTGTATATAAAGCTAAAGATGAAAATGTAGAATACGAAAAGGAATTAAATGCAGAACTTGCTAAATTGCAAAAGACCAGACAAAAATATATGGATATGTACACGGATGATCTAATCTCCCGTGAAGAGTTGAATGAGAAGATAGGTGGTTCTCGCCAGGAGATGGAACGGATAGAAAATGAACTCAAGATGGTATCTTATCATTTAACCAAAGGAGAACAGTTAGAAAACATTTTAAATAATACATTTAAGGAGATTGAGGACATCACAGATGTACACCAGATGACCAATCAGCAGTTAAAACGATTGATTCAAAAGATAGAAGTAGATAAAGATGGAAATGTAGATATTTATTTACGCTTGCTTGGTGATCTTGGCTTAGATGAATCAGTATTAATAGAAGAAAATGAAACCGTTCTAAATTGTAACGACCAAACATAAAGATGTAACCGAACGACTCATACAGATCAACCCGGCTTTAGCAAAAGAGGCGCGAAAGGTATTGGATACGAATAAGTCAGAACGTCATATTCGGGGAGGGATGGCTACGCGGGAAAAATATTTGCACAAAATGTTATCTGAATAGAAGTGAAAGTTCTTTACAAATCGAGTCAGAGCCGAATATACTAGAAAGATACAGTAAGGTACGAATTAGCAGTAAGAGATAAACGCGAAGGTTTATATTTAGGCGGAGGTGACGAATGAGGATCGTAATAGTTGACAGCGAAGAGACATCCAGAGAAGTCATTAAACAAGCTATAAACACAGTGGTTGAGACACATAAAATAAAATCAGGGTGCAAAATTGTCGGGGAAGCGGCAGACGGACGGAAAGGGTGTGAGATAATCGTGAAAGAACGCCCGGATCTTATTATCATGGATCTTGAACTGCCGGGGAAAAACGGTTTGCCACTTTTGAAAAAGATACGGTCTGAGCAAATTCACAGCAGAGTGCTTGTAATTACAAAAGATAATGATTTTGACAGGACAAGACAGGCAATTAGTTTTGGAGTGGACGAATATTTGCTGAAACCGGTGAAAAAAGTGCAAATTGCAAAAGCGCTGCAGATGATTGAGGACAAGTTGGCGGGAGAACTTGTGATAGAAACAGCTCTTTCCGTAGAAAATATTTTTATGGCATGTTTAAACGGACAGATCCACAGAGATGAGATTGTTGACGGAATTACACACGAAAAGTATGGATTTACGCTTGCCGATCGCGGAAACCTGTTTGTGGTATGGCTTGGAAACGGCTATATGGAGCAGAGGGAGATGACGCAAAAAATATTAGAAAAACTTGGACAGAATCAAGAATTTTCGGTTTGTGTGCTTCCTATTGATGAATGGCATCTTTTTACTGTGATCATATATGGACCGGAGAAAAAAACAATACGGTATCCTTTTTTCAAAAATGAGGTAGTGTCACGATTAAGCGGAATGATCCGAGGGGAACTGGTCTGTTTGTGGGAGGATGTGCAGCATTTAGAAATGTTGAATGTATCACTTAAAAATCTACGGATGATACGGGAGTGGAATCTTTTCTTTGACAGAGGAGATCTGATCAGACGCGAGGATGTAGAATCTATGGAAATCGTTCCTCTTAAATATCCGGCAGAACTGGAGAACAGGCTGCGCCGGTCGGCAGTTATTTCCAATCGAAAAGAAATCATAAAGTGTTATTATACGTTGTATGATCTGTGTAAACGCGACCCGCATAGTCCGAGTCAGATAAAAGAAGTTTTGATTCGTTTTAACATGGCTGTTTTGAACGCATATAAGCTGAAAAGAGAAATTCATTCGGAACTGCAGGTGCAAAAAAGCATGCAGGATATTGCGAAGGCGATGAGTTGGGGAGAAATTCGCGCCGCGGTAGAATTATTTTTCAGGACACTGAATTTTCAGGCAGAGGAAGAAAACGAAAATGCCGATTTAAGTCCGCTGATTCAAAAAGCGCTGCAGATGGTAAAAAAGGAATACGATCAGGGGATTACCTTGGAAGAAATGGCAGATAAATTATTTGTATCAGAAGAATATTTGAGCAGTCAGTTTAAAAAAGAAATCGGGGTAGGCTTTAAAGAAATGGTTCGTACATTACAAATAGAACGAATCAAAGAACTGCTTACCAACACGAAACTGAAATTGAATCAGATTGCGGAATTGGCAGGATATTCAGATGCAAAATACATGAGCAGAGTATTCAAAGATGAAGTGGGCGTACTGCCAAGTGAATTCCGTAAATCGGCGCATTGCTGATACGATAAATGCATTAAAAAAGTACTCTTTTATAAAGAAATTCACCCTTTTAACTTTGGAAAAATATGATAATATGAGGTCTGGAAATTACAGATGATTGTTTTTAGGGAAAAATAGAAAGAAAATATTCTAAAAATATAAAAACAATTAAATTTCGCATAAATATTCAAAGGAGAGGTGAAAAATGAGTGAAATGAAGATTACATTCAAGCATCCTGATGAGATTCTTGATTTTGTAAACACGGTCTCCAAGTATGAATTTGACATGGATATGAAAAAAGGACATGTAGTCGTAGATGCAAAGTCATTACTTGGAATTATGCATCTTGGTATTAATAATGAAATTGCTTTGCAGATGTACACAGATGACTGTGAAGAACTTTGCAGAGAAATTGCAAAATATGCAGCATAAGAAATTTTATGTTTAAAGAGATGTGTATGAAAGGTTGTCCGAATCTTGAAATTACAATCTTGCAAATAAAACATGAATAGAACTTGAATTAAAACCGAATTAAAACCGAAACGATGGAAACTACAAAATAGTTGAGAATAATAAATTCCTGACGTATAATAAAATACGTTGGGAATTTTTGTTGCACTTGTAAAAACGGAAACGCCCAACTATAATGAGTACATAAAAAGCGGTTATCATGCCGTGTTAAACAGGAGGACAATCTTGAAGAATGAACTTGTGATCGTGCTTGATTTCGGCGGACAGTATAACCAGCTTGTTGCCAGGCGCGTAAGAGAATGTAATGTATACTGCGAGATCTATTCTTACAAAACAGATATTGAAAAGATCAAAGCAATGAATCCGAAGGGAATCATCCTGACAGGAGGACCGAATAGCTGCTATCTGCCGGATTCACCTACCTATACAGAGGAATTATTTAAACTGGGCATTCCGGTACTTGGCTTGTGCTACGGTGCACAGCTTATGATGCATGTTCTTGGCGGGGAAGTGAAGAAAGCAGATGTGAGAGAATATGGAAAAACAGAGGTTTTGATTGATAAAACTTCTTCAAAGATTTTTGATAATGTTTCACCATCTACAATTTGCTGGATGAGTCATTTCGATTACATTTCCCGAATTGCTCCGGGATTTGAAATATCCGCACACACGGCAGACTGTCCTGTAGCTGCCGCAGAAAATGCAGAAGAGAAGCTTTATGCAATTCAGTTTCATCCGGAAGTGCTTCATACGGTAGAAGGAACGAAGATGATCAATAATTTCGTGAAAAATGTGTGCGGCTGTACCGGAGATTGGAAGATGGATGCGTTTGTAGAAAGCACGATTGAAGCAATCCGCGCAAAAGTCGGAGACGGAAAAGTGCTGTGCGCTCTTTCGGGAGGCGTAGATTCTTCTGTTGCTGCAGTTATGTTGTCAAAAGCAATCGGAAAGCAGCTTACTTGCGTATTTGTCGATCATGGTTTGCTGAGAAAAGATGAAGGCGATGAAGTTGAAGCCGTTTTCGGACCGGAAGGACCGTATGACCTCAATTTTATTCGTGTCAATGCTCAGGAAAGATTTTATGCAAAATTAAAAGGTGTGGAAGAGCCGGAAGAAAAACGTAAAATTATCGGTGAAGAATTTATACGTGTATTTGAAGAAGAAGCAAAGAAGATAGGTGCAGTTGATTTTCTTGTGCAAGGAACAATCTATCCGGATGTAGTAGAAAGCGGTCTTGGAGGCGAGTCTGCGGTTATTAAGTCGCATCATAATGTAGGCGGCTTGCCGGATTATGTTGATTTTAAAGAAATTATAGAACCGTTGCGAGATCTTTTCAAAGATGAAGTGAGAAAAGCCGGATTAGAATTAGGAATTCCGGAATATCTTGTGTTCCGTCAGCCATTCCCCGGTCCGGGACTTGGTATCCGCATCATCGGAGAAGTGAACGCTGAAAAAGTGAAAATCGTGCAGGATGCGGATGCCATCTACCGTGAGGAAATCGCAAATGCAGGATTAGATAGAAGTATCGGCCAGTATTTCGCGGGGCTTACAAACATGAGAAGCGTCGGTGTTATGGGCGATGAGAGAACTTATGATTATGCTATTGCACTCAGAGCGGTGAATACAGTTGATTTTATGACTGCGGAAGCAGCAGAGATTCCGTATGAAGTGCTTAATAAGGTAATGAGCAGAATTATCAATGAAGTTAGAGGCGTGAATAGAGTTATGTATGATCTGACAAGTAAGCCGCCGGGAACGATTGAGTTTGAATAATCCACACAATCATAAGAATCCAGTATTTATGAGGGTTGAAAACAAATTTGTTTAGTAATTGGCAACAAAATGGCAACATTTTGTGATTATTCAAGAGATAGAAATTTTATTTCATAACGTATATAAAGAAACCTTACTGATTTTCAGAAGTAAAAA
>ENA-OPBZ01000229-OPBZ01000229.1-human-gut-metagenome-genome-assembly--contig:-NODE-229-length-33015-cov-6.851305_pt1 | contig 33015 bp, 28 predicted proteins | sample MGYA00241072_ERZ501459 | MGnify/ENA primary metagenome ERZ501459 (study PRJEB25962, sample SAMEA2042632) | human gut metagenome | biome: human gut; feature: human-associated habitat; material: faeces...
GCCTGCTGAGTGGAAAACTCCACTGCATTGGCATAAGAATAACCGCCATACTTTGATTTTACCCAAGAGATATATCCGTTACCGAAGTTGTAGCCTTGCAAAGCAAGTTTGATACGCTCCATATCAATCGGACTTTCAACTTCTGCCGAAGTAAGAGCCGCTTTCAATTCCTGAACACCACATTGGATAGAATATTCAGGGTCTTTAATTCCATTGGGTTCGTGTGGATACTTCGTATTGAAACTTCCTTCTGCTGCCTGCATAGGGTCAAGTCCTCTGCCGCCACTTTCCTGCATCATCACAGCCTTAATCAATTCCACATATTCAGGAATGCCATATTGCTTTGCATACTGTCGTATCAATGGGTCGTATGCTTCCACCTCTGCACTAACCTGCGTATAAGTATTGCTTTCACTTCCGCCACCAAACATTGCAACAGCACTTCCAAGTAGGACAACAATCATAATAATCACAACTGCTATCCAACCGCCTGCGGCAATAGCAGCAACAAAAGCTTTCGTACCGGCTATGATTGCTTTTACTGTGGCAATAGTCGCTTTTGCTGCGGCTTTCACAGCATTTGCAGTTGCTTTCGCTGTCGCCTTTGCTGCCTGTGCCGCTTTCTGTGAAGCCTTAACGGTGGCTTGTGCTGTTTTCTGTGCGGTTTTTGCTGTCTGCTGACTGGTCTTAATGCTTGCTTTTGCGGTATGTTCGGCAGTCTTAACAGACCTCTGCGTTGTTTTCGCCGCTTCCTTACTAGCAAGTTTGATGTTCTTCTTGCCGGCAGAAGTAGCCGACTGTTTGACCATTTTCTCCGGTTTTTCAAACGTTTTGATTGCCGATGATGTCTGCGTCTGTGCTGAAGAACTGCCAACCGTTGTAGTTCTTCCTTGCGTTCTCTGAGCGTTCATTGACTTTTCGGCTCTCTGCTGTTTGAAACGTTGAATGCCGTCTTTGGCAGATTGGATATTCTGCTTTGTTTCCTGAACACCTTTTCGCCCTGCTTTATCAAAAGCATATGCACCTTTATGTGCAATTTCATCAATTCCGGCTTCCGTCTTATCAGCAGCATATTCTTCCGCAGTATTTTCATTTGCATTTACCGAATGTTCCGCTTTGTCCTTTGTGGCGATATATGCCTGTTTCATTTTCTGACCGGCAATGGCGACTTTATCCAAAGTCTTTATCGTACCCTTGACCGTATCTCTTGTTTTAATATCAGCCACATCAAACCTCCTTCCTAAGCCGGTTGAATAACTCTCTTGAATTTTGTCGAACTGTCGGCAATATACTCGTTAATCAATCGGCTTTCTGCTTTTGTTTCGGGATAAGCGATAATAGAGATTGTCTTTGCGTTCCAATCGAGGGTGTAACTGTCGCTTGCCACATTTGTGATGTGGTGCTGTGCAAGGAAGTCTCGCAAACGCTTCATTTCTTCAAGGTCGTCGGACATAATCACATTCACATATGTTCTGTCCTTAGACATTTTCTCATTGATAAAGCAGGCGAGAGAACAACCCACACCACCTGCAACGGCAACAACAAGCATTGCAATCTCGTTATTCGCAGAAACAACTCTTTTCGTTATCCAAAAATAAATGAAGTCGGATATGATAACCACAATGCCTGCAAGTATCCACCGACTTCTTTGTACTAATATTGTTTTTGTGGTACTTAGGGCATTGTCCACAACTTTCGCTGTGAACAACACCGCTAAATTTATCAAACTAATCATACAAGGCTTATCCCTCCTTACTCAGCCACTTTCTTTGCCACGACGACCATTCTTCCGTTGTTACGGGAATACTCGCAAGTGGAAAGCGTAATCAATTTATCGCCATATTCTGCATTTACTCCTGTATCATAGATAGCAAGTTCCTTGCACTTGGCAATATACGCATTGAAATCATATGCCGTATCTGCATTGACAAAATCATAGTATCTGAAACTGTTTGGACTATCTGTATATACTTCTGTCTTAAAAGCAGCCACTACTTCGTATTTGCCTTTCTCAGTCAACGTATCAAACTGAATGGTTTTGTGCTTTTTCCAAAAGGATTTATCGGCATACTTCATCAGTCCGGCGAACATCGAATTGTCGTTCATATGATGACCGTAGATAACAAGGTTGTCTGACGGAGCGTCCACATCGCAGTTTTCCTGCACATACGGACAACCGTACACTGTATAACCTTTATCAAATCCGTGTCTTAGGTAGAAATTCGGGTTATTCTTTGATTGCATAACCGGATAATTGATTTTGGTATCATCAACCTTTATCCAACCTACCATATCATTGTTCTGCATATACAATTCCTGATAGTCAGGCAGAAAGTCCTTATCTTCGGAATAGGACATTGTATCTTGCGTATCATCTATTTCTTCAACGGTTTCAATTAGATTGTCGTAGAGTTTCGCCTGATTTTTGGAGTCGCAGTAGTCTTTAGCCAAGAATCCAATGCTCACAGCAAGCACAACGCTTAATAGCGATATAAACGCAATTCTTAATTTCATATTCATCGTTTTATACCTTTACCTTTCCATATCTTTTCTTTTAGGTGGAGTCAAATCTCTACAATATTCGGGATACCTGAGTTTGATACCCTCCATAAAGTAGGGAGCGTATCCGCAACAGAATAATTCCTCCGGTGTGAAAAGATTTTCTTTTCCCTCCTCCGTAAAACCGTTCCAAAGATTAAAGGCAAGGTGGCAGACCTTGACTGTTCCACTGGTCTGCCAGCCACCATACATCCCCTCCGGCACAATGCAATCGTTCTTAAAATCAAACATTTTTCCGATATTCATTCTAGTTTCTTCTGAAATGCCAATCACATAGAAAAATGCCTGATGATAGCAGTCATTGTGCCTGCATTTTTCGAGATTTTCAAAGACAAAATCTCTGTGTTCTTTGTTTCTGAATTGAATTTTAGCCATAGAAAACACCTCCTTATAAGCCTTCACCAGGCTTCGTCGTCATCAAGCGGTACAACTTCGTATTCTTCGGGAACTTGTTTGCAAACGGTACAAGAGAACTGCCCACCTTGATAAGTCCGTGTCCTGCGTCAACATTTGTGATATACGAAAGCTGAAGGTCGGAGATATTCAGAAGTTTTGCAAGTTCCAGTCTGTCGGTAGAAGCCTGATTGAGCATAATGATAAACTCGCTGTTTGCAAGCATTGTTCTTGCAGTATGGCTCTGCAAAAGGTCGTCCACATTCTGAGTGATACCGGTTGCGTATGCACCGTACTTTCTTACACGCTTCCAGAGTGTAAAGAGGAAGTTTGCAGAATACTCGTGCTGGAACAAAAGGTAAATCTCATCAATGAAGATAAAGGTATGCTTACCCTTTGCTCGGTTCTGTGTGATTCGGTTCAAAATACTATCGAGGACGACAAGCATACCGATTGGCATAAGCTGCTTACCGAGGTCGAGAATGTCATAACAGATAAGTCGATTGTGAGTATCTACATTTGTCTGCTTAGCAAATGTGTTCAGCGAACCGTGAGTAAACAACTCAATAGCAAGAGCGATTTCCTTTGCTTCCGGCTCATCCTGTTTGAGAAGTTCATCTCTGAAATCCTGCAAGGTCGGAACCTGACCGGTATAATCGTTCTGCTGATAGGTGCGGTAAACGCTTGCAGTACAACGGTCAATGATGGACTTCTGCTTTGCTCCGAGATTTGTACCGCCGATAAGCTGTTCGCAAAGGGACATAATAAACTCGGATTTCAAGATAACAGGATTTGCTCCGTCGCCATAGTCCTTGTTCATATCCATTGCATTGATATGGTTATTCGATGTTGCGGAGATATTGATAATCTCTCCACCAAGTGCATTTACAAGATGGGAATACTCCCTCTCAGGGTCGATGATGATTACATCAGCATCGGAAGAAAGAATAATATTTTCAATCTCTCCCTTAGCCGCAAAGGACTTACCGCCACCGGATACACCGAGGATAAAGGAATTACCGTTAAGAAGCTGTTTTCGGTCGGCAATTATCATATTTTTGCTGATAACATTCTGACCGTAATAAATACCATTTTCGTGATAAATATCCTGAACCCTGAACGGAATAAACACTGCAAGGCTTTCGGTGGTAAGGGTTCTGAAGGTGTCAATCTTCCTTGTCCCGTATGGCATAACGGTATTGAGTCCGTCCATCTGCTGAAATTTAAGAACTGCAAACTGACAAAGATGTTTTCTCGCTGTTGTAAGCAACGCTTCCGTATCGTTATCCAGCTGTTCTTTGGTATCTGCGGTATGCACCATCGTAAGCACTGCGAACATCATTCTCTGGTCACGGGTGGTAAGGTCATCAAGGAACTCTTTCATTTCCTTCTTCTGCTGTTCCATATCATAAGGAACGGTTGCCGAAAAGTTGTTGTTCATATTCTGCTTTCTCTGCCAGTTCGTGATGTTGGTTTCTACACCGAGCAATCTGTTCTCGGCTTCTCTGACTGCTTCATCGGTAGGAACAGGTACAATATCAATGGACATCATCAGATTTCGGTTCATATCCGTAAGTTCTGCCACCATACTGTCCTTGATATAGGACGCATATTCACGAAGAAAGATAACCCTGCCATAACGGTTGCTGATTTTGAAATAATCACTTTCAAATTCTAAAGAGTCCGGGCAGATATAGTCCTTAAAATCGTGCCCTTTCTTTCGGGTTTCCTTAATATCAAAATGATATGAAGTTTCTTCCCCCACACGGAAGAAGTCGTGAATAATGCGAAGTCGCTCATCTGTTTCAAGCTCCACACACTTACTGCCAAGTCGTGAAAAGTGTGAAATCAAATCCGCACCTACACGGGCAAAATAAGTTCTTGCGTCGTCCACATTCTTTTTGTTGATGGAGATGGTCACATACTTATCCTGCACCGTTGAATTTGCTCCCGTCGCCTTATCAAGAAGCATTTTATTGTATTCCTCTCGATACTCATCAAGTTCATCTCCGGTTTCAGGAATAAGGATTGTTTTCTCAAAGTCCAAACGGTTCAGTCGTCTGTTGTTGATAGTGAGCTTTGTTGTTGCTCCACTGTCAAGAGAGTTAAGCAGTTCCGAATACTCAAGGAACATTGCTTCCTTATCTTCTCGACTGGCAACCGCATAGTTAATATCCGTAAACTTAAAAGATTTGGAATACTTATCTTTGCCCACTCTAAAGACACCGTCGTCATAGATGGCAGTAACCGGAATACAGTCCTGCACACCCTTCGGCACAACGAATTTTTCCTTATCCTGCTTAAAGATGTTATTTAATGTCTTAATCATTATTTTTGTAAGCCTCCTTTGTCTTTTTCTCAATGCTCGGTTTCATCAACTCTAAATAGGTGTTTGTAGAGTGAAATACCAATTTCTTGGGCATAAGAAATTCGGACTTAATCCACGCCCAGATAAATTTCTCCGCTGTCATTCCGTTGTATTTCACAAATCCGAGAGCCGCAAACGGTGCTGCTCCCAAAATACACACCCACGATACTGTTTCTGTTCCAAGATGCGGTTTGAGCAAAAAGTACAATCCTACTGCCACACCACACGCAAGGACAGAAAAAATGAACTGTCTTAGCGACAGTCCGAAAAACATTGATTCTGTGTAATTTCGTATTTCTCTGTTAATTTTTACTTCCATTAGAAATTCCTTTCTATGACAAATAAAAAAGCACCGCCATAACTGACAGTGCCACATCGTTTTGTGCATTACCAAGGATTTAGATAAGTAAGTCCTCTTGGTAAATTATCTTCTTCATCTTCTAAACTTTGCTGTATGTGATTATAAACATTATGAATACTTTCTAAATACAGAATAAAGGACTTTTTGTTCGTATCCCTATTGCGATTTTTTAACTTGATATACTCATCACGAACACAATTCCATCCCTGCTCATATTCAAGTATTTCCTGAAGTTTGCAGTCTGCATTTTGTGATAAGACTCTATCTTCAAATGAATAACGATTGTTTTTCTTCCAATTCTTGATATATCTATACCCATTGTCCAAGTCGTCATCATCTAAATAATAAATTATCGCAAAATCACAACTTCTGATAATCTTGGAATGTTTTTTGTCAACAACCTTTATGGTAATAGAAGAAGTAGAATCTTCAGGTTCTCCGTACTTTGTACCTTTGAGCGACTTGGAAAAAGCTCGCATAAACTGTTCTTTCAGTTTTTTGGGATTGTCCCATAAATCGCTCTTTTGCAAAATTAGATTGTAGTCAAAATCATACCCTCTGTTGCCATCTTTTATCTTAGTGACGAGGTGTCGATTTGCACTTCCAATCAATTTGAATTGAAAAGTCGTATCATATTCGGTTTTCATTATTTTTTGAACCTTTTTTATGATACTTTCAATTTCCTCTTTATAAGGCTTGTATTCTGCTTTGCTGACGTATTCGTACATATACTTGACCATCCTATCTTTACTTCCTCAATCCGACCATTTAGCAAAGCTAAATCATTACAGTATATCACGATTTTTTCACTTGTCAATTATTTTTATTTGTTTTTGTGTTTTTCAGGCAAGAATTTTGCCTGAAGATTTGTTCCAAAAACCTCCGTTATAAGCCCATCATTTCTCTGATAATACGGTCACTCATCTTTACTGCACCGACAAGAACAAGCATATTAAATACAAGTTCTCCGATATATGACCATACCTGTGTGACTGCCGCAGCGTCCGGGTTTACTGCCGGCGGACTTGACGCAAACAGTGAGAAGATTATGCAGGCAAGCACAATAACTGCACCTTCAAGCAGTACCGCACAGTAACTTTTAATAAAACTCTTGCCCACATTCTGCGTTGGTTCTCCGGCAAAGGTAGATAGCGGTATCGGTGCTAATGCCGTATACATATACAGTTTGAAAAATCTGCCGTAAACCGTCATTATCAGAATGAATGACAACACCGTAATAAAAAGACCGCCTATCAGAGTCACTGCCCATAGCGGAATACTTTCAAAGAATCCGCAGTCCTCAATGGTTGTTACCATTTCGGATGGGAGCGTCGTTTGATTCGGAGTTCCAAATCCCGATGATGTCATAATGGTTGAAATGATACCTTGAACGATATTGAATAAAGCAAGCATAAGCTCCATACCGTAGGTTATGACACCTTTGGCAATGGCAAAGCGAACAAACAATTTCAGTGCGTGCTCCGGCTTTTTCACATTGGTAAAGCTTCCGCAGGTACGGACAACTCCCACCACAAAGAACAGCACTAATAGTGCAAGCCCGATTGCCTGAACTGCTCCGTTAATAGTTACCATCACATTCCATATGCTTCCGCCTTTGAAATCCTGCGGTGTTGTGGTTAAAAGCCGCCATATCTCGCTTAATTTATCGTTCCAAGTTTCAAGAGCGTTTTCGAGGTTTTGAACTACCCAGTTATCGCTCATTCATTCGCACCTCCTTGTAAAAATAGGGCATACCCGTTTTAGCGAGTATGCCCCGTGATAACTGTTGCTTCTTAGCCTGTGATAAGAGTAAGGATTTCTTTTGCGAAAGTAATGATGATACCTCCGGCAAGAGTAAGAAAACCGTTTGCTCTCTGGGACGGGTCGTGGGACTTCAAAGAAAGTCCGACCTGCACGATACCGAAGCCGAGCAGGATAAGTCCGATTGCACGGATAAGTCCGAAAATGAAATCGGACAGATTGTTTACTACCGTGATAGGGTCGTTCGCCGCAAATGCGGTTACACCTGTGCCGAGTACAACGGTCATCGCCAATACTGCCACACAATAAGCACGATAGCCTTTCTTGACTTTTCCGGTCATCGGCAGTTTAGAAGTTGCTTTGTTTTCTGTGTTTTTCTTAAAAAATCTCATTGTAATTTCCTCCTGTGATTAAAAATTGTTATCTACTTCAAAATCCTCATCGGACAGAAGTTCATAAGTGGTTTCTCCGTAATTGCTTTCCTCAACCTCATCCGGGTCAATGGCAAGAACGGAAATAGATGAGTGCGGTATCGTCACTTCTCCGTGCTTGTACGGTTTCTCTTTTCCGTCTGTGGTCAATGCCACATTCGGGTGCTTCAAGATGTCGTACTTAAAATCCATAATCGGTCGCTCCCCTCGGATAAATAAAATCGCATATTGGTTACCCAGCATACGCACTTCATCCGGAGTGAGAAGCTCACGACCGCTTATCTGATAATTGGTGGAGTAGTTACCGCTTCGCCCGGAACTCTTACCGTAAGTGTTCGTGTCGATGGTTTCCTTACCAAGCAGCTCCGACACATATTTGTGTGTGCTTTGCTCGTTGCCGCCAAGATACAGAAATTCATCGCAGTTGCCCACGATACTTTCCCATTGCTTTTCAAACAAGGCTTTAAGCTGTGCCAAGTTCTGTAAGATGATACTGACCGACACACCTCTGGAACGCATTACCGAAAGTATCTTGTCAAAGTCATCCGGCAAAGAAACATTGGCAAATTCGTCCATCAGAAAATGAACGGGAACGGGAAGCGAACCCCCGTGGATATGGTCGGCGGCATAGAATAACTGCTGAAACAGTTGAGTATATAAAATCGACACCAGAAAATTAAAACTGGAGTCGTTATCGGGTATCAGGGCAAACAAGGCGACTTTTTTCTCGCCCATAGAGGGCAGGTCTAACTCGTCTGCCGAAGTTAAAGAAGCAAGACTTTCAAGATTGAATTTCTCAAGCCTTGCGGCAAGCGTTATCTGAATGGATTTCAACGTCTTTGCCGAACCGGAATGATAGGAACGGTAATACTTTAGAGCAATATGGTCGGGATTGTTCATCTCAAGCTCGGCAAATAATTCATCGAGAGGAGATGGTCTTGTATCTTCCTCATCCTCAATCGAACCGGCTCTGAGCATTTCCATAACCATTGCAAAGTTCTGTTCTTCCTCCGGTGCTTCATAGCGTAAATAAAACACCAACGCCAAAAGAAGCATAGAAGCCGAGGTGTCCCAAAACGGGTCTTGGGACTGACTGCCCTTTGGTGTGGTGCTTTTGAATAAGTTAGTTACAAGTTTCTGCACATCGTTGTCGTTCTGAAGATACACAAAAGGATTGTAACAGTGGCTCTTTTCCATAGAGATAAGGTCAAGAACTCTGACCTCATATCCTTTTTTCTCAAGAAGTTTTCCCGTATCCCTCAAGATTTCGCCTTTCGGGTCAAGGATTACAAAAGAGGTATTGCACTGCATAAGGTTGGGCTTACAGTAAAATCTTGTTTTACCTGCACCGGAACCGCCACATACCAGTGTATTCAGATTTCGTCTGTGCTTTTTCGCATTCAGTCCGATACGGACATTCTGCGTCATCAGCTTATTATCGGAGTACGGAGACTGTCTGTACTTCTTATCCACGGCTCTTGCATTGCCCCATTTTGCAGAACCGTGTTCCTCCCGCCTGCGGTAGTTTCTCTGTGTGGAGAAATATATCCCGATACCCATTCCATAGCACAAAAGCAAAATGAGGACAGTTTTCACGCTGTCCCCACAAACTTCTATATGAAACGGATTGTTAAATACATTCATCAGGCTCGGCAATATCTCCGGCAATCCGCCTTTAACTGACGGAGCTATGAGAAGTGCCAGCCACACAACCGGAACAATACCGATGACAGAAAGAATAATCGCAGACTGTCTTTCGTTATCTCGCATCGCCGGAGCGTTCCTTTTCGATAACCTTGAATTTTTTCTTTGGGGCAGTCCCGACCTTGATAATCAGATCGTCCACAGCATCGGTTGATTTCCCCTCGTTCATTAAATCTGTTTTCTCATCATTGAGAGAACGGATAACGATACCGTGTTCATAATCATCCAACGCTATATGGTAAAGTTCTTCTTTCGCCATATCTGTACCTCTTATCTTTCATAATCTTTTGTGCGTGCCTGCTTTTTCTTATACAGTTCGTCTGATACACGGGAATGAATATCTGTCATCGCATTTCTCGTCTTGGAAAGTTCAAAACGAATGTCCTTCGGCTCTTTGTTAGTGAGCTTATCCGGAATACGGTTAATGGCAAAATTCTGTGTATCAATACCGTACTTTTTGCAAAGCATATATCCGATACATACCGCCTGAAATCCCATATCGGAACGACTGTAACTGTCGCTGTTGATGGAAAGCTGTGCGTGCCCCAGTTCCTGTGCCACACACTGAGCAACCGCTACGCTGTCTCCCACATCACGCTTTACATACAAGGTTTGCTCCTCATTGTTATAGAACGCTGCCATATTCGGATAGGGGAGGTCGTTTGTCGCTTCCACATTCACAGGCGAGGAATCAAGCATTGTGGTAATCAGTGCTTTCGGGTCACGATTAGCTGTCGGTGCAGGCGGTCGTTTCCCATTGGTCTGTGACACATCAAACACTTTCTTCACATTGTAGGAAATGCCTGTTGTACCGTCACGCTTTGCATATTCCACCGGTTCAAGAATGGAAATACTCTTAGCACCTTTTGTGATTTTAATGTTGTCTTTGCTCCAGTCATCAAAATCTTTAAGCTGTACCGCCTGCGGATACTGCTTGTAAATCAAAAGTGCGTTGACTGCCGAATATCTGTCAAGTCGGCTCTGCGTATCAAGGAACGCTTTGAATTTCTCCGGCGAAGATACAATTTCTTTCGCCGCTTCATCCGCAAGCTGATACACACCGTCTTTCTCAGCTCGTTTCTTCTCAGCATATTCCTCTTTGGAAAGTCTCGGTCGCTGAGTGCCTGCTTTTGCAGGAGTAAAGTTTTCTGTCATTGTAATTACCTCTCTTTCGGTTTCTTGGATTTTGTTTTCGGCTGTTGGTGTACCGTCTGCTTCGGTGCAGAAGAATGCTTTGCCTTATCTGTTTCCGGCTCTTTGCGTTCTGCTTCTTTTTGCTGTTTTGCCTTAGCCTTATAGCGGTCAAGTTTTTCTTTGACCGATGGCTTCTTCTGTCTGTCAACAGCAATACCCTTATCAGTTTGCATATCTTCCGGCTCTGAGTTTTGCCTTGACGGAGGGTTTTTGTCCGTTTTGGCGGTTGTGGGGTTTGACTGTGCGTTTTCCTCTTTTTGAAGTGGTTTTCGTACAGCTTCCTCCGTGATGATTTCATTCTTGGATTTTGTCGGTTTATCTTTTTCCACGGCTTCTCGTTTTTCAACCGCTTTCTGCGATTCTGTTACGATTGCCGCCTTATCCACCTTACCGAGTTCAAACCTCTCAACGATTCTCTGAATTTTAGAAGCGTCCTCCGCACGTGCGATAATATCAATCGGGACATTATCTCCCCTTGTGTTCTTATCTCGGAGAACACAATAGAGAACACCGTAGCGTTTTGCCTGTTCGGTAAACTTCTTTAAATCCTTATTCGGAATGGAAAATACCTTCAACTCCTTGCCTGATTTAATCATATTGGTAAGACGGGCTTTGCCTCTTGTCTTATTCGCCTGCGTTGCTTCCTGTTTTAATACGGAAGCAAGAAGAATTGCGATATTCTTTGCGGCTGAACCGGTAAGTCTTGCAGCAACTTCAAAGCCTTCAAGGGATAACCTGACGACCTGTTCGGCTGCGTCACCTGAATTTGTCATTTCGCTTTTGCTCCTTTCGCTGTTGTTTTTCTTCTTCGGCTCTGATTGTTTCAAGGTTCTTCTCCATAACCTTTGACCTCTCGGCAATGTCGTCACAGAGACGAACCTCTTTGTTCAGCTCCCGAATTTTGTCGCTTACCGTCGAAATCTGTTCTTTGACCTTAGACAGCTCATCGTCACTCATCTTTGTTCTTGCTTTTTTTCGCAGGTGCGTTCTGTCGTCATTCAAAGTTTTAATTTGACCTTTCAGCGACTCTTTATATGAGAAAAGCTGCTCGTCCGTAGAAATATTTTCTCGTCCGAGCAGCCTTGTCTCCGCTGTGATTTTATCCAGCTTCAATAAATCCTCTTTCAAAAGGTAGTGAAGTCTTGCTGTATTCTGTTTTTTGTATTTGGGCAGATAACCGAGTCTGTAACAGTAATGCAGATACAAACCATACAGTCCGTACACTTTTTTGATTTTATTTTCTCTTGTAGGCAATCGGTACTGCCTGATAACCACCGTCTGCTTTGCAAACGGAACTATGCGTACTCTCTGATTTTCCATAAGCCTACGCCTGATTGCTTCCTCGGTATAATCTTCTCCGAGATTTTTAAGTCGTATGGGTTTCGTGTACCCTTTTGGTACAATCGTCCAATACTTCCGGCTCTCACTTAGACAATGCTCATATCCCATCTGCGTAAGTGCGTAATCAAGACTTCTGATATTTGTGCTGTGGGCAATCGCTTCATCTATGGCTTCTCGCACCATAGAATATCTGGTCGGCATTCCCGCCTGTTCCTGCTTATAGTAGTAAGAGGATTGCTTACTGCGATTCGGGTTTGGATTGTAATATAATCCATATTTCTCACAAATACGGTCGGCAACTTTTCTGAACTTAAACCACGAAGTATCTTGACATCGCTTGCCGTCTTTGAATGAAACAGAGTTAATTACATAGTGGCAATGCAGGTGCTTGGTGTTTAGGTGCGTTGTAACAACAACCTGAAATCTTTTCCCCCACACTTCGTTTGCAAACTCCATCCCGATTTTCTGTGCAAGCTCCGGTGTGATATTTTGTTCCTTAAAACTCAAATATCCGTGATAGGCTTGTATGCCATCCTCTTTCCCATACGCCTGCTTGACTGACACAAATTGGTCACGGGCAGTGGTCGGATTACAGTTGATACCTTCCACAAAATATTCTCGTTCGGTTTTTTCTTCGTCCTTTGCATAGGAGAGAACATCGGCAAGTGCCTGATATTGTTCCTCGGTATAAATATCTGCCGCCGTCTTTTCAGGATTGGCAGCATAGTCGATAACCTGACCGAGCCTTGAATTGACCGTCCACAACTTGCTTACTGCCATTTCATTTCACTCTTATCGGGTCTTAAATAAGTACGCTCAATATCTGCCTGAAACTTATGCCAACGCTCCGCTTCCTTTTTAAGCTGCGGTGCATCAACAAAGCCAAGAGCGTTTGCTTTAACTGCAAGTTGATTGATGTTGTTGCCGATAGAAGAAAGCTCACGCATTACATCATAAAATCTTTCGTCTGGCTTTTCTCTCGGCTCATATCCTCGAAGAAGCAAACGGATAAGTCCGGCTTCACTCAGGCAAGCCTTTTTTGCCTTCTTCTGCAAATCCTGTGCTTCATCTCGACTGAACCTAACAATCTTCTGAATGTTTCTTTTCCTCATTTTCTGTGCCATCCTTTCTTGTGATGATATAGTGTCTGTCCTTATTTATCTGAAACAGACACATAAAAGTGACTCCGATAAAGCCGCCGGCAATTACACCGACGGCAACCAATGCTATCTCACGCATAGCGTTCTCCTTTCTCTTGGGGTATTAGGGGCAACCCCTAACGAGGTATTTGGTAGTGTGCTATCCAAATACACTGCTCGCTAAGAATATGCAGACTCTCCGGGTTGCCCCATCGTCTGTCTTTTTATCGCTCCATATCTTTTGAAATTGGCTTATATGCTTTCGCTTCAATGCCCTTGTCCGTCTGATAAAAACGCTCCGGATATCGGAACTTATCCTCATACTTTTTCATCAAATCCTTTGGCATACTAAGAAAACTCTCCGACTCAATCGGTGCGTATGCGATAAAGAATTTGCCTGCAATAATGTCGAGGATTTCCTTATCATTGGAGTAGATTGCACGGTTTAATTCCGCACCGTTCATCTTCCCTTCTTCGTTACATACGATTGCAACTTCATCATCAAAAGGCATATATTCCTCAATATATCCGCCTACGGTTTCCTGCATTGCTTCCAGCGTATCCTCAATCTCAATCTGTTTCGGATATTTGCCCGGTTCAATGAGAAGTACATTTATTTTTTCGCTCATCTCTCAAAACTCCTTTCATTCTTCTTCGAAATTCCTAATTTGATACACAAAAAGTCGTTGACATCTTTTCCGCACTTGGGCGGATCGTCAACGACTTCGTATCTGTCTTTTAATTTAATTTTCAGTGCATTTGCAGCCTTTCTTCCAGCAATATCATTGTCAAAATGAAGCACGATACGGTTAATGTTCTTATTCTTTTCAAGCAGATTTTTAAGTGTAACCGGCACTTTGGACTTTTCCGTTTCTCTGTTAGGCGAATACACGCCGGAGAGAGAAACAAGGTTTAATTTGTGCCAATCCCTGCCCTCCATCTTTGCTAATGTGGCATAAGATAACAGGTCGATGGCACATTCAAACAAGTGTACCTCTCTGCTTTCTTCATTTGTCAGCCTGAAAGAAAACTGCTTCTTGCTTCCGGTGCAGTCGCCCATAATACGACTGCTGTTTGTTGCCCGAAATGCGGCATACTTTGCTTCTTTTTTCTCGTCATAACCGATAAAAACAACATTGTGATATGGCAGTGATTCAATGATAAGTTTCTTATCAAGGCAGTAGTTTATGATTTCATAATCAATCCCTCGACTGAAAAGATATTGCGTGACCACATCATTACTTGGACTTTTCTGCGGTAAAAGAAGCTGCTGATTTTCATAACTCCGGCTTTCTTTTTCATAGACTGGAGCAGAAACAGCACACTGTCCCATAATGGTTTCAACCGCTTCTACAAAATCAAGTCCTTTGACTTTGATAAGATAGTCAAGGGCAGATTTGCCACCGATACCTCTCGACCACCACATCCATTTCCCGTTTGAAATCTTCAAACTGTCGTGTTCTCTGGTACAGTAAGTGTTACCACTATAACGGACAAGTTCGCCCGGTTCATAGGTGCGAAGATAGGTCAGCAAATCCATTCTCTTTGCTTCGATTATGACTTCCGGTGCTATATATGGCATACTGACCACCTCACATTTCTTCCTTATCTTTCATACGACTTCTCCTTTCGCTTCTCGGTGGATTCGCCCTCATCAGGTTCGCCGCCTACAATTTCATTTTCCTTTTTATCCATATTGAGTAGGATATTCAGCTCGTCCAAACGGGCGAGTTTCGACTTCAATTCTTCTTCCTGCACAAACGGTTTTTGCACTTCTTTCTGTGCGGTTTCAAACTGATTTTTCGTATCAGCAAGACTGTCCTTTGCTTTTTCAAGGTCGTCTACAAAACGCTCAACCGTATTATCAATACGAGTGATATTACCGAAAACATCATCGCCAAGCGATACCTGTTTGCTGGTTTCTCCTTTGACCGTTACGCAATAGGAACGCTCCGTCGTATCGAAAGACAGTTCCGTTTCAAATCCTCTGTACTTGCCGAGAAGGACTGGTGCAGGACTTGTCATCTCCTTGCAGGCTTCAATGATTGCTTTACCTGCGTCCGCCTTTTCAGAATAAAAAACACCCTTAACCTCCATTCCGACAAAGCGGTCATCTGTTGGTTTCGGGTGTTGTTTTGCAGTTTCTACATCTGCTGTCAAACCGTTAATGCGATTTTCAAGAGAAGTGATACGCTGCGGGTAATATTTAATTATCTTGTCCTCAAGGCTGTACTTTTCAGATAAGAAATTGGATTTTAGCAGTTTCAATTTCTGTACCTGAATGTCCAAATCCATCTTTTCCTTGATATATGGATTGCCGGTGGCAAGCATTTTAATCTCGGCATAAGACAGTGCGGTTTCATCAATATCTTCCGCACTTCTGACCGGAGATTTGCTCGTCATAATCTGTGAAGCGAATTTCTGCTTACCCTCAACAAGCTGATAAAGATATGCGTCAAAGGTCTGCTTTGTAACATAACGATAGATTTCCACCTTTGGATTTGAGTTGCCCTGACGGATAATTCTACCACTGCGTTGCTCCAAGTCTGCCGGTCGCCAAGGACAATCAACATCGTGAAGTGCAATAAGCCTGTCCTGAACATTCGTGCCGGCACCCATCTTTTGAGTCGAACCCATCAGCACTCTGACCTCTCCTTTACGAACTTTCTGAAACAGTTCTTTCTTTTTCACATCGGTTTCTGCTTCGTGGATAAATCGGACTTCGCTTTCAGGAACACCTCGCTCTATGAGCTTCTTTCTGATGTCATTGTAGACAGAAAATGTTCCGTCATTCTTTGGTGTCGATAAGTCGCAGAACACTAATTGTGCTGACTTTTTATCTTTGTTTTCTTCCCAAATGCGGTACACATTATCAACGCAGGCATTGATTTTACTGTTTTCAAAATCAGGCAGCATAGCATTTAGCATACGCTGGTCAAGTGCAAGTTTTCTTCCGTCGTTTGTTATCTTGAGCATATTATCTACGCTTGAATCTACACCTCCTCCACGAACTTTCTCGGCTCGCTCTGCAAGGGAGGCAACCATTTCTTTCTGCATTTCGGACGGTTCAACCGACACATTATGATACTCTGCTTCCGGTACAGGAAGATTAAGCATATCGGCTGTTTTAATGTCTGCAACCTCTTTGAACATCGCCATAAGTTCGGGCAGATTATAGAATTTTGCAAAGCGTGTTTTCGCTCTGTAACCCGTTCCTTCCGGCGTAAGTTCTATTGCTGTTACCGTTTCTCCAAATGTGGAAGCCCAAGCATCGAAGTGCTGTAATCCATTTTTTACAAGGGTATTATATTGCAAGTATCGCTGAATGGTGTAAAGTTCCACCATACTATTTGAAATAGGCGTACCTGTCGCAAATACTGTTCCTCGTCCGCCGGTAATCTCATCAAGGTATCGGCACTTCATAAAAAGGTCGGAAGATTTCTGTGCTTCCGTCTGTGCGATACCTCCTACATTACGCATTTTTGTGTAAAGATAAAGGTTTTTGTAGTAATGGCTTTCGTCAATAAAAAGCCTGTCCACACCTAATTCTTCAAAGGTAACAACATCATCCTTTCTGCTTTGGTCGTTAAGTTTTTGTAGCTTTTGCTTGACGGATTTTCTTGATTTTTCAAGCTGTTTGACAGAGAAGTTTTCTTCTCGGTTACGCTTTAGTTCTGCAATTCCTTCCGTCAATTCATTCAACTGCTGTTCAAGAATTGCCCTCTGCCTTTCAATGGACATCGGAATTTTTTCAAATTGGGAATGTCCGATAATAACTGCGTCATAATCTCCTGTTGCAATTCTTCCGCAGAACTTTTTACGGTTCTTTGTTTCAAAATCTTTCTTCGTTGCAACCAGTATATTTGCTGACGGATAAAGCTGCAAGTATTCAGCCGCCCACTGTTCCGTTAGATGATTCGGTACAACAAACAGCGATTTATTACATAGTCCAAGTCTCTTCGACTCCTGCGATGCCGCTACCATCTCGAACGTCTTGCCTGCACCAACTGCGTGTGCAAGTAGGGTATTTCCGCCGTACAGAATGTGAGCTACAGCATTTCTCTGGTGTTCCCTTAATGTGATTTCCGGATTCATTCCACTAAACGTGATGTGACTTCCGTCGTACTCACGGGGTCTTATGCTGTTGAATTTTTCGTTATACATCTTCGTCAGTTTCTCTCTACGGTCAAGGTCTGCCCATATCCAATCCTGAAAACCTTGTTTGATAAGTTCCTGCTTTGCCTGTGCGATTGCCGTCTCCTTTTTATTAAGGACAGCTTTTTTCCTGCCCTCATCATCTTCGATATAATCAAAGATACGAACATCTTTCAGGTTCAGCGTTTCCTCAATTATTTTGTAGGCATTGATACGACCTGTGCCATATGTGCTATACGCTTTGACATTGGAACGGTCATAGGATTTACCCTCGATATTCCATTCGCCTGTATAGGGAGAGAAGTGAACTTTTATATTCCACTGTGCATATCTCGGTGTATCAAGGAACTCAAACATAAACTGCTGGATTACCTCCTGCGGTAGCCAAGTAGCACCGAGCCTTACGGAAATCTCACTTGCAGTCAGGTCTATCGGCTGAACCTTTTCCAGTGCTTCCACATTGATTTTGTAATCTTCAGGATACACCTCGGCAGTTTTTTTGGCTGTGATAAGTTTCTCCCTGACATTGCCTGAGAGGTACTCATCTGCCATCAAATACTTTGCCTCAGTTACATTTCCATATCCGTGAAGCGGATTTAAGAAGATAACACCTTTCAAATCCTGATAGAGTGTTTCTTCATTTTTACCTGTGAGTTTTGACATATACTCCATATCAATTCCGGCTTTTTCTCCCATAGAAACAGCAAGTGCTTCACTGGCGGTATCTACCTTTTCTACCGGCTTATGCGGCTTAATTGTACGCTTGAAGAACATATCCGCCTTGCGTTCCAGTTCTCCGTTTTCGTTGATTACTTCAAGTGCAGAAAGCAACGCAAAAGAACTGTCGTCGCTGAAAGCAGAGATATTCGCTCTGCTGTTAATCAGTCCGTATTTCTTAGTATAACTGTCATAAAGACTGTTGAGTTTTGACTGCTCGGCTTTGATTTCTTCGTCCGGATAGTCCCCGGTTTGAAGTTCAATCAAGTTGCGAACGCTGTCACGAACCGCAATCATACCCTTGATTCTGTTCTCGGCGGTTGCCGACACCTCCACCGAAGTCATACGAGAATTCTCACGGAAATAGATTTTGTCGTCCACCACTGTGTAAGAAAAATTCCTTACATTCGGGTCTGCCGGGATAGAATTATCTTCTTCCTCCAACTCGTCGGTTACTTCGTAATCGTTTATTTCTCCGTGTATATTTGCTACCGCTTCCGATAACAATTCGGATAAATCTGCATTTTCAAAAGGTACGCAGGTTACCTCTTCTCCGAAGCGACCGCTTACTGTTTTCATTTCGCCCAGTATCATTTCGGGATGTTCCACAAAGTACGAGTTCATCGTGATACCGTCATCAGTTGTGCCAAGCTGTACCCAATCGGGTTCAATATCTATGAGCCTGTCACGCTTTTGCAAAAACAAAATATCCGATACAACTTCCGTACCGGCATTGCCTTTGAAAGTATCATTTGGAAGTCTGATTGCTCCCAAAAGGTCGGCTCTTTGTGCGATATATTTTCTGACCGACGAATTGGTTTTATCCATCGTACCTTTACTTGTAACAAGTGCCATCACACCACCGGGTCTTAATTTATCCAAAGACTTTGCAAAAAAATAATCGTGAATAAGGAAGTTATACTTATCGTATCTCTTATCAAGCACTTTGAAATCTCCAAACGGAACATTCCCCACAACTCCGTCAAAGAAGCTGTCCAGTACATTCACTTCTTCAAATCCCTGTGCCGCTATGGAAGATTTTTGATAAAGCTGCTGTGCAATTCCTGCCGAAATCTTATCAAGCTCCACACCGTAAATCTTTGTATTTCTCATCGACTCTGGCAACATACCGATAAAGTTACCAATACCGCAGGACGGTTCTAACAGGTTGCCCTCCATAAATCCCATCTGTTCCATAGCCTTGTAGATAGCGTCGGTAACTTCGGGAGGAGTGTAAAAGGCAGTCAGTGTACTTTCTCTTGCGGCTGTGTATTCTTCGGGAGAGAGTGTGGTATATACCTCAACAAATTCATCTGCCCACGCCGAATTGTTCTCATCAAAGGCTTCTGGCAAACCTCCCCAGCCGACATATTTCGACAAAATAAGCTGTTCTTCGGGTGTGGCAAATCTGTTTTCAAACTCACATTCCTTCAGAACCTTTATGGCTTCCATATTCCTGCGAAAGCGTTCTTTCTTGCCTGCCGGCTCTACTGGATTGGAAAGCAAATCAAAAGTATTTCTCTCTGCCATCGGAATATCCGGGTGCAAATCAAAACTCTTGACCTTGCTCGTTTTATTCTCCCACTGCGGTTTTATCGGTTCAGGCTCTTTATCGTACCCGTTGCCGATACGAATGCCCTCGTTATACATCTCATCGTAGCTGTCAAAGCCATTCTGATTTGCAATGATTTCTCGGAAGTCCTCAATAGGTACTTTACCAATATTGGTTGCTACCATATCGCTTCTTTCGGTATTTTCAATGAGTGATTCCATTGTTTCTGTCGTACATTCTGTAAAATCCGGTGTCTGCCTGAAAGCTTTATCTGCTTCTTCAAACCATTCTGTACCTATATCGGCAAGGGTTTGATTTGCGACACTGCCAAGGTAATCAAAGAACTCATCTGCCGATTTATAGTTCTGTGCAGCATTTCTGATTTCATCAAAAGAAAGCGTATTTGTAACATACTGACCTCCGGCACTACTGTCCGGATTAAAGTACATCCAAGTAACGCTTTCCTGTTCTCTGTTAATAAAAAACGCATCCTCATAATCTGTTTTCTGTTCAGTTTTGGTATCACTATGCGTGATATTTTCGTCTGTATCGGCTTTTTCTGCGGCAGGTAATACCGTTACCCTCAAGTGGTCATTCAGCGGATTTTCCCGCACTTTGCGGTCAAATTCTCCCCTTGAAAACTCCTTGTTGAACAGTGGCATTTCTGTATCGTAAAGCATTACTCTCTCATCATCAAAAGATAAGATTTCATACTCCGAAGCACCGATATATACCGTGTCTCCAAGATGATATTCATATCGGGTTTCAGGTAATTGCTGTTCCTGTGTTTGCTCTGCAAGCAGACTGCGGACATAATCAATCTTCTCTACACGGCTAATCGGGAAACCTACGCTGTCCTCAAAAGTGACATCACGCATAGAAACATCGCCGCTTATTTTACCGACGCTTTCAATAACAAATCGGCGGTCGTCAATCACAACTTCCTTACCGATAATGTCATCATCATTTGTCTGCTCCCCTTCTTCAGGTGGTGCAGTAGAAAGAATTTCCCGATTTCTTTTCTGCTCCTCGATTTCTGCCCGTCTTGCTTCCTGCTTCTCAAGCCACTGCGGATACTGCTCCTTTTCCTTTGGATTTAAGTATCTGTCTGCACGGATAAGCTCCCCGATACGCTTTTCCACCTGTGTCCATTTAAGAGTGAGTTTCGGTGCGTCGTTTCCAAATCCTCTTGAAAGAGTTATGCCTTTCCCATCGTGGTTTTCATCAATACCTGCACCGATAATGACAGGATATGAACCTCCCCAACCGTATTCGTTTTTGAGAAAGTCTGCATTTTCTTTTGAAGATAAACTCTTTTGAAACTGCTCATAGATACGCATTTTACCTTCGTAAATACCGCTTCCACGAGTCAGAACTGCGTCGATAATCTCCTGAGAAAAAGTAAAGGCAGAGGTTTTGTTTTCCTCTGCCTGACCGTCTAATATGAAGCTCATCTGTCCGTCTGCCGACGGTAGCGGTTTCATTCTATCATTTAATTCTCCCAAAAGACGCATTGCTTCAAAATGCTGTGCAATCACGCTCCAGTTATAGAAACTCTGTGCAGTTCTGCTGTCATAATGACCTTCCCAAAGGTGCAAAACATTTTGAAATGTCTTGTAACCTACGGTTCTCCCGTCCTCTAATGAGAGTTCCGTATAGTCGTTATTGAAGATACTCTTGATATATTCGGTACGGGTATCGCTATCGGTATTTCTCTCATAGAAGTCTTTAATATCTTCGAGAGAAGCCGACAAATGCGGTGTAGTACCGAGTATTTCTCTTATAGTATCATCTCTTCCGAAAAACGGTAGGCTCTTATTCTCGTTACTTCTGTCATAATATTCTAAATGAATATTACCTGTTCCTTCACGATTTCCTGTGCCGAGTTCCTGATGTTGTTCATCAAGCGAATCCAATTCATCATATCGTCCGCTTTCATCTGCTCCGTCAGTCCCTCTTTCTCTGCCATCTGTCTGATAAGCGTTTCCTCCAGTTCGGTCGCCCTCTGCTGAACTTCCGACAGATGACTGCTCAGTATCCCTTTCGTCAGGAGATTGTAATACTGAACCTTGTGGTGTTCTTTCAGATAAGTTCTCCTCATCTGCGACCACTTGCCCTGAATGACCTCCGGCTGTTCGGGCAGAGTCAGGTTCGGAAGATTGTAATCCCCGACCATCGTGTATGTTATCTCGTTCATAATCGCTGCTCCTTTCGTCTTTGATGTCTTTATTGTATTCCGGTTGCCTGTTTGCTTCAATTATGCGATTTTGACGGTTCAGTGCCATCACTGTTTTGGAGATTTCCGAAAGTCCCATTTCTGCAATATCGCTTGTGGCAAAGCCTAAAGCGTTCATCGTATCCTGTGTATTGAAATTGGTAACATCTCGAAAATCATCGGCTTCAAAATATTCGCCGGTATCAATTCCAAGTCTTGTCATCATCATATATGCCACGCTGTTTGTGACAACCTTTTTATACAGACTTGCAATCATCGTTTCGTCAAGCCCTTCAAGGAAGCTGTCCTCAGAAGCATAGATGAGGTCATTAAGATAATCCGGCAAATTATCCTCTGCGGCATTTTGTGCGGCACTCATAACCGCTTCGCCCAAAGTGACTTTATTATCCAGTTTCCCGAATGTGCTTTCAAGCGTTTCAATAACATCGTCTGTGTATTCATCCCTCATATCCCAAAGTGGAACAGGACGTGAATATCTGCTCTCGTGGGTATCGGAAATATCGAAGTAGTGGGTGAGTCTCTGTCTTGCTCTGTTTTCATCGGCAAATACCGCAATACCTCTTGCACCTTTATTTACCCATCGCCCAAAGCTCCTGTTCCAACGCTCAATCTCAAGAACTGCTGTTGCGTCTGGTCGCTGTGCGTAGATAAGCAACTGCTCATCATATCGCAGCTTATAGTTCCTGCACGCAGACTGCAAGAAATTCTGCCAATTCTGCGGATTGGAAACAACCGTCTTGCAGGTTCTGTCATAGAGTTCGGATATGAGTTCGTATTTTCTTGACACTGCTTTCGCACCTCCTTATCGTTCTTTTTCTTTGCTTTTTGCCGGTTTAATCTTTTCCTTTCTGGCAGGTTCAACGATATGACCGTTTCTTTCACACATCTCTGCAAATTCACAGATGTGGAAAACATCCGAGCCGATTTGTGTGTGATAGTCGTCGATATATTTACACTCACGCTCCAATGTTGTTCCGTTTCTTGTGTGAATCAGGATTTTATCTCCGTCATTTATACGGAATTTCTCGTTATATCCACTGTCAATAAAGCGGATGCTGTTTTCCTTATGTTCCTGACTGTTCATCCGTACCACCTCCCAAATATGAGAACAGCTTGTTGACTTTGGTTTCTTTTTGAAGTTCGATGATGAGTGCCATATCCGGTATCGTGATACCCGGAATCTTCAAAATGCTCTCCATATCAAGCTGTTGTAATTTCTTTTCCGTATTACAACCGGAATCAAACAATTTCGCCATTAACTTTGTTTTCTGTTGAAATGTCGTTTTGCTCATCTTGCCGTCCTCCTTATTCAATTTCTATGACTACACGAATACTGCTGTCGCAGCCACTGCACTGTCTGGAAAGTTCCGGGAACAAAGATTGCACCCTCTGTCTCGACCTGCGGATAGTTTCAAAGCACGGTAAACCGTAGCCCTTGTAGTTGTTGACTATATCCTCAAGAGATAAGTCGCCGACTTTCAAATAACTGTATCGGTTGTAATAGCAGAGGATAAGCTGCATATCGTCATACCTTGTTTCAGGGCATTCTTTTAGGATTGCAAGCACCTTGCTGTCAACCGTTCTCTGCTTATTCATAAAGCACCTCCATAAAGTAAATGGACGGAGTTTTTTACGCTCCGCCCACCATTTTGTTTCTTATTTCTTTCTGTTTTTAATCTGTAAGAAGATAAAGCCGCCGATAATAAAGGCGACCAAAACAACTGCTACGATTGTCTTTGCGTCCATTATTCATTGCCCTCCTTTTTCTTCTTTCTCTTGGAAGCAACAACCGTTGCAACGATACCGAGTGCAGAAGCACCTGCAAGTGCTACCCAAAGACTGGTCTTTCTGTCATCGCCGGTTTTCGGTGTATCACGAAGTTCGTTATGCATCTCGATTTCTACCGTTTCGCCAACCTTTACGGTCACTTTCTTATCGGCAGGTAAAACATATCCGGCAGATACATTGTCGTTGACCTCAGACACTGTGTATTCGCCGATACGAAGTCCATCTACGGAGATTTCGCCATTCTTATCGGTTGTAAAGGTGCTGTCATAACCGTTGACACCTGTTACTCTGAAAGTGAAGCCTTCCACCTTACCGTCGGAAGATGTCTTTTTAATTTTCAGGTTTCCTTTCATTGCTTCGTTGATAAAGCCGACTCCCGCTTTGTTTTCTACTTTGTAGGTAGTTTCACCTTTTTCAATGAATACGGAATAAACGCCCTTATCAAGCACAAATCCCTCCGGTGCTTTGGTTTCTCGTACAAGATATTTACCGTAGAGAAGTTCTTTCATCTCATAGATACCGGTTGCGGTTTCGTCAAGATTTCCGATAAGTTCATCGTCATCGTCCAGTTTACCGTCGCCATTAACATCCTTATACACTTCAAAAGTTGCACCTGTCAGTTTGTTATCCGGATAATCAGCGTCCACTTTGGTAAGTTCAATATTACCGTGAATATATTCGTCGGTAATTTCCACTTCAATGACCTGCTCATTCTCCCCGATGTTTACTTCGTAAGAAGTATCATCAAGCACAAAGCCTTCAGGAGCTTCAATCTCTCTTACAATCCATTTTCCATAAGGAACTTTGGCAAAAGAAAAACTGCCGTCCTTTTCAGATGTGGCAGTCATAATAGCGTGTTCTTTTGTAAACTCGGTTTCATCTGCTTTGAAAATGCCGATTAAAGCACCGCCCAGTGCTTCTCCGTTCTCGTCAATTTTCTTACCGGATACAGAACCGTAAATGAGTTTATTCTCAATCGGCTTACCGTCATTTACCTTGATTTCAACCGTTTCGGTATCCTGACCGGCATACTCGAATGTGAACGGATACTGTGTGTCGGAGAGGATATAATGCTCATCTGTGGCAATTTCCTTGACATAGTAGCTGCCAAATGGAAGGTCTGTATTTGCAGTCGCTGCTCCGTTTTCATCAAGCGTGATAATCTCAATCAAACCGTCAGCCGGGATAGCTGTTCCGCTTGAAGATACAATATCTTCTTTTGCGTAAAGACCGAAGCTGATATTTTTGATTTCATCATTCTTTCCGATACCAAAGGTTTCATCCTGCTCTAAGATTTTCTCAAGAGAAATCTTCACTTTCTGTCGCTCGTTTACGAAGCTGGTTGCGGTTTCTGTTACCGCTACATCCTGTCCAGCATAAGTGAGTTCTACCGAATGCTTTTCTTTGTTGATGACCATACCTGTCGGTGCTTTGGTTTCAACAACGGTGTATTTACCGAGATAGAGTTCCTTGCTCTTAGCAGTGCCATCCTCATCGGTTGTTACGGTATCTACCACATCGCCCTTGTGATAACGAAGTGTACCGTCCGGTGTAATAACATCTTCATCGGCTGTGATTTCATAAACCGCCCCTGCAAGTCCTTTGACCTTATACACCGGCTGATAAATCACATCTTTATCCTCCTCGCCGGATACACTGACACCGAAAAATGCTTCGCCTGTTTTCTCAACGGAAATCGTACCTTTCTGTGCCATATTCGGCTTGTCCACCTTAATCAATGTGATACCGCCTTCCTGTGTGGAATTTTCTTCTGTTACATCAAAGGAAACAGGAGTACTGTCGAGTACATATCCATACGGAGCCTGAACCTCAACAAGTGAATATCCCTTGCCATAGTCCAGTTTTTCAGGTGTAACAAGCTGACCGTCTGCGTCGGTATAGAATGTGTCGATGGTTGTCGGTGTCGGATAAGTAAATGTCATACTTACTTTGTTACCGGCAGGGTCATAGATTTGGAAACCTGCACCTGCATACGGAATAGTTTTGCCTGTTTCAGCATCTTTCTTTACCACCTTGATATAACTCTCAAAGTTGGCATTGTTGATGAGATAACGGTAGGTCTGTCCGTCCTGAGAAATGAAAACATCAAAGTCTTTCATAAACTCACGACCTTCCCAACCTTTAGTCTGATGAACGGTATATACGCCGTATGGCATATCCTTTGTCTGAGCAAATCCGTTTTCATCGCAAACTATGGTATCTCTTTCATCTTTGTCGGCTTTTTCAAATGAGCCGGAAGATTTCAGATACACTTCAAATTCAGCACCGTTTTCCAGTGTCTCAATCTTGGTTTCCCCATCATCGGTATGTTTGATGATAGCGATATTGCCTTTCATAACCTGCTCTGTCACGTCATTTGCCACAAGATTGTGTTCAATCGTAAAGAGTTTTGGCTCTGCACCTACCTTGTGGATTGTCTTATCAAGAAGATACCCCTCGCTCGGTGTGATTTCTCTGATTGTCCAGTCGCTTCCGCAGACATATTCCTTAGTTGTGAACTGTCCGTCGCTGTCGGTTACATACTTATCCACAAGTGTGTCGCCTTTATAAATTCCGTAAACAGCACCGGAAAGTTTAGCGTCGCCCTGAGCAGTGCCTTCTTCTCGGTCGCTCTTTGTTACGGTTACGCTGAACTTCTTCAAGATATTTGTGAAATCACGGTTTGTAACCTCTTTCCACTGAATCGGTGCAGTCTGTTTTTCGGGAACGACATAGCGGATTGCTGTGTCCACTTCTTCGAGCGTATATGGTGTGCTTCCGCTGATAAGAACATCTTTGAATGTTGCTACACCGTTTTTATCGGTAACTGCATATTCATCAACTGCAATGCCTGCAAGGGAAGTACCGTAAAGGTGGAATTTCACACCCTCCACAAGATTATCTTCCGATGATTTGATGACCTGAAGATTACCTCTCTTGAGAACATTGTTGAAGTTTACGGTTGCCACCTGACCAGCAACAACGGTTACTCTGTGGGTTTCCTGCGGAACATATTTGTCAATGGACTGCTCCGTAACGGTATATATGCCCGGCATAAGGTTATCAAGCTGGAACTTACCGCCGTTTGCTGTGGTAACTGTCTGATTTACTCCGTTACCTGAAATAGTGAAATTGATACCATCAACCTTTCCGTCCTCAGATGTTTTCACAATCTGACAAGAACCGTAACTGACTTTCATCTTCACATATCCGGTCACAGGGTCGCTGACTTCCTGAGCATAAGTTACTACATCCTGCACGCTTGAATTTTGACCGTGCTTGCCCTCAGACCATACGACAACACCTCTGCGGACACCGTTTTTCTTACTTGCGGTAATGGTAAATTCCTTACTCGGTGCTTTATCCATTGACACCGTAAGTTTGTTTCCGCTTGTGGAAAATGTTACACCACTAATACTCGCCTTGAAAGCATAATTGGAGAGTACACCGTTTGAGTCTGTAAGGGTTGTAACATATTTGCTTCCGTTCCATTCAAGCTCATTGACTTTCGCTGAACCGCTTGATTTAGTACAGAAGCTCGGCACAACTGTGTGATTCTGCACACTGCTGACCATACTGTTGTAGTAACTCATAATCTTACTGCGAAGCGGATGTTTGGCATTGATAACATCTTTCACATTACTGCAACCACTGGCTGCTTTGTGATTAAAGTTTGCGTCACGCTCGCCTACGACAGTTTCCCAAATAAGAAGCTGTGTTGCATAGGCGTGAGCAATACTGTTTGCCGCACTTTCGTTCTGCGACCTCCAGCTTGTTGAAATCGTTCCTCGATAGCCGTACTGCAAGATACGACCGATAAAGAGTCTGATTTCATCTCCGGAGATAACTCCGTTTGCTGTGATGTTGTTAAAATAATTTTCATCGTATTTGTTCATACTCTGACCGGAACTGAGTGAAACACCCGGTTCGATACAATAGGCAATGTTACCGGAATACGAGCCGATTGCCTTTAAGTTGGTGTGGGTGGAACTGCCGGTATGCCAACCGTTCTTCAAGGTAAGGTTACTGTGTCCCCACACACCGTCGTAATTATTGTCTCCGTCACGAGGAAAATCAACCATATACACTTCGGTCTTTTCTCCGCTTGCGGCAAACGCTGTACTTGTCCCAATGCTCATAAAGGCACTGAGACCGAGAACCGTCGCCATAACAAACGATACAGCTCTCTTGATTTTCGTCTTTACCATCTAAGTTTCCTCCTTAAAATGAAAGAACGCACCGATTATCTCAGTGCGTCCGATACTGTATTTTATTTTGTTTTTTTAGCAGTAGCCGATATAGATTTCATATTCCGTATCGGATACCTTTTCTGCCCATACGCATACTGCGGTAAAGCCCTCCACATTTTTATACCTGTTCAGCCTGCTTTGAATATCGTCCTTAATGCCTGTGCGTTTTGCATTTACAGTGATAGGATTATCCCAACAATCCGTTGCGGTGCTGTCAAGTTCCAAACCAATGCTTTGGGCATAACTCTTGGCGTAATTGACATAGGAATTAACATCAAAACTCGGCTTTACTTCTTCCGTCGGTTTTGGCTGCGTGGGTTTCACTTCTTCCTTAACCGTCGGTGTTTCCGGCTCTGGCTTCGGTTGTTGCTGTGGCTGCTTCTGCTCTTGAGTACTGTCAGGCTTTTTCGTTACATGAACGGATTCATAGCTTTTTGCAGTTTCCGTCTTACTACCTGCCGTAGAAGAAACATCCGACTTTTCCTGCTGACTCGGCTCTGTTGTTGCTTCACTTGATACCGGTTGCTCTGTTTCCGGAACAACACTTGTTGTATCATCTGCTTTTTCTGTTTCGGTCATTGTTTCGGTATTACCAGCCGTAGAAGAAATCCTTTTATCCGTGTCATTTCGTGCGGTTTCTTTCGCTGTGTTACCGTTACATCCGGCAAGCAAAATCATCAAGCAGGCAATCATACAAACCATCCATTTCTTTTTCATAAGCTATCACTCCTTTCGCCTTAATCGTAATCAATCGGGCGAAAAACAGCAAAGGTGCGAATATCCAAACTTTTTATCGTATCAGACATTTTGTTTACACTTCAAATGTGCGAACCCTTTATTAGACAGCTATAAGTTATGAGAGATAGGTATATTCAAGTGAGACAGAATATATCTTTTCAGCAAGTAAACAGTAGGTATTAGGGGGTAGAGTGTGAGAAGGGGGAGTAACAAAATCGGCTATCTGCTGTCACGGTCTGCTCGTTGCCTGAGATACTTGTTGTAATGCTCCAATGCTTTGCAGACAAAATCCTCCGTCTGACTGACGGGAATGTTTTTCGGGATAAGCTGTCTTACTCTGTCGCCCCTTAGCACAATCTTCTCTTTCTGGTTTGGCTTTTCCTCCGACATAATGGCTTGGATAGCTTCGGTTGTGAGTTTACCCTCATCGAAAAACTTTCGCATACGGATAGTCTGGTCGTGAGAGGGAGTTGCGTCGTTCATATCAATCTCGTCAACTACATCACGCTGACAATCTTCGTCAAGATACGACAATTCAACCGCCGGTCGCATTTTAATTCGCCCCTCATCAACAAATTCAAGCAGTTCGGGAACAAGATTTGTAAGGCGAACATAACGCTGAATTTGTGTTTGACTTTCGCCACTCTGTGCCGCAAGTTCTTCTCTTGAATAATTTTGTCCCACTGGGACTAAATTATTTTTCGTAGGTCTGCCTGCTTGTCTTTTCATTGCGTCCAATCGCATTTTGTAGGCAAAGGCTTTTTCAGAGGGAAGTATCTGCGACCTTTGGAAATTACTTTCCACCATTAAAATTGTGGCTTCATCTCGATTAAGGTCAACAACCTCACATCTTAGCGTTTCAAAACCGGCAAGTTCGCTTGCTCGTTTTCGTCTGTGACCGGATACGAGTTCATATCTTCCGTCCTCTTTCTGCCTTACCGTTGCCGGTGTAATCACTCCACGCTCCTTGATACTCTCGACAAGCTGTTGCATATCTTCATCGTCCCTGACCTTAAACGGGTGGTCGGGGAAATCGTCAATCAGCTCTAATGGAATATCTCGGATTTTAGAAAGTCTTTCTTCCTCTCTCTGTGCCTGCGTTGTAAAAAGGTCATCGAGCCTCGTGAGAGTGAAGTCGCTCTTTCTTCCTGCCATCGGCTAACACCTCCTTCGTAAATTCGGTGTATGCCTTTGACACCGTACTGTTTGGCTCATAAGCAAAAATGCTCTTTCCTTTGGAAGAAGTTTCTGCGGCTTTTACAGCAATCGGAATAGATGTGCGATACAGCTTAATCTGATTTCCGAAATTCTCCCGCAAAGCTTCCACCGTACTTTTGGCGAGGTTTGTGCGGTTATCCACCAAAGTGAGAAGCATACCGTCTATCTTAATATCCTGATTGATATACTTCTTGACTTTTGAAATGGTCTGCACAAGCTGGGTCATACCCTTAGCCGGCAAATACTGTGCCTGCACCGGAATAATCACGCTGTCTGCCGCAGATAGAGCATTGAGTGTTACCATACTCAGTGAGGGCATACAGTCAATCAGAACAAACTCATATCTGTCTTTGACCTGACTTAAATAATTCCTCAAAGTGGTTTCTCTGCTCATAGCGTTCATTAGGTTATATTCCATCGCCGAAAGTTCAAGGTTCGCCGGTAAAAGGTCAACACCTTCCTCGTGGTGCAGGATACCGTCTGTCGGGTCATTCATCGTTTCACTAATCACATCTGTAAGTTTCGTTGCAAGCGTGATACCCAAGTTATCCGTATCTCTCCAACCGAGACAGGTGGTTAAATCTCCCTGTGGGTCTGCGTCAATGAGCAAGACTTTCTTACCCTGCATTGCAAGACCAACACCAAGATTAACCGTTGTCGTTGTCTTTCCGACTCCGCCTTTTTGATTGCATATGGCAATCGTTTTGCAGTTTGACACCTCTTTCGTCCTCCTTTCGATTTATTCATAGCCAATAAAAACGGCTATGTACTTGACCGTTTCATTTCCTAAACGGTCGTGGCAATATTTATTCTCAATATCCCTTGCCAAGCATATCGCTTTCGGGAAGTCATTAAGGAACAGACTGCTTATCTGTATCATAGGAATCTAACCTCTGCCGGGTACTCCGCCAGCTCCGTAGAGAAGTATCATTATCTTTCTGACCGTCATCGCCATATCGGTTGCAATCCGATACTCATAGCAGGAGTTCTCGCTGTTCTGAAATTTTCAGAAGTTTCGGCGTACCTACTAAAGTGGCTATCATCAGAATTAAAGTCTTAACGACCTGTGTATTCAGTTGTCAAAGAACAAGTGAAAAGGCTTCCGTTTTCATCATCAGGAATTAACCCCTTCACTCATTGCACAAAAGGCTTCATTTTGGACACCCAAAATCGCTGCTTTTCCGAAAAAATTTCAAAAAATTTTAGACAACAAAAAAAGCCGCCTGTTTCGGTTAAAAAAACAGACGGCATAAATGCTTGAAATTATTTGATTTTCAGTTTCTTTTTCTTTGCGGACAGCACTTTCAGAAGAACTTCATCTACTGCGTCGGTGTATCTTCCTTGTACTATGAGGTTGTTTTTCAGATTGATAAGCGACTGTAGCACTCTGCTTTGCTCATCATCGGTTAGATAAATGTGATATTTCTTTTCTCTCATCGACTGTTCCTCCAGTTCTTAAATATTTTCCTGATTATCTTAACATCTTCTTCTGTATCGGAAGATATAAATATATGTACGCTCTGAAATGCTGCTTTGATACGCTGTGCATATTCGGGTTCCGCTTCGTTTGGTTTCATCGGCAACTTAATGAGTTTGATTCCACGTTGTTTACAGAGATGTTCCTTTAGTATGTCTATCTTCTCCGAGTCCGTATTCACTTGAATGGCAATCTGCTCCAGTGGGATATATACATCAAGTGGAATGCCGAATAACCTATCAGAGCCAAGTTCAACTTTCAATCCTTTCAAATTGGCATAATAACTGATTACAAGAGCCGGGAACAATGACAGATACTCCTGCTCACATATTCTGCACCCTTTTCCGAGAACAGTACGCTCGTTTATCTTCATACTCCAAGAATGACCGTATCTGCATTGCCACCATGCTCTCTTTGCCGAATTTCTTGAAACTTCTGTCGGTTTTAACTTGTTTAATTCATAATCCCACTCAACAAGCAATTCTCTATCAGTTGTTGCAAGGTCATTGTATCCGGCAAGCACTTCTCGCTCTGCACAGACAGGGCAAACCGTTCCTTTCACACGGGCATTTATAACTGATTTCCACTCGTTTCCACATTTTCTGCAATGCCACCATACATTTTTCCTCGACTTTGCATTGACTTCATCCGGTTGCAGAGGATAGTTTTTCTCTGACCATTCTTTCGCTATCTGTGGGTGTGTACTTTTCAGGTCATTTTTTCCTTTAATAAATATATAGCCACTGCAACAGGGGCATTTACTGCCACCAGAACGAGTAGAGATAAGCGTATTCCATTCATAACCGCAGGTTCTGCACTTCCACCAAGCCTTGCTGTTTGCAAACGCCATAACTTCGGTAGGCTTCTTTTCATTCTTATCAGACCATTCGTCTGCAACTTCCGGGAACAGGGTTGCAAGGTCATTAAATCCTGCAAGCACTTTATTATGGGAGCAATACGGACAGCCTGTTTTGTTGATGGTTCTGCTCTTTACAGTGGCTATCCATTCGTGTCCTAATTTACATTTCCATATCACTTTCTTGTGTGAGCCGATAGATACCTCTGTCGGTTTGATTTCATTTTCCTCTGACCACTCTGAAGCTAATTCCGGCTTCAATGTACTTAAATCGTTAATGCCTGCAACTACTCTTGCACCGGAGCATATCGGGCATTTCTCGCCGTTGGAACGAGCCTTTACGCTTGTTTCCCATTCGTGACCGCAAGCACCTTTCCACCATACTTTCTTATTCGAGCCGAAAGTTATACTGTCCGGTGTCAGTGGTAAATTCTTTTCTGACCACTCTGCAATCAATTCTGGATGTACTGCCGCTAAGCTGTTACTCATATCAAAACCTCCACTTCCTCTGTGATTAAAGTATATGAGGTTTCGGCTTTTTCTTGTAGTTTGCGAATATCCGTAAAAATAGAAAAAGCCCTTTGAGAAAAGATTTCTCCTCTCTCAAAGGGCTTGATAAATGGGAATTTTCAAATTAGTCTTTGCAAATAACCTTTGAACCTTCACCATCAATTACAATTCCCTGACGGTTGTTAATTGGGCATAGATTCAAATCCGAAAACTCAGTCATTATTTTCTCGGTAACTTTCTTAAATGGTGCTGTAAGATAATGCGGAA
>ENA-OPBZ01000250-OPBZ01000250.1-human-gut-metagenome-genome-assembly--contig:-NODE-250-length-31481-cov-3.689047_pt1 | contig 31481 bp, 32 predicted proteins | sample MGYA00241072_ERZ501459 | MGnify/ENA primary metagenome ERZ501459 (study PRJEB25962, sample SAMEA2042632) | human gut metagenome | biome: human gut; feature: human-associated habitat; material: faeces...
GAAAAAGCTTACCGTGAGGTAAGCTAATGTCAAAATTTATTTTGGCATTTTGTTCTAGGAAAGATATTAATAGAGGGGTATTTGGAAATAATTATAAATTTAATTCTTATATATTTGATATAATTAGAGTGGTTATGGAAATTGAAAGTGAAGCTAGAAAATGTGGTAAATATGAGGAGTTTAAAGAGCAGAACAAATATTTACAAATAGTAACTTGTCTTTAAATGATTTTTGAGATGGAAACTTGAAATGTTGAGGTGGCTTCAAATATTAAAAATGAACTGTATAAATTAATTTTATAAAATTTCGGCGATTTAAGTGATGTAGATAAAGATTTACTTTCTAGCCGGGTATCCCTTGATGTTATTAAAGAGTTTGATAATTATTGTCAAGGCTTTGGAGAGGTGAATATAAATGGAAATAGCAATAGTTTATGATTCAGTTACGGGTAATACGAGAAATTTAGCTGAGGCTATTGATAATGAATGTAAGAACGCTAAAGTTTATAAAAAATATGATGAAAATATTTTGAATGCGGATTTGGTTTTTGTTGGTTCTTGGACAGATAAGGGTAGTCCAAGCGATAAAATAAAGCTAGTTTATCGAAAACTCCATAATAAAAAAATTTTTGTTTTTGGTACATGTGGTTTTGGTGGTGATGAAAAGTATTATAAATTACTCTTTGAAAATACTCGAAAATATATAAATGAAGATAATGAAATTTTGGGTTATTATTTTTGCCCAGGTAAATTATCAAACGGAGTAAAAGAAAAATACGAAAGTTTATTAAATCAAAAACCGGGTGATAAAAGAATAATGAAAATGATAGAAAATTTTAATAAGGTTTTAGATAGACCTAATGAGGATGATTTAAACGATTTTAGGAAAAAGATAAGGAAAGTTATCAATGCAGGTTAGTCATGAATTTGGTCCATATATTAATAAAGACAGTAAAGTCCTTATTTTAGGTTCTATTCCGTCGGTTAAGTCTAGAGAGCTTGGATTTTATTATATGCATCCACAAAATAGATTTTGGAAATTAATGAGTGATTTATTAAATGAAGATTTTCCAAACACAATAGAAGATAGAAAAGAATTTTTAAAAAGAAATAACATTGCTTTATGGGATGTACTTGACTCTTGTGATATAAATGGTTCTAGTGATAGTTCAATTAAAAATCCTAAAGTAAATGATATAAAAAAGTTAATCCAAGGAACTGATGTTAAATATATTTTTGTGACGGGTAAAAAAGCTTTGGAATTATATAATAAATATTGTTATAACGATGTTTTAATTAAAGCGATTTATTTGCCATCTACTAGTGGAGCTAATTGCGCATTTAGCTATGGTAATTTAAAAAGTAAATATAAAATTCTTATAAAATATTTGAAAAAAGAATAATTTTCTTTTTTTTTATAAAAAAATAGGTTATAATTATATTATAGGGAAGGGGCGGTTAAAAATGATTTTGAGAAAGCCTTATGCGTTTTTTATAAAATATTTTAAATTGCTACATGCTGTAATTGCTGTTTTAGTGGCCTTTTTGTTATACCGTTCTTTTACACTTTACAATTTTTTTAGAGCTTATGTAGTTAATTATAGTTCAGCATTAAATGAATTATCTCCAAGATCTCTTATGAATGTTTACAGTCTTATAATGGTTTTGGGAATTATTATTTTAATAATAGTATTATTGTCGGTAATGATTTATAAGAAAAAACCTAAAGCACTATATATATTTAGTTTAATTGTTTATATAGGGGTTATTGTTTTATATGGAATTACTTATCCAATATTAAGAGATATTAGTGCTTCTATTTTAGATGTGAGATTTTCAAGTGCATTACGTGATTTTTTTATGATTGCGGTAGGTTTACAGTTTGTCACTTTAATTTGGTATATTGTAAGAGCAACAGGCTTTGACATTAAGCAATTTGATTTTGGTACAGATTTACAAAAACTAGATATAAATGAAAAAGATAGTGAAGAAATTGAAGTGGCTTTGGAGTTTGACCAAAATAAAGTTAATAGGAAAATTAGGTATAATCTGAGACAGCTTAAGTATGTGTATGTTGAAAACAAGTTTTTAATTAATACTGTTATAATTATTTTGGTCGTAGTGTCAGCTTTTATGATTTACTTTAACATTGGAGTTTATACTGCTTCATATAATCAAGGAACATCATTTACAGCTAGTGGAATAGTGATGAATATAAGAGATAGTTATTTGACACAGACTAATCCTTTAGGAACTACTTTAACTGGTGATATGATAGTTGCTGTAAAAATGGATATTAAAAATAATGGTAGTGTAAATACTACTTTAAATACTGGACTTACTACACTTATAGTTGATGGTAATTCGTATGGCCAAAATGTCAATTATGCGAAAGAGTTGTATGATTTAGGAACGGCATATACGGGTCAACAATTAAGCGATGAATTTAGAAGTTATATTTTAGCTTTTATTGTACCAAAAGAAGATGCTAATAAAGAGATGGTTTTGAAGTTTAATGATAATGTTAGTTATGTTAAAGGTGAAATAGGCGCTAAAAACATTATGGTTACTTTAAATCCTATTGATTTGACGGAGAAAAAGGAAGAACATTCTTGTAAGCTTGGAGAAGAAGAAAATTTTGAAGATAGTGTTGTGGAAGGTTCGACTTTTAAAATAAATAACTATGAAATAAATGATAGATTTAAATTAAATTATAAATATTGTTATGCAACTGATAAGTGTATTGATTCGAGTGAGTATTTAACACCGTCAACTACAGGAAATTATTTAAAAACTTTAATGAAGATTGATGGGGAATTTAGTATAGATAAAAATGTCAATAGTAGTCAAATTGCTTCAGTTAATGCATTTTTAAATACTTTTGCGACAATTAGTTATAAGCTAAATGACAGTTGGGTAACTAGGAGAATAAATACTGATTCAATTAGACCTAAGGTTGCTCAGGATGATACATATTATTATATCGAAGTGCCAAGTGACGTTAAGAATGCTAGTGAAATATATTTAACTTTTACTGTTCGTAATCAGACATATAAATATATTTTAAAATAATAATATGTTGTGCTATAATAGAGGGGAGGATACGCAAGTGAGATTTAAACGGATGAAGTATATGCTTTTTGCTTTAATATGCATGGGCGTTACTCCTTTAATAACGCATGCAGAATGTGATTATCAAAGACAAGCAGAGCTATCAAGAATAGCTAGCAATGTTCAATTTAGTTATAATTACAATATGAATGAAGGGTTAACTTTTACTTTATATGTAAATAATTTAACTGATGATATTTACGTCGTTGATAGTTATGGACAAAGACTTAGTGGGACTGGTGAAAAACAGCTAATATATTCGCCTAGTCGTGTTTCTGGTTTTCAAAGTGGAGATCAGGTAAGGTTTGAAATTTATTCAAATGATAGTAATTGTCCTAATAACCTTCTTATAACTAAATATGTGAACTTTCCAATATTTAATCCATATTCAAATCTCGATGACTGTAAACAAAATCCCAATTTTAAATATTGTCAGATATGGATGGATACAAGTTCGGTAACGCATGAACAATTTACTAGTGAATTAAATAGTGCTAAAAATCAACCGACAGAAGAGGCTGAAGAAATAAAACAAAGTATATTTGAAGAAATTTTATCTGTTTTGGCTCGTCCTCAGATAATGATTGTTGGTTCAATATTATTAATTCTAGTTTTAATTAGTTTATTTATATATATTTTAAAGAGAAAAAATATAAAGGGAGGTAAGCTTTAGATGAAATTAAAAAAGTTTTTACTTATTTTTATGAGTTTGCTTATTTTACCGATGATGCTATCTGTTGAGCCTGTTCAAGCAGCTTGGGTCGGTTCAAGTACAGGATGGTCTGGCTCTTCAGCTACTAGAGGTGGTACTTGGAACAACCTTGTCGTAGGAGTTAGAGCAACGGCGGTTGACAAGAACGGTAAGCGTTTATCACTTACGGTTAATGGAAGACAATATATTAGTAAAAGTATAGATTATTATGGTAGTACAAGTCAGGTTGGTAATGGATTTAATGCTAGTGTTCGTACTGGTTCTACACATAGTGTATGTACGTTGGCTAACGGAACTAAAACATTATGTTCAAAGCCCGATGTTGCTCATGGCGCAAACTTTGAGGCAGGGGGATATAGTTTTGAAAACTGGCCATATCAAAATGTCCTACCTTTACCAATTGGTGAGGAATTGGGTTCGCAATCAGTAGTTAATAAGTTAAATAATATGATTGCTAATTTAGGAACTACTAGATATGAGAGTCAGGCTGATAATTTATTTTATCGTTTGATGGGACAACCATTAACATTCTTTCAGCAGAATGCAAGTGGTAACTGTGAAGAGATTAAAGAGACAATTTCATCAGCATATATAATTTTTGAACCGTTGGGTCAAATTGCTCCATATGTTGGAACGGCATCTGAACTTGCGCTTCTTTATGGGGCTCGCGGTAGTAATTATTCTAAAAGAGTTATACCGATGTTATATAACGCGATATCAGTCCCTACTAATCCAGGAAATCTTGGACTTACTTATTTCACACCGGTTTCAAGTGCGGTAGGTCTTGGTGATTATAGAAAAATACAATCAGCTGTTACTAATACGCATATAGGTTATGGTGTTGGTATTTTGGCTTATGGATTAGAGTTCGTAGATCCTAATCAAGGATGGGCTTGTGATTTCGATTATACGATAGATGCGGCATGTGTCAATTGTAATTCTAATGATTCGGAAAATAAGGCTTATATCATTCAGGATACTAATGATTGGGATGCAATTTTTGCTAGTAAAAAATCAGACAATAAAAATGTTGTTAGTTACTATGATAAAGGTAATGGAGTGTATTGCCGTGAAGAATATACAGTGTATTTACCAAATGTCAACAATACGGTTTATGTTGAACCTGGTAGATATTTTACGGTAAATCCTTCGGCCTCAGCTTTGGAGGAAGTTGCTTCTCATTCGGCTATCCCAAATATGAAACCAATTAAGGTTACTAAAAAACGTGAGTGCCGGGTTAATCCAGAGGAAAATAGTTCTAATGCTTCAGCAATTTTAGATACTTTTAGAATAAATTCTGAATATGATTTTAAAGGTAAAACGGGAACGGTTAGTTTTAAATATAATGAGGTTTACGATGATAGCCGATATAATATGGATGATACTGAAGATTTAAATGCATATGATGAAGCTAATAATTACAAATATTCAATAAATGGTAATTCATTAACTATGGAAGTGACGAGAAACTATACTTTACCAGAGAATTATTATCAATATATTAGGAAACAGGATGGACTTTCTATGAAGGTTAAGCCATCATCTAATTTAAATTATTATTTGAATGTGGGAATTCCTAATTTGCCGATATCATTTAATAACAAAGGTAGTTCAACTAATGGCGAGGCTTCTAAAGCGGCAGATATTCAATTTTTCTTTGAATTGCCTGGCAAAAACAATGATACAGATAGATATTCAAAATTGTATCTAGCTTATATAGAAAATAATTCATATTTGTCTACGGGTGATGATATATTGAATATTTATAATAAATATAAAAATAATAAAATGGAAGATGGAGATCAGGATTTATTAAACAAAAGTGCCTGTGCAAAAATGTTTGGAATGAATACATCTGGCTTTACATCATGTGTTAATCAGAGGGTAAATAATTCGATTGGTGAAGGTTCTAATAACTGTATTGCCAAAAGTAAAATAACTTCATCTACAACATCTGGATATTCATGTATGGTATTAACATATGGAAATGATGATGGAGATGATTGTAAAACAGAAGAGGATGCGAATAGATTAGGCCGTGATTGGAATGTAGTAAATCAAAGTTGTTGTCCGGTTGGCACAACTTATAATCCAACACTTGGTAAATGTGAGCCTGATGATAATGACGGAAATACTTGCCGAATTGAAAATGGTAAATATTATGATTTTGATGGTAATGAAATAACTAAGGACGAGTATGATAGAATTTGTCCAGGTAATATTCCATCAGAGTGTCCGACAAGCGAGTGTCCATATGGATGTTGTCCGTCTGGTGAATGTGCACCAATGCCAGATGGTACTTGTCCAGGTACTGGGGGTATAGATGTTATTTATAGAACTATTGATTTGGAAAATCCATTCCCAGGACAAAATGCGGAACAGCGAAATACAGGCGCCAATTGGTGTAGTTATAATATAAAAACTCAACAAATGGATTGTAAGTATAATAATCAAACAGTTAAGAATTACATCACTAGAGAAAGAGGCGGTACGACTAACGGCGGAAAAGTTTATCGTGAGGACCATGTCTTATATGAGGTTACATTAGATACAGCAACAATTAATTCGATCAGAAATTATAATGATCAAAATAAATATGACGATTGGGATTTAAATTGTTTGGATAATGGAAAGGCATGTATAAGTGATTTCTTAAGAAGCGAAGTTGATACTACTGGTGAATGTGCGAACGCAAGTAAGTCAACATTCTACACTTGTGATAAGGATGTATAGGAGGAGATAAAACATGAAAGAATCATTTTGGGGTATATTTGTGGTATTCCTTGGTGTTGTGTCAATATTCTTTATTGTTTTATTTCAGAACTTAACTAATACTGATGAGCACAATTCACAATTACTAAAAGAAGTTACTGAAGCTTCAATGTGGGATGCCTTTGATTATGCGACTTATAGAACAACTGGTGAAATAAGAATAGATAGAGAAAAATTTGTTGAAAATTTTATTAGAAGATATGCTGAAAGTGCTAGTAGATCTAGAAAATATACAATAAAATTTTATGATATTAACGAGAAACCACCTAAAGTAAGCTTAAGTGTACAAAGCGGAGTGGTAGGCGTTGGAGGTAATACCGAGATGACGTTTGATTTACAAAATAGAATCGATGCCATTTTGGAAGTGCCTTATTAGAAAATAAAAGAAAAGAGAGGATGAGATTATGAATAATTTGGTGGCGTCAGCCAAAAAGTTTTTTAAAAACAAAAATGTGGTAACAATTATCGGAGTTGTCGTGATTCTAATCTTGCTATATGTTGGTTATAGTACACAAATCAACAATGCAGTAGAGCCTGTACAAGTTCCTGTTGCTACACAAACAATTCAACCTAGAACAGAAATCACTGATGATATGGTACAAATGGTGGATATGCCAAATGTATCACTTAGTGATAATGTGATTAGGTCAAGATCACAAATAGTTGGTCAATATTCAAATGTCAATTCAGTAATTCCTGAAGGAAGTATGTTTTATACTGATACAGTAATTTCTGAAGATGAACTTCCAGATGCAGCTTTTGCTAAAGTTAAATCTGGGGAAGTAGTATACAATTTTCCTGTCGATATGGAAAGTACTTATGGTAATTCAATTTTTCCTGGTAATATGATTGATATTTATATGAAAGTCGGAAATGGAACCGATGAAAGAATTATGCTAGGAAAATTAATTGAAAATGTTGAAGTTTTAGCTGTTAAGGATTCTTCTGGTAGAGCTGTATTTGAAAATACAAGTGAAGATAGAACTCCTGCTATGTTAATCTTTGGTTTAAAGAGTGACTTATACACAATCTTGAAAAAAGCATCATATATGGAAAGTTTAGGAGTTGAATTATATCCAGTACCACATGGTGGTGAAGTGGCTGAAGAAGGTGCAACACAAGTGTCTACACAACAATTAGTAGATTATATTGATGCACATTCAGTAAATATTCCAGTACCTGATGAAACTGATGATAATGATGAATTAATGCCTACGGTTAGTGAAACTGGTGGTAATCCTAATACAGTTACAATTACATTCCCAGAAGGTTGTGATGGAACATATACTTGTACATATGTTAAAGATGGTGGAAGAAGTCAAACTGTAACAGGAACTACGCAAGAACTTGTTTATACTGGTAATGGAACCCTTACAGCAACTGTTCAAGAGAAAGACGGAACACCACACTCTATAACAATCGATATTCCAATGAATAATTCAACCGAGTAGGGGGAATAAAATGAATAATATGTTTGACCAAATAGATTTTGGGCCATTGAAACCTTATTTGGAAGATGATGATATAACAGATGTTTCTTATGATAATGGTGGACAAATTCATTTGAAAACTTTATCTAAAGGAATATTTAGAATTGAAAATCCAGCTATTAATAATGCATTTATGGAAAAGCTAGCGTTTCAATGCTCTAATGTAATGGGAAAAACTTTCAATATGGCTCATCCATTCTTGGATGCCGAAAGTGCAGAATTACGTTTAGCTTTTATCCATGAATCAGTTGCTCAAAATGGTATTGCTTGTGTTGTTCGTAAAACACCAGCAAAGATCCGTTTGCAAAAAGACAAAATAGTAGCGGAAAAATATGTTGAATTGGATATTATTGATTTTTTAGAACAATGCGTGTTAGGTCACTGCAATATAATTGTAAGTGGTGAGACTGGTTCTGGTAAAACGGAGTTGGTTAAATATTTAGCTTCAAAAATTGCTGAAAATGAAAAGGTAATTACCATCGAAGATACTTTAGAACTTCATTTGGATAAGATTTTTCCACATCGTGATATTGTATCTTTAAAGACTAATAATATTGCTTCATACACTGATATTTTGGAAGCGTGCATGCGACAAAATCCTAAATGGATATTACTTTCAGAAGTTCGTAGTGCGGAAGCGGTACTTGCTGTCCGTAATTCAATTTCTTCTGGACACTATATTTTGTCGACAATTCATGCTGATAAAGCGGTGTCTATTCCAAACCGTATGTATAGTCTACTTGAAACTAATCAAGATTTGGATCAATTTATGAGCTCGATTTGTAGATATATTCAAATTGGTATTTATGTTAGAGGATATCAGGATAAAGCTACTAAACGTTTTAAACGTGAAATTGCCGAAGTTACAGAATTTTATGTAACTAGTGATACTAATGAGGCTCGTCATAATATTATTTATCGAAAAGGTGCTGATGGAAAAGTAATCCGAAACAATCCTAGCCCATATTTAATTGATTACCTAGAAGTTCAAGGAGTTTTTTTGCCGAAGGAACTTCAAAATATGGCAGGTGAATCTTATACTGAAAGCGATTCTATGAAAGCAAATGCTGTGCAAAGTGAAATGAAATCGAATGTGCCAACTACTGATAATTTAATGAACAATTTTACTAATGAAATGGTTCAGACGCAAACAGTAAATCCAGTAGAGACTAATGTAGTTAACAGTTTTTCTACTACTGGCAATCAAACGACAACTGAATCTCAAGTTGGAACGACTCCTATAAATTCTTCGCCTGAGGTTACTGTAGAAGACAAAACTGAAAGTTTATTTGAATAAAGGAGGGGGATACAATGACATTTTTGATATTTATAATAGTGCTTGCTATTGCGATATTTATTGTTTTATATCGTAATAACAGTAATAGTAATAATGTTTATAAGTTTATAAACAAAAAAATTGGTGTAATTTATGATAAGTATGCTCCTTATTCATTTAAAGTAGTCAGAGAAAAAGTTAAGGAGTTAGGACAGGAATATACTCCAAGACAATATGCAATTCAAATTGTTGTGTTTGCTGTTAGTGCAGCAGTAGTTACATATTTATATTTTTATAATATTGTAGTGTCACTTATTTATGCTGCTTTAGCAGTTACAGTTATTCCTTATTTAACTTATTTAAGATGTAAAAGATTGTATAGTGAATTTATTTTTGAGCAAATTCAGGTCTATACGACAAATACAATTATGGAATTTGCCACAACGCAATCATTTGTTAAAGCTTTAGAGGGTGTATATGCTTCTAATGTACTTGAAGATCCTGTTAAATCAGATGTTAAGATGATGATAGATATGGCTTATGAAAACGGTACTATCGATCAATCACTTAATTATATGAATTCAAAGTATGACTTTTACATTGTTAGAAATATGCATCAATTGTTTTTACAAATTACTAATGAAGGTTCTAGAGATTCTGGTGAATCACTTGAAAATATGAGCCAAGATATAGATATGTTAGTTGAAGCTGTATACCGTGATAGAATTGATAGAGCAGCTTTCCATAAGAAGTTTTTACAATTTGGTATTATACTTTATTTGATGGTCATGCTTATACAGTTTATGCTTGGTATGGAAACTTACAATCAGATGTTAGGTGATTGGTGGGTACAACTTTTATTACATGGTATTATTTGGTTAAATACATATTTCATCTTGTCTGGTGAAAAATATTATAATGAAGATGTGGGGGCGGAATAATGAGTATAGGTGTAACTTTTATAATTATTGCAATTATTGTGATATTTTTACTTGAGTACAATAATCATTTTAGCTCTAATAAATTCATTAAAGAGACTGAACCTTATTTTAGAGTTTTGATGGAATCAGATTATGAGTTCTTGCTTAGAGTAAAATATGGTGGGGACATTGATGTAAATAAGATGTATGGACTTAGAGTACGAAATGGAGTTGTTGGAATTATATTCTGTTTGTTCATATTTTTAAATCAACTTACATTTGCGTATATTTTACTTTCTTTGTTAATTGGTTTTGCATTGTTTAAGTTACCATATATGCAACTTAGTAGTTATTATAAGCAAAATTTGCATAAAATCAATTTAATGCTTCCATACTATTTGAAGGGGCTAGAAATTTTGGTTCAGCATTATACAGTTCCAGTTGCTTTATCTCGTTCAATTGATACTGCTCCAGAAATTTTTAAACCTGGTTTGAAAAAATTGGTTGCCAAAATTGATGCTGGTGATTCATCTGTACAACCTTATATGGATTTTGCAAATGAATATCCTGTTCGTGATTCAATGAGGATGATGAGACTTTTGTATCGTCTTGGTCTTGGTAATCAAGAAAACAAACAGGAACAATTGATGATGTTTTCTAGAACAATATCTACTTTGCAGAATAAAGCACGCGAGCAAAAATATAAAGAACGTCTAGAAAAGATGGAAAATAAGACAATGGTAATGTTGTTTGGTACCGGTGGAGGTATCTTAGGTTTCTTACTTTTGTCAATGATGATGATGATGAATTATTAATTATAGTCAAATAAAATAAATTGTGTTATAATTTAAAATAGGAGGGTAGGTGATAGGTAATGAAAGAAGCAGCAGGTGAAGCTAACTTAACAGTTGTAGCTATTATTTTGATTGGTGTTATCGTTGCTGTTGTTACACCACTTATTACTAGTTTGATGAGTAATACAGCAAATAGAGCATGCTGTACGGATGCTGGTGGTGTATGGCGTAGTGGACAATGCCAAGATGGTGGTAGTGGTCAATTTGACAGTGCTGGTTATAACGACTGTGTTAATAATGCTAATTCTGATTAATACTGCTTGCTTTAAAGCAAGTTTTTCTTGATAGGGCGGTGATTTAAATTGCGTGAAAGTATTGGTAGTGTATTTCTATATAATATAATAATTATATTTGTCATTATAGTTTTTGGACTTCTTTCAGCAACTATTAGTTATTATAAGGCTTTTAAGGTTAATGAACGTCTTTTATATTCTTTAGATAAGTTTGAGGGTTATAATCAATTTTCTAAGGAAGAGATGGAAAATTTTTTGACAAGTATTGGTTATACATATAATCCAGATGGTCAAAGAGAGTGTCCGGAGGAAAAAGATGGAGGTATTTTAATTAGAGCTAAAAGTACAAATTATTTATATTGTGTATATTATCATGAAGATGATAGAGGAAGTCAAGAACAGGATGAACTTAATGGTGATGAAGAGCCGGTATATTATAATTATGCGCTTACTAGTTATATTTATGTCGACTTACCAATTGTTGGCGCTTTTAAATTACCTGTGTATACAAAAGGTGAAAGAATATATAATTTTAGTGATAGCCAAGAACAGGGGGCGAGAGTATGAAAGAAGCTATAGCAAATGCTGGGATATTTAATCTTGTTATTATATTTGTTATAATTCTAATTGCTTTCTTTATTGGGTCGCTTTCATATTCTAAAGCTTTTAAGGTAAAAAATAAAATAATCGAAGAAATTGAAAAAGATCAAGCTTATACTACTGGCGTAGATAATTCTACTGAAGAGAGAGTAGAGGAATGGATTGGAAATATTGGATATAGAGTAAATACTGGTAATACCAGAAACAGTGCTAATTGTCCTACTGTTACTGGTAATGGTGGAGAACAAGGCAAACTTGTCAATTCAGATGGTGATTATCAATATTGTGTATATGAGTTTGATACTTGTACAACTGGTTCTGATAAAGCTAAATGTGGTAAGTATTACCGTGTAACAGCTTATATGTATTTTGATATTCCAATTATAAGTGGTCTACTTCGAATTCCTGTAAATGGGGAAACGATGATATTTAATGAGATAGATAGTTAAGGAGGCGAGGATGAGTGAATGTAATAATTGCTAATAAATACCGTGATGCTTTAGCTAATTTAGATATTGAAGTCATTAAAAAATTGGAAGGAGAATTTACTGTTGATGAAATAATCGAAACTTTTAAAAATTTCTTTTTCCAAAAAATGATTTTGGATATCACAGCTTTAAAGGATTATAAGAATATAAAAACATTACAACAATTATCTTTATCACTTGACATGGATAGATTGATATTGTTATTGGATGGTTCACCCGAAACTTCTGATCCGGAATATTTATCTGATTTAATTTCTATGAGAATATATAATTTTACGATGAATGTTGAAGGTGTTAAATGGTTATATGAGCATCCTAATAGTTATCGTGATGTGGCGCAGTATCATCAGTTAGATACTACGCATGAGACGAATTATATTAATTCTGCAACTCCTCAATCTCAAGTATATCCAGAAATTAAGCAAACAACAGTTATTTGTTTTAAGGATATTACTCCTGGAGCAGGAGCAACTACATTAACTTATATTGCTAAAAAGCAACTTGCTCGCAATTATGATGTTGTAGCTATTGAAGTAGATAAACATGATTTTATGTATTTTGATGAGGATAAAATGTATAGTGTTTCTAGTAATGAACTAGGTAATACTATTTCTAAGTATAATAGTGCTGAGGTTGTTTTAATAGATGGTAATACTAGTCCAGTGACGGAGGCTTTAGCTAACGAGACAATTTATTTATTGGAACCATCTAAAATTCAACTTAATAAATTATTGGCTCGTGATCCTAAAGTTTTAGAAAACAACAAGAACAAAAAAGTTGTTTTGAATCAATGTATGCTTAGTAATCAAGACATTTCTGATTTTGAATATGAGACAGGACTAAGTGTTTTTGCGACTATACCACCTCTTAATGATCAAAGTTCTGATAATGAGGCGCTAGATAGGTTTTTAGTGAAGTTGGGTTTTTATAAACAAACTCCTTTAGAGCAAGGTGGTAATAAAAAGGGACTTATGGGTTTATTTAAATAGGTTCTTTTTTTCTTTCTTTTAAACAGTTTCTATTGACAAAAATTGTAATAAAAGGTATATTTATATTATAAGTTATGAGGAGGTTAATTTTATGAATTTAGTTAATACTTTAGAATACTGTGCAGGGACTTTAGGTGGTGGTATTCCAGAGGGAATTGGTAATGTTGTACATTTAATTGTTCTTGCTATTCAAGTTGTAGTTCCAATATTATTGATTATTTGGGGCATGATTGACTTTGCTAAAGCTATTATTGGCCAAGATGAAGATAAAATTAAAGCTGGTCAAAGAACTTTTATTAAAAGATTAATTGCTGCTGTTGTTGTATTTTTAGTTGTTACAATTGTTAATTTAGCTATTAATTTAGCAGCCAGTGTAGGTGGGGAAGGAAATGATGCATCTACTGCTTGGACTTGTGCACAAGAATTGATAAATGGTCATTAATCTATAAAATTTAATTTAGAAAGTAGGAATTTGATATGGATTTATTTTATCTATTAGATGCTGCTGATTCTACATTATGTGAAGGTATTTTGGTTCCAAATGTTTTATTTAATGTGGTATCAACAATTATTACAGGTATTAAAATTGTAGTCCCAATATTACTAATTATATGGGGAATGTTAGATTTTGCAAAATCTGTTGTTGCTAAAAAGGAAGAAGATATTAAAAAATATCAAAAAGCCTTTGTTTCACGTCTTATTTCTGCTTTAGTTGTATTTTTGATAATATTTATAGTTCAACTTGCTGTTAATTTGGTGTCGGGGGTAGAAGATAGTTCAAATCCAGATGGTACAACTGTCAGTGATATATGGAGTTGTAGTAAGAAATTTATTAATGGCGTTGATACAAATACTGAAACTGAAGAATAAAAGGTTCTTTGTCAAATAGTGTTGGTAGACATTAATTTGATACAAGTAACTGTGAATGGAAGGATGATGAAAATCATCCTTTTATCATGCCAGAAATAAGAAATACTCTAGCTACAAAATGATCATATTTTCTGTAACCAAAAGCAATTCTTTTAATGCATTTAATAAGATTGTTCTTTCCTTCAATAACACCATTATTAATATCATATTTAAAGGAATTTTCAATATATTTAATATTATCTTTATATAGTTTAATAACTTTATTCATTTTATCTGATATATTATTATTTTTATGAAAAACAATATTTTTAAATTTATTGAAATCTTTATCTTTAATAGAATTAATTAAACCTTGATAACATTCATAAGTGGATTTTAACGTACTATCAGTATTAATTAAGTAATTAACGATATCTTTTTGTGAAACTTCTTTTTTGAAATGGTTATCATATTTTTTTATATCTGATAAATCATTTTCATTTTTAACTATTAGTTTTCAAAAAGTTTTAAGTTTATTATAATTAGGATTGGATTTATAACAAAGTTTAACTCTAGTCATATTTAAAGCGTTGTAAGCTTGAATAACAATATGAAATCTATCAATAACAATATTAGCTTTTTTAAATAATTTTTTAGCCAAATAAATATAACCGGAATAAAAATCGATAGAAATCAATTTCACTTTATCTCTTTGCTTTTTGGAATATCTTCTAAAATATTTTTCTAAGTCTCTAGATTTTCTAGAATCATTAATATCAAAAATATTACCATTTTTATTATCAACAATCATAAAAGCCATTTTACCTTTAGTATCATTTGTAGCTTTAAACTCATCCCAGTTCATAGAAGTAGGTAAGCATTCATGTCTTAATACTGTATGAGAAGATATTTCATTAAGTTTTCTATCGATTTTAGAAACAGAAACATCAAGTCTTTTAGCGATATCTTTTTCACTTTGCTTTGTCATTAATTCTAGATTAATTTGAAGTTCAGTATTATTGGAGATATTTTTATTTCTATCAACGATATTAGTTTCAGCGATAAAAGTGTTTTCACAATGCTTACAGAAAAATCTTTGTTTATGAAGGATCAGTAAAGATAATTGATTAGAAATTTTAGGTATTTTAATTTTACAATTTTTTCTAAAGCCCCATTTAATAATATCAGCAGTAGACTCATTTATAACGCCACAACAAGGACAATGAGATGGATTATAAGTTAAAATACCTTCAATAAGTTTATATTTTTTATTTTTTATAATTTTTTCTTGGATATTATTTAAAATATAGATATTAGGGTCTTTAATATTTAACAAATTTAGTATATAATCATTATTAGACATGTAATCACAACCTTTCAATGTTTTAACCAATTACATTGTATCAGATTACATGTCTTTTTTATACTAAAATAGTGTCAGTGATTTTTACTCACCAACACTATTTATAATACAGCCGAATAAAATTATCGAATTGATAGTTTTATTTTTTTGCTATTTACTTGTTTCTTGTTTGTTACTTCAATAAATTATGTTATAATGGTTGTATAATAAGGTAAGGGATAATATGAAAAAGAATATGAATAAGTTAATGCAATTTTTGTTATTTTTTGTGGTTTTTTTTATAGGTACTAAAGGAGTAGATGCAGCCTGTAGTTGTTATTTCATAGGACAGTTGATGACAGATAATGATAGTTATAGAACTGATTATTTACTTGAAGTTAGCTTAACAGCTGGGCAAGATCCTAAAATTGTGTATTTTGGTGAGAGTGGCTTCGATGTTGATTCTGGTAAAAGTGGAGCTTATAATGATTTGACTGATGATATTGTTTCAAATAATAAATTTTTGTATAACTTTAGAGATGAACAAAGAGAACTTGCTGATAGTACTGCAAATAATAATTGTCCTACATCAGGAGCTTCATATGGGTGTAATCGATTTACCATTTACTATGAAAGTTGGGATGATCCTACTGGGCATAGAGACAGACGACTTCTTTGGAAGGCACCGTCCATTAACATTCCTATCATAGGTGAACAAGAAACTTGGGATCCTACAACAGTACATACTGATAGGTTTACTGCTATTTCAAAAGACAATTATGAAACTTTGAAAAAATCTAATAATGTTGCTGGGACTATGGAAGATGAGGGCTTGGGAGACTCTAATTATACTGCAGAAATTGAAGCTATAAGAAAGTGGGCAGCAACTACTGGGCAAACTAGTGTTACAGATATTGGAGATCCTTGTAATATTATTGATGGTGAACTTCAGAATCTATTAAGTTTAATTTTTTGGATTCTTAGTATTTTAGGAATTATATTAGTAGTTGTAATGACAGCACTCAGCTTTATAAAAGCTATTGTTGGTTCTGATGATGAGAAATTTCGAGATGCTTTTAGACATTTAGTTATAAGAATTGTTGTTGTTATTATTTTACTATTACTTCCTATGATTTTGGACTTTATAATAGGCCTTATTAATGATAATATAGCTGGTGTTGTTAAAATAGGATCAGATGGCAATCCATTCTGTGATATTGCATAGTAAAGGAGGTTTTTATGACTGATGTTTTGATAGATCTTGAGAGTTCTTTAATGTTTTTCCTTGATAATGTTGCTTATAGCTTTATTGCAATTGATTATAAGTTGAGGCAAAAATGTAAATTTTAATATTATTGTTGTTTCATAAGTAAGTAAAGTATAATTTTGTTTTTAATAAAGTAAAAGAAGAAACATATTTTTGTTTTTTCATATATTAAATGTTTGTGACTGAATTAAATTATGTTATAATGGTTATGTGTAATAAGGTAAGTGATTTTATGAAAGAACATATAAATAAATTGTTAACTTTTCTAATTTTGTTTGTGTCTTTCTTTATAGGTACTAAAGGAGTAGATGCAGCCTGTAGTTGTTATTTTATTGGGCAGTTGATGACGGATGATAATAGTTATAGGACTGACTATTTGCTAGAAGTTAGCTTAGAAGCGGGTCAAGATCCTAAGATTGCGTATTTTGGTGAAAGTGGTTTTGATGTTAATTCTGGTAAAAGTGGTGCTTATAATGATTTAACTGATGATATTGTTTCAAACAATAAATTTTTGTATAATTTTGATGACGAAAAAAAAGAACTTGCTGATAATGTTGCAAATAATAGTTGTTCTGTGACTGCGGCTTCAGCAGGATGTAATCGATTTACTATTTACTATGAAAGCTGGGATACGCCTACTGGACATAGAGACAGAAGAATTCTTTGGAGTCAGCCAACAATTGATGTTCCTATCCTTGGTGAACAAGTAACTTGGGATCCTACTGCTGTTCATAGTGATAGATTTACTGCTATTTCAAAAGATAATTATACGAAGTTGAAAAAGTCTAATAACGTTGCTGGAACTATGAAAGATGAGGGCTTGGGCGATTCTAATTATACTACAGAAATTGAAGCCATAAAAAAGTGGGCAGCAACTACTGGGCAAACTAGTGTTACAGATATTGGAGATCCTTGTAATATTATTGATGGTGAACTTCAGAATCTATTAAGTTTAATTTTTTGGATTCTTAGTATTTTAGGAATTATATTAGTAGTTGTAATGACAGCACTCAGCTTTATAAAAGCTATTGTTGGTTCTGATGATGAGAAATTTCGAGATGCTTTTAGACATTTAGTTATAAGAATTGTTGTTGTTATTATTTTACTATTACTTCCTATGATTTTGGACTTTATAATAGGCCTTATTAATGATAATATAGCTGGTGTTGTTAAAATAGGATCAGATGGCAATCCATTCTGTGATATTGCATAGTAAAGGAGGTTTTTATGACTGATGTTTTGATAGATCTTGCGAGATCTTTAATGTTTTTCCTTGATAATGTTGTTTATAGTCTTATTCCAACTATTTATAAATTATTTGTATATTTATCGGAAGTTGATTTATTTACTGGGAATTCTGAAATTAATAATTTGATTAATCATATATATGTTTTATTGGGAATATTTATGCTTTTCAAGATTAGTTTTTCTCTTTTGCAATATATTGTTGATCCAAACTCTTTTAGAGATAGTTCTAAAGGTATGGGAAAATTAATTACTAATGTTTTAGTCGCTTTGGTATTGCTTGTTAGTGTTCCTTCTATCTTTAGTTTTGCTATGGATATTCAAAGAGTAATCGTTCAAACTAATGCAATAGGTCAACTTATTTTAGGAGATGCTTCTGGGTCAACTAGCAGTGATGTTACTGGTAATATGATAACTGTAGAAGGTGTTAATTCTATGGCCAGAGATTTACAGTTTATGTTATATGGAACTTTTTATTCTATTGATGAGAATGCTATGAAATCGACAGCTGCTAATGACTCTACGAATGGTGTTTTAAGTAGTTGTAATGGTACTTCTGGAATCTTAGGCTCAGTTGATATGGCTTATGCTAATAATGGAGATTGTTTAAATCAATTTGCTACACAATTAGAAGAAAATGATGAAACGTCGGCGAATAATGTAACTTTATTTAGTTTCTTTAAATATGTTAATGAAAATGGCGAACTTAAGGATGAACGTGAATTTGAGGATTTTGGCCGATTATTGAATTGGAAGGTTGATGGAGAATATGTTATTAATTATTTACCATTCATTTCAGCGGTTGTTGGTATTTATGTTGTATTCTTATTGATTAGCTTTTCTGTTGATATTGCAGTTCGTGCTATAAAATTATGCTTTTTGCAGATGGTCGCTCCGATTGCTATTATTTCGTATATAGATCCTAAGGAATCGATGAGTAATGGAAAATTGCACAGTTGGATTAAGGAATGTGCAACTACATATTTTTCATTATTCTTAAGATTAGCTACAATATATTTGGTAATGTTTGTAATTTCTATGATAGCTTCTACAGTTATTTCAAATGGTACTAATATTGGAGGCTTGTTATCTCAAGATACCGGTTATAATATTTGGGTTTATCTTTTCCTAGTTATAGGTGCGTTTATGTTTGCTAAGCAAGTTCCGAATATTATAGAAAATATATTTGGAATTAAAGGCTCTGGAGATTTGAATTTAAATCCATTTAAAAATGCAGGATTTAATGCTTTAGCTGGTGGAGCTGTTGGATTAGGAATTGGAGTTGCAGGTGCAGCTACTGGATCAGGAATTGGACGTATAGCTACTGGAACTTTAGGCGGTTTTGCAAATGGCCTTGGCGGGAAAAAGATAAATGAGATTGCTAATATGCAAGCAGATACTAATAGGAGGTTAGGTATGGCAAGATCTAGTGGTTCTGACTTTTTTGGCCGAATGGGAGCTAGATTTTCTAGCACATTAGGAACTCCTGGTGCTTTAGGAAGAACAGCAAAGAGCAAGAATGAATTGGAGTATGAAAAACGAAAAATCGAACTCGGCCTTATGGATTCTAGAAGACAAATTTCATTAAATAAAGCTACAAGTTCTTCTTTGGATGCACTTAGAGATAGGGCTGTAAAGAAAATTCAAGAAGGAAGAGGAGCTCAAGGTGCACATTATCAGGAATTGTTAAGAAATGCTGCTGAGGAAGAAACAAAAGGTAATGGTGCTAGAGCAGAAGCTATTAGACAAGAAGCACAAAAGTATTTGTATAGTGATGGTGCGGATAGCTATGTTACAGAAAACTTAAATAGCCAAGATCCAAATGCTGATATGGCTATAAAATCATTATATGATACGGCTTTGGCAAATGCTGGTTTGAGTGGACATGCTAGTAGCTTTACTATGGATGGACATAATTTAGATAGTCTAAGTAAGCAAATTTCTGCTAGCGCTACACAACTTGAAACTAAAAATATACCTGCAGAACAAGAGATTAAGAATCTTCAAGACAAAATGGATGAGCTTAAAGATAAAGAGCAAAAGCAGAGAGCTGACGTTGAGGCTGTTAGAGGAAAAGAAGGCGGTCCAAGAGGCCGTATGCCTGGTGGTCCTAGAAGATTTGGCGGTCCAAGGCATTAATTAAAAGGGGTGATTAAATGCAATTCTTAATTCCAGCAAACACAAAAAAATCAATGCTTATATTTGGAGCATTTACAACATTTGATTTAATCTTATTTGCTGTTGGTATTGGAGCGACATTGCTCATGCTAGTGATAATATCTCCGAATACTTTATTAACGGCAATTATTGATTTGCTTCCGGCACTTATATGTGGCTTTTTGGTACTTCCTATACCAAATTACCACAATATTAGGATAGTGATTCAAGAACTATATAGGTTTTATACAACAAGACAAAGATTTATATGGAAAGGATGGTGTGTGAACGATGAGTACGGAGAGTCGAAGCAAGTACACAAATGATTTTGTGCCAATAAAATCGATTACAAATGGAGTTATTATTTGTAATAATAATGAAAAGGTTACCGGAGTTAAAATTCAACCGAGAAATATCTTTATTCTAGAACCTGACATGCAAAATATGATTATAACAAATTTGAGAAATGTTTATAATATGATTGATTATGAATTTTGGATTATAGTTGCTGACAGACCGGTGGATATTACGGCTTATTTATCCAGATTACAATTACTTTATAATTCACAGACTAATCCAGTTAGAAGAAAATTAATAATGGAGGATATTAATAAGGCTAATTTATTTACAACAACATTAAATGTAGTTGATACAGAGTATTATTTACTCTTTAAGGAAAAAGATATGGATAAGATTCAGAAGAAAATAAGAGGTTTGATTCAAGCTTTCGCTAACGCAGGACTTAGTGTTACACAAACGTCTAATGATGATTTGAGAATCATTTTAGATAACTTCTTAAATGGTGGAATGACAACAACGTTTGGGACGGTGATGAGTTAATGGATATTAGAACGCAAATTGCCCCTAAGGGGTTGGAATTTAAACCAAGTAGCTTTGTATCTAGTGATAAATATTGCTCTATATTAACCGCTATTTCTTATCCAAAAATAATTACACCTGGCTTTTTAGCTAATTTAACTAGTATGCCAGGGATTAAAATAGCTATTAAACATATTCCGCTTCCTTTTAGTGTTATTCAAAAGATGGTTAATAAGGAAATTGCTGATTTGAAAACACGTTATCAAGAAGAAAATGATTTAACGATGCAAGAGAAACTTCGTCAAGATTATGAATCTTTGGAAGAATTTATTAAACAGTTGGCAGCTAGCCAAGCTAAGATATATGATTTTCAATTACATATAATGGTAACTGCTGATTCGGCTGATGAATTGACAACTAAAAAATTACAGTTAAAAAGTTATTTGGAAGCGATGGAAATGAGGGCAATACCTTTAAGATTTGAACAAGAAAAAGTACTTAAAAGTATGTTGCCAATTTTCCCTAAACAAGATGTTGAGGAAAGAATTGGAACACCAATTCCTTCACCAACATTAGCTGCAATGTATCCATATGTCTTTGATAGTATCAAAGATCCTGGTTTATCTACTTTACTTGGAGTGGATTTCTCTGGTGGTGTTGTATTATTTAACCAATTTTTATATCAAATTCAAAAAGAACATAATAGAAATAATGCTAATATGATTATTTTAGGTACTTCAGGAAGTGGTAAGTCAACGGCAGCTAAGTTGCTTTTAAGAAGTCATATTAGAAATGATTATAAAATGGTTTTAATTGATCCAGAAGGCGAGCTTGAAGATATGGCAAGACTTTATGGTGGAGATTTTATCGATTTAGGTAAAGGCGGAGAATTTGGTATGATTAATCCACTTGAAGTTATTATGGATGCCGATGAGGAAGAGATTAAACAAGGTATGGGTTATGCGGTTCTTACTAGGTCTTTACAAACAGTCAAAGCATTTATGAAGTATTATGATCCATCAATTACTGAAGATGTTATTAACGTATTTAGTGAAATGGTTCAAGAAACCTATAAACGTTTTGGCATTGATTTTAATACTGATTTTACTCACTTTACTTCTAATGATTATCCAACTTTTAGAGATGTATATGCAACTGTTAAAGGAAAAATTACAGCTATGCCTGAGCAAAATAAAGAAAGAGATATTTTGGAACAGTTAGAATTAAAACTTCGTCCACTTATTAGGGAGCTTAGATTTTATTTTGATGGTACCACAACAATATCTCCAAAAAGTAATTTTATCGTATTTAATATTAAGGAGTTAATGAATACTGATACAAATATTAGAAATGCATTATTCTTTAATGTTTTAAAGTATGCATGGAGTTTAACATTGGATCCTAGTATTAATACAATATTAACGGTTGACGAGGCACACGTATTATTATCTGGCAATAATACTTTAGGTGCTGATTTCTTAGCACAAGTTCAAAGACGTGCTCGTAAATATAATACTGGTACAATAATAATTACCCAACAACCAACTGATTTTTGTGATCCTAGTGTTATTACACAAGGTAAGGCTATATTTGATAATGCTTCTTACTATTTAGTAATGGGCCTTAGAAAACAGGCAGTTGAGGATTTAGCAAAATTGATAGATTTAAATGATAATGAGAAAGAAAGTATAAAAGGATATAATCAAGGGGAAGCCTTGTTTGTATGTGGTAGTAAACGAATGAGAATTAATATCATGGTTACTCAACAAGAATTAGATTCTTTTGGTTCTGGTGGAGGACTATAATAATTTGAAGTGGAGGTGGTATAATGGCTTTACCAGCAGTTTTACTTAAAGCAAAAAGTGCTATTTCAAAAGGTGCTAATGCAGTTAAAACAGCAAAGCCTATCACCTCTAATTCAAATGAAGAAGAAGTAAAATCGTTTTTTGCTGTTTTTAAAATTCCAATTTTTTTGGCAACCCCTATTGTGGTATTTGTTGTTTTGATTTTTTTAATAGTTGTGTCAACGCCTGATATTCTTTATGGTTATGTTTCAGATCTTGCTGGCGGTAATTCTGATAGTAGTGGAAGTAATTATAGTGGCGACATCGGTTATATACAGTGGGCTGTTGATATTGCTAATGATGAGAGTCATGGATATAGTCAATGTAAAAGAAATGGACCTGATTATGATTGTTCAAGTTTAGTATATTATTCTTTATTAAATTCTGGTTATTCACAAGCTGAATTGGGTAATAACCCATTTAATACGGGAAATGAATCAAAAGTTTTAACAGGGATAGGTTTTGTAAGATATAATTATGTTGAAAGTGAGTTGCAATCTGGAGATATATTGTGGAAAGTCGGACATACTGGAATGTATGTTGGAGATGGACAAGTTGTTGAAGCTGTGCAAAATGAAAATGGAAAGATATGTGGTGGAGAGTCTGGCGACCAGACTGGTTCAGAAATTGTAGTACATGCTAATCCTGGTGGATGGACAGCTTATTTTAGACAAGAAGGATGAGGTTTATGAAAAAGAAAATTTTATTATTTATCTTGTGCTTTTTTTTAGTAACGGGTTGTGATGTTAAATACGATTTGACTATCGATAATGATAGTTATGATGAAATAGTAACCTTATCTTTTTTAAAAAGTCAAAATACATATGATGATGTATCTAATTATTTGGAAGATGAAATTCCGATTTCCTATAATCCTTCAGAAGGAGTTTATTATGACTCAAAAATTGAAGAAGATGACAATTATTATAATTTGATTTATAATTATAAACATGATATTAATTCTTTTACACAAAGTTATTTTGTTAGTAATTGTTATCCTGATTTTAATGTTGAAAGTAATGATAAGCAAATTGTTTTAACTAGTGGAAGTCAGTTTACTTGCTTTGAGGGAGACGATGGTCTTTCGGCTGATAGTGTAGAGATAAATATTACAACAAATTTAGAAGTATTAGACAATAATGCCGATAGAGTTAATGGAAATACTTATACTTGGAATATTAATGAGAGTAATTATAATAATAAGCCAATAGAAATGACACTTCAAAAATCTTTTGAAATAGAAGATGTTGTACCTCAAAATGAGGCTTCTAATTTATCTTTTATTATTGTAATTGCTATTATTGTGGTAGCATTAGTTGTGTTTGTTTTTGTAAAACATAAAGCTAGAAAAAATAATAACATTTGATTTGGTGGTGGTTAGATGAAAAAGATTTCTAAATTTTTGAAAAAACAAATAAAGAAAATTTCTTTTTTGTCTATAATTTTATTGGTTATATTTGTAAATACTAGTAGTGTATTTGCGAATTATATGGGAGATAATATTAAAGGAAATAAAAAAGTACAACAGTTATTTGAAAAAATTGAAATGATTCACGAGGCTTTTCCTAGACAAACTGATGAAGCAGCGCTTTATGCCACTTTGGTGCATAGAGGTACTTTAACTGATTATCTTGATGAGAGCTATGATCCTGATTTTGACTCTGAGGAATATAAGGATACTTGGTCAAAATTAGCGGTTGATATCGATAATTTAGTAAGTAATATTGGTCAGTCTATAACGACACTTGGTGATGCAGTTGTATCGGCTGGAGAATGTATATTTGGTGATACAAGCGGTGTTGATGAAACTAGTGGTTGTACTGATGAGAATGCTACAAACTATAATCCTTCTGCTGAAAATGATGATGGTTCTTGTGAATATAATAATGATTTTTTAACTTGTGTTCTAGATAAAACAATTGAAAAATATGCTGATAGATTAAGTGATACTGGGGATAGCACTTTAGAAAATAATATAAAAAAACCACAGGCGGTGGATTTATTAGTAGCAGCTACTATTGTTATGCTTGATTCTAGTGGTTGGACTGGAACTTATAGTGATGAAAATTATAAACAAGCATTAGCTGGCGATGGTTTAGTTGGTAATATGTTTGATAAAAATGATCCGCTTCAAAATTTCGCTTCTGTTGCAATGAATGGTGTTTTTTGTACAGTTGGAACAACTGTCGATATGTCATTGTCATGGTTTAACCCTGGATTTACAATGGATGGTAATGGCTTTGGTATTGAAGAGAATGCTATGGCCGGTAAGCTTAGCCGTTATTATACGATGGCTAATATTTGTCAACATGGTTTTATTGGGGCAACATATAGTCATGTAAAGAATCCTGATTTAAGTACAGAAGAAGGGAAAGAACAGTATCAAGGAAAAAAAGATATTGTTGCTGAAGAAATTATTGATCTTGCTGAAAGATTTAGATCTAATAATGATAACTGTTTATATGCTGGAACGGCTAGTAGTGGTGACATGGTCAATTGGAAACAAACTGATTCTAGATGGAGTAGTTTAACTTTGGGCGATGGAGGGCTCACTGTTGGTAAAGCTGGCTGTACATCTACATCTATGGCTTATTTGATTGCTAAATCTGGAACGACTTTAACAGTACCTAGTATTGATCCAGGAGTTTTTGTTAAAAATGTTAGTTATACTGATAGTAATTTAGTTTGGGATAGTTGGAATACTATCGCTCCTAATTTTACAATGCATACACAGGGAGCCTCGGTTAATATAGATAACGCGGCTGAGGTATTAGGAGAAGTTTTAAATACTCCTTATGATGGCCAATATCAACAATTTATTATTTTGTATTTAAGTTTAGGCCATTGGGTAGCAGTTGATCATGTTGCAGATGGAAAAGTTTATGTTTTTGACCCTTCGCCTGCGGCTGAAGGTGAAGGTATAGTAGAACTTAGTAAAGCATATAAGGGCTCTTCTTTAAAAAGTTATAATGCTTTTCATGCTACAGATGTACCATTTGGTAGTACTGGATCATCATCTCCATCTGTTACTGGTGGTGATAATTGTGGCGATGGTGTTACTTCTGGAAATATAATTATACCTGAAGAATATGGTGGTGGCGGATATACTGTTACTGTATACAATGATTTTAACTGGTCTTATAACCAGGGCGATGTATATGATTTATGGGCTGCTGCTGGTGCTCAGTGGGATGATGGTATTGCTGTACTAGATGGCAGATATCTAATTGCTTGTACTAAAAAATTTGGTAATGTTGGTGATAAAGTTGACTTTTTCTTAGATGATGGAACAAAAATACCAGCAATTATAGCCGATATTAAAAATGAAAGTGATTCGGGCGCTAATGAATGGGGACATAATAATGGTCAGAATGTTTTAGAGTTTGAAGTTTCTCATGTGGCATTTTATAGCACTTATAATGGTAGTAATCCAGGTACTAATGGATGGCATATGGAATGGTCTGGAAAAAGGGTTAGTAGTGCAACTAATTTAGGAGAAAGCGTTTTATAAAATATTATTTTATACTAAAATAGTGTTAGTAATATATATTACTAACACTATTTATATTATATATTTGATTTTATTGATTTGTAGCATTTTCATCTTTTAAAGTGATGTAGTTTACATCGATGTCATTATCTTCAAAAATTTGTTTAACTTCATCGTTAAATTCTTGGGCTTCTTTTTTCATTTCTGGACATTGAGTATCAAAACCATTGTTATTAACAATTTGACAATCAAATTCGTCATCTTTGTATGTTCCTTTTTGATATAAAGTACCAACTTCGCCTTCAGTGTTATAGCCTTCTAATTTATATGTTATTTCGATAGTGCCGTCTTGCTTAAAACTAGTTGTTATGCTTGTGACTTTTGTATCTGTAGATGTCGATTTGTCTTTAGTTAGTAAATATTGGTCGATTATTGCTTGGTATGTTATTTGTTCATCCCCACTATCTATTGTTTTTGTATATATATTATTTTCATCTTTTTGGTAATTGTTATTTTCAAGATATGTGGTGAATTTATTATTATTTACTGTTTGTAGATGATTTCGATAGAACATTATTCCTATAACCACAATTAAGGCTAACACAATGATAGCAATAATAATATTTATTATTTTTTTAACTTTTTTTTCGTTTCCATTTTCCATTTATGATCTCTCCTATTAAAATTATAGCAATTAGTTTTATAATTATCAATAAATTTTTTTTGATTTACTATGAATTTGTTTTTGTAAAAAAATTTATTTACAAGAACATTTGTGGGTGTTATAGGGAATGTATCAAAAATAGAATGTGATGATATGCAAGTATTTAAAGGTAGATAATTATTAGGTGAAATTATAATGTGATATGTTTCGTTGACATCTAAAAATTTACAATATATAATTAAAATAGGATTGGGAGGTTCATATGAGAAATGATGCGAAAGATAAAAAAAATATAAGATTTATTATAATTATTGTAATATTATTTATAATTTATATGATTGTGGCTTTTTTCCTTGTAAATAGAAGTGATAATACGACAACTGACTATTTGATAGTTGGTAATAATTTGATTTGGCATGAAAATGATGGCAAATGGTATCAATTAAATGATTATACTGATGAAGTAGGAAGTAATAATTATTGGGTTTATGATGGAACTAATGTGTCCAAGGCTAGTAGTGCTCAATATACGAATTACAAGTGGTATTTTTTTGATGAAAATTATAATCAAATTAGTAGTGATAATTTTAGAGCAGCATATAGTGGTGATGAGCAAATGGTATTAGCAAATTATCGAATTAGTAATTATGAATTTTCTGACGATGAGATTATTTCGGAAGCGACAGGTGAGACAGATAATACGAGATTAGATTTATATCAAACATCATTACAAAAGATAGAATATGATTTTGATAACGATGGTCAGTTGGAGACAATTTATACGTTTTCAGATTATGTTTTGGATGTTGTAAATTATAAACCAAAAAATTATTTAGTACTAGTTAAAAATAATAAAGTGATAGATGTCATTAAAACTGATGAAAATAATGTTTTAAATTTTGTCGAGGTTTTAGATGTTGATTTTGATGATGAGTATGAGTTAGTTATTTCTCAGGGAATTGTTAATTTACCAACTTTTGATTCTTGTTATCAAATATATAAAATTGAAAATAACAAATTAAAGAGAGTTCAAAATTGTTTATATGAAGAATAAAGGCGTGTAATAGACGCTTTTTATTATGTACTTTCCTTTGATTTATTGCGGATATTATTTTGTCGTGATATAATATTGTTAACTTGTAAATGGAGGGCATGTAGATGAAGTTAAAGTTTAGAGCAGATAAAAAAGATTGGATGATATTTGGAGGATATGCTTTAGTTTTATTATATTTTGTAGCCATTGCTATTTTAAATATTATGCAGTTTGCTAAAGGTGACTTAGATCATCCATTTCATGGTTTTAATCCATTTCCAGCCTTTTCTGGTGAGAATATTGGACTTACATTAACTTGTTATGTTATAGCTTTAGTAGCTAGTATTTTTAGTGTGTCTGATAGATTTTTTGATAGAGAAAAAGGTTTTGGTATTTCAACAGAAGCTAAGAAGGCGTCAAAAGGCTATTCAAGATGGACTTCTGTAGATGAAATGAAAAAAGAATTAACGATGGTTAAAGTTCAAGCACCAACTGCTGATGCTGGTGGACTTCCATTAATTAACGATGGTAAGAAAATGTGGGTTGATAATGGTGAGGGACATACTTTAATTATAGGTTCTACTGGTGCTGGTAAGACACAAGTTGCAATATTTCCACTTGTACATTCACTTGCCAAACATGATGAATCAATGATTATTACTGATCCAAAAGGTGAGATTTATGAAACAACTGCTGAAATGCTTAAGAAAAGAGGTTATAATGTCGTACTTTTAAATTTTCGTAATCCACAGCAAGGTAGTGGTTGGAATCCACTTCATTTACCTTATAAATATTATAAAGAAGGTAATTCGGATAAAGCTAACGAGTTAACTGATGACTTAGCTATGAATATCTTGTATGATGAAAATGCGCAAAATAATGATCCGTTCTGGGAAAAAACATCAGCAGATTATTTCTCAGGTATATGTTTGGGATTATTTGAGGATGCTAAAGAGGATGAAATAAATTTAAATAGTGTTAATTTATTTACAACGGTTGGTGAGGAAAAGTGTGGTCCTAATTCTACTTATTCTAATGAGTATTTTAAAACAAAAGATCCAACATCCCCAGCTTATATAAGTGCCTCTTCAACAATTTCGGCACCTAGTGAGACTAAGGGTAGTATTTTATCAGTATTTAAGCAAAAAATTAGGTTGTTTGCGGCTCGTGAAAATTTGTCAGAAATGCTTTCACATAGTGATTTTGAATTTGAAGATATTGGTAGAAAGAAGACGGCTGTATTTATTGTTATTCAAGATGAAAAGAAAACTTATCATTCATTAGTTACTATTTTCTTAAAACAATGCTATGAAACTTTAGTTGATTATGCACAGAAATGTGGTGGAAAATTACCATATAGAACAAATTTCTTACTTGATGAGTTTGCTAATATGCCACCTTTAAAAGATGTTGATACTATGGTATCTGCAGCTAGAAGTAGAAAAATGAGATTTTTCTTTGTTATTCAAAACTATGCACAATTAGCTGAGGTTTATGGTAAGGAAAAAGGAGATACTATTAGAGGTAACTGTACTAATATTGTTTATTTGATTAGTACTGAACTTTCCGCATTAAAAGAGATTAGTGAAATGTGTGGCGAAATTAAGGTTAAGACTGATAAGAAGGACAAAGATGGTAAAGCTATTGAAGAGACAAGGCCACTTATTACAGTTAGTGATTTACAAAAATTAAAGATGGGAGAAATTATTTTACTTAGACTTCGTATGGATCCTTTTAGGACTAAATTAAAACTGAATTATCAAATTGATTGGGGTGACATTGATAAGTGTGATAAAGCTACTTATTCAACTAGGGAGAAACAACCGTTACATGTGTTTGACTTGAAAACGTTTGTCAATAAAAAAAGAGAAGAAAAAAGAGAAGAAAGCATGAATAAACTTATTAGTCAAGTTATGCCTAATATAAATAGAAATACTACTTCTAGTATGCCAGGGGAGACCAAGCCAAATGGTTTACCTGGTATGAGTTCTGCTAATAATAGAAAACCAATGTCAATGGAGGAAATGCTTAAGAACATTGACAAGGCTGTGGAAAAACTTGAAAAAGAAGAGCAGCGTAAGCAAGCTGGTATTATGGGTAAAACCAATACAGTTGGTAAAGTTAATCCAGTAAAGGTTCCTGCTAATATGGCTAATGATAGTACAATAGATCCTACTAAAATTAGTACTAATATAACAAAGCCTAAAAAGTCTGATGATGGTGTAAAAGACAAGCCAATACAAACGATTCAACCAAGACCAGTAGTTATACCAACTACGCCTAAAAAAGATACTGTTGTTACACCAAAGACTGAGAAGAAACCTGAAGTTAAAAATATTATTAATAGTGCTGATTTTGCAGCTAAGATTACAAATAAAGTTAATCAAACGGTTAAAGAAGATAAGAATATTAATGTTAACTCAGATGTTAAACCTCAAGTTTCTAAACCAGAGGTAAAGAAAGAGGTTCCAAAAAATAATGATTATGTCACAGATGATCAGTTCTTCGATGATTTCTTTGCCGATGATGATGATTAATAAAAACTCTTTAATTTTTTTTAAAGAGTTTTTATATTTTAATATATAAGGAAATGGGAAGGTTCGGTATGTCATACAGAGCATGAACGTAATTATAAGGCGGTAGTTAATATAATGTTTAAAGGTTAAAAAAATACATGTTATATTTAAAGCAAGATATCTAATCATAAATTTTGACCATTGTTCTTAGTTTAATTTAATATTTATGAATTACTTTTTACATATAATATGTTAGAGGTGATTTGGTGGAAATTTCTATTGATGATTTTATGAAACTAGTTAATCCGAATATTATAGATGTTAGAATACCACAGAAATATAATGATAATCATATCCCTGGAGCGATAAATATAAATGCTAATAGTCTTTTAAATAGTCCGGAAAAATATTTAAATCCTAGTTTAACATATTATATATATTGTCAAAAAGGTACATCGTCTAAAACTCTAGCGCAAGTTCTTAGGGTTAAAGGTTATCAAGTTTTTAATATTATTGGTGGTTATGAAGCGTGGATTTTAAATTCTTAAACATCAAAGTGTAATTATTTTGATGTTTTTTGTATTTTTTAAAAGGAATTAAGGTATAAAGTGTCGTATATATCTATAGAAGGTAAAACTTCTTAGAAGGAGGAATATAATGTTTAAACTAGAAACAGAATATTTTGAACAGTTAGACGAAAAATTAACCCTAATTCCTTTAACTTACGATAAAGCTTTTAAAAGAATATTTCGAACAAATTTAGATATTTTAAAAGACTTTTTAAAAGATGTTATTCCTTTAGATATAGATA
>ENA-OPBZ01000252-OPBZ01000252.1-human-gut-metagenome-genome-assembly--contig:-NODE-252-length-31443-cov-19.458678_pt1 | contig 31443 bp, 39 predicted proteins | sample MGYA00241072_ERZ501459 | MGnify/ENA primary metagenome ERZ501459 (study PRJEB25962, sample SAMEA2042632) | human gut metagenome | biome: human gut; feature: human-associated habitat; material: faeces...
ACTTTTTTATTATCATTTTTGCCCTGACTGGCTCAGTTTTATTTTAGCATACATAAGTTGAGGGTGTGCCCGTGGAAGAAATGCTGAATCGGTCTTTTTATGAAGTATTTCGCAACGGAGATCGAAAATGGCTGGTATCTTACGCAGATGTAGCACTCAACGGCACAAAGCACACGCTGAAGGATTTTAGCCCTGAGATTGGGAAAGACCTCACCACATATTGCTATCAGCCCGAACCCGGTTTCTGCACCTGCATCCTGCTGCCAGAATAAATGCACAACCTAAAATGACATTTCGTTAAAAAGCATAATGTAAAAAAAAGGCTCTGATAAGACCAATTTTAGGTCATCTCAGAGCCTTTAATCGTTAAATGAGGCACAGGTTCGATAGATACTTTTTTAGCAAGTTCTTCAAGATAATCAAGCGTAAGTTCACTTTCTGATTTTGAATTGAGCTCATCTAATGCTTCCAATAACGTCAACATTACAATACACATCCTTGCTCATAGCCATATATTACCTTAGCCTGTCCACTTTCTTCGCCAGGCCATCCGGATATGTTGTAAGCTTTGAACGCGTCAGTTAACAAAATTTGAAGGTGTTCTTTATCGTTTAGCAATCCTTTTGGGAAATCAATACGTGTTATTTTCCAACAAACTTGTTGTTCATGAATACTCTTTATTGCTTGAACAGGTATCGGATTTGATTTATACATAAAGATAAATTCCTCTATATCATTATTCGTGTCATGATGGTTATAGCAATGTGCTAACCATGTTTCAGAATTTTTGTCAATAGTTAAGTACAGGGGCATGATACCTTCTGTCGTGTCCCTAAAGCTCCCGTATGGGTTCTTAATCTTTTTCTTAGCCAGTTCCTCTCTTTGCGTTGGAGTCAGCTTTTCATTAACAAATGCCATAGTCTAAACCTCACAATAATAAAAGTATTTAAGGGTATTTTAAAGAGAACCCTTATAAAACCTCTTGCTGCGCTTGTATAGTAAATACAATGAATGAAACGTAAGCACTCAGAATCTCTTCCTAATGAATTATATAGATTATTTAATTGTTTGGTTGGGATTCCATTTATTGAATTCGTGTTGCCAATTTCTTCTATATTAGGGTTAACATCCGGATTTGGTTTTAATTATAGCTTCATCAATTTCGGCACTTGGTGCAACCAAAACAACAGTATCATCTCCAACAGGACGTCACAATGTAACATCTTTGCCTGAAATATAGTCTTCATAACCTTTTTCAGATATTAAATAAGATGCACCTTTACTAAATATTTCGTCTATATTCATAATATACTCACCCCATAATCTTTAGTTGCAATGTTATTAATTCTTGTAATTTCCTGCCAAAGCCCATTTTCTTCATTCCAACCTTGCCATTCCTTACAAACACGAAGCTCCTTTTCGTGTTTTAATAGCGTTTCCTTCAATTTCTCAATTAACTCTTGATTAATGAATTTAAATGGTGCTTCGTGTCTTTTTTCATTCCTAATTTGATTCCAACATACCATAAACGCTATCCAATTCTTTGCTGGATCGCAATCAAGAAGATACAATATGGCTTCTTCGAATTTGGCAACAATTTTTTCATTTTTAGTTTCCTCATAAAGTTTGTATACTCCAAAATCTATAATTCTACTAAAATCCGTTGGTACATTTGCTGGAACAAAGTGACTTATAGGACAAGCATATCCTTTCTCTCCGCAAAGGAACTCAGCAACCTCATTATTTTCAAATGCTTTTTTTGTAAGTTCAAGCAGCTCTCCATTTGTAATTTGTTTTTCCAATTTCATAACATTTCCTTTCCCACCAAACGACGAATAAACATTTTCTATTTTTACATCAAATATATCTATTTGTATCAATAACGGGGACATCTTCTAAAATATCATCTATCATTGACGTTGTGAATTTGAATGTAACCGTCAAACCCTCCGCATCTACCCCACCGATGACTAAAGAAGTATAATAAACTTCAAGCAACTCGATAGAGTAAATTACCCAATCTCAAAAAGTTTATAGAGCTGCTTAGACCAAATTAGATGTGGAGATAAAGATAATGATAATGAAAACAACGATCGCAACGGTAAAGAACGAATTTCGCCTGACTGAATGGTCAGCCCAGATCCAGGCACAGAAAAGTAGCTGACTTACAGTGCATAAATGGTGTGAAGAAAACGGTGTCAATGTTAATACCGTTCACTTGAATTTTGTTCCGATTATTTCGCTGCTCATTTGTTATTTAATTCCTTGCCTTTAATCTATTCATTCTCTAAAATATATTCATATTTATTATCTTCGCTCCAACGGCTGTCTATATCCTTAACAGACAGCGCATTGATCGAGCCGTCATCTCTGCCAACAGCCACGATCGCATATTTATTGCTATCTGAAATTTCATACATATATACATCGGCTAAAACATGTTCCTTGTCATTGTCAAGAGATTCGGCATACGGAGCGCCGAATTTTTCCTTAAAGCTCAGAAAATCTCTGCTGTTCCATGCGGTTATATCATTATATTTTACAATACTTTGAGGATTGATTATCCTGTAAATATCTATAACTTCGTACTTATTGCCCGTCTGAGCCACTATATAACTGCTGCTGTCGCCATAACCGGAAGCAACGCAGCAGTTATGGTCTGCAATTTCAATAGTATTGGCAGTATTACACTCGATATCACCGGACTCATAATCCAAAGTATTTATGGATATGTTATAAACGCCGACCAGATCTTCCCCATCATCATGCTTTTCATCGATGGGACAAACTGCTATATATACCCCATATTTTTGCTTATCCGTGATAATATAAAATGATCTGGAAAGAAAAGCACTGGTATAATTTTTTCCTGAAGAACTGGCGCTCACAGTATCCTTTTCATACTCTGTCGTGCGAATTATATCGCCTTCAAATCCATCAATCAGCGCTTGTATATCAGCGTCAATACCATCTGAATTTTTCAGACCGTTACACAGTAAGGATTTTACGCCGTCTTTATCCCCATCGTCTATGTATGTCAATAATTGATCTACCGTATCTGCGTAGAACTGATCGTTATATTTATACTCAACACCGTTTATGATAGGCGTTTCTTTAATGGCACAACTACTCAGAGATATCACCAATGCTAAGCTCGAAATAAGGCTGATGACTTTTTTCATTTATTATTTCTCCTTCCAGTCTAATGTTGCTATGTAAGTCTCATCTGAGAATGACCACCCTGCAGTTCTGTCAGTCGCATCTCTGAAAGCCTCATACATGATCTCGCCATTCTCCATCCTCAATATCCGGTTTTAAGTATTCATACTTATCGTAAAAAAAACGTACTTACTCTTATCAGCACTATCAAAACGTAAAATATATTCCGCTATTTTACTGCTTATTTTTTCAATTCCACACTTTTGATTGGAAATATAATTGATCATATATTTTATCGTGTCTAAAGCTATAAACCTATAGTTTTTCCAATCTTCCGTTAAAATTGCCGTCAGGTTCTGTTAAAGCCCAAACACTTCTACATTTTGTACACTTATAATAAAATTTTTTATGTCCATAACCATCATACTTATTAATGGAGTGTTTTTTACAAAGTTTCTTTGCTTTTTTTAATTCAGCAATATATTTTTTTAGATAACAAAAATCGGAAATATCGTTAAACTCATCAACTTCAGCTAGTACTTCACAAACACATGATATTTTTATTGATTTTATAATATTATTTTCTATAACAATTAAAGGAGAACCTTTCCAATCAAACCATATTGCATCATCTGCTATAAAATACAACCGTTTCTCACCCAAAAAGGTTTTGTTTGCTATAGTCATCAATTCTATTTTTTCATTAATTGTTGCTTTTTTATTTGGATACCACTCTATTTTATTAGCAAGCACCAAAAAATAATCTATTCCTATTTCTCCATGAAATGTTGCTATTTTATCATTATATTTTACATGAATTTTATCGCTACTTGCTTTGCCTACTGTTACAAATTCCATATGCATTTTCAATTATCACTTCTCCTTTAACCAATTGATGATGCTTCCATTTAATGAAAATAGACCTGATAAACCTGATGTAAATTCAAAAGTTCTTGGAATGTTAATTAATAATTGATTGCTAGTTCCAAAATTAGCTAGCTTTGAAACACTTGTTACCATTGCTATAGCTAATACTGCTCCTATTACAATTGTTACTGTGATGAGAATCTCTTTCCAATGCTTCTTGCACCACTCACAAGCACTATCCACTTTTTCTTCCAACCAGCTTTTTTCAATATCCGGTTTCAGGTATTCATATTTATCATAAAAATCATTCTTGCTTTTATTGATAGCATCAGCCGTATTTTAGTCAATAGTCACAACATCGGAAATGTATTCATTAATATTTTCTTTCAATGACTCAAGTGATTCAATTTTGTCCTCTTGGGTCTGCGTTGATGATTTTATCGAGCTGATAACATCATCAACATTGCATATGCTGCTGTCAATTTTAAGCACTTTTGATTTCAGTGATTTCAAATCAGCATTATCATTAATAAATAAAGGGCGATAATATTTTACGGCATATTTAGGATCATTTTTTATTATTGACATAATTTTATTTTCAATTGTTTTGCAGTAATCATTTCCTAATTTATAGTATATAGCATTGACAAGGTGCAAAACCATTTTCAATAGTGCCATATGTTTTCTAAGTTCAATTATCTGTTTGCTTTTTATGTGTTTAGTGGTTCGCATCTTCTCATAGTTTAAACCTCGATACAGTATTCCAAATAATAAAAATTCCATCTCACATTAATTGTTTTTCAAAAACGCATACCATTCTGCTTACCAACATACATCCGTCGTTGCCGTTGGATCATTTGTTACCACTTTATGCTCTTATTTAAAATCAAGTGTAACCCAAAATCTTTGTGCGATGTCGACTTAATTAATAGGGTAAAGCCTATAATAATAGCCATTATCAGAATCTTTCTTTATACATTTAAATTCCGCTTCATTCTTTTCAAAACTTGCATATTTTACTTGTGTACTTTCGTTTTGTCTATATGGATAAATAATAAATTCTGGAATTTTATTTGTAAAATCATGATCTGAGACTTTGAAAAATTCTTCATAAGTAACATCGTTATTATTAAGGAAGATAATTCCATAATTCAAATCAAGATATGTATTATAATTTATATCAAATGCATCACATATATCTTTCGTTTGCGTTGACGGTCCATATACAATACACTTATCCCATTCAAAGCCAGTAAAATCAGACATATGTATAATAATCTCGGTATCATCATTACATTTTTTTATAATTTTATCCTTTAACGATTTTGAATGACGATAATTTATTATTGAAAAAATGCTCAGTATAACTCCCATACACAATACTCCAATCAAAATTACTCTAATATATTTCTTGACCAATTCAATCACCTTTTTTATTATAGTATTTATTATCTGGTTGAAATCCGTTTTCATCAAGTGTTTCCAATATAATTAAATCATCTTTGTATCGTTCGTATGAAAGTCGTTCTTTTACAGTCACATAATATCCATCATAGGTTTCCTTCACAATATTTAATCCATTTGTATAATAGTAATCTAATACTTTTTTTGCTATATCTTTGGATGTACTATCAATTGATGTTGTTTTTCAAATTTCCCGTCCAATAACATTGTTTAACAAATCAACTGCTTGATCAGCATCACCTAAAGTTTTAAACCTATGCGAGTATATATCTTTGATTTCATGAATAACGTTTTGATTTTTTTCATGAGCATTACCAGCTTGTAAGCCTATATTCTCTCCCCACTTACTTGTTATAATTGAAATCCAAAAAGTGTGTCGAAAAGCATTTACTTCTGATCCTTCTTGAACATCATTATCTTCAAAACATTTGAATAAAAGTTAAAGCATAATTAAATATTTTATCACGATTGATTATTTCTAAGATTGATATTGATTGTCATAAAGTTTTAAGTTTATATCAATCAGGAACTTCATCCCCATAAGACATACTGAATACCCGCAGCCAGTATGCGTCATCCCCTGAGTATTCTTTAACAGCATCTTCAATCAACTGATTTTGTAATTCTTTAACTATTAAATCAGGTGATCCGCTTGGTAAATGCCTTTCTCCCACATGATCGCTTATCCAATCGATTGTTGCAACAGTAATGCAATATTTATTTCCGTTTTCCAGTTTGACAAAAATATCAATATTATCATTTTTTATGTTACAATTCTTCAACGGAGTTGGATATTCAATTGATATTACTTTCATAACATTATCTTCTATTAAACTTTTTAATCTTTCATCCAAGCTTCATCATAATTTGGATGTTCATTTAAGCATTTCAAATCAATTCCATGAGTATCATGGCCTAAATATGAGAACTCTTCTAATTTTGGTAAGTTTAACACAAAGCTTATGTCTGTAATATTACAATAAGAAACATCTAAAGCTTTTAGATTATAAAGTTTATTTATAATTTCTTTATCAATTGAGTGTATATTCGTAGAATTTATATTGAGGGATACAATATTCTCCCAATTAACACTTTCATCATCCAGCTTGGTAAAATCAGCTCCTGAAATTGAAAGTGATTTCAATTCCGTTAATTCGGATAAATCCGGTAAAGTTTCAATTTGAACATCGTATAATTCCAACGATTTTAAATTCTTGAAGCTTCCCTCTGTTCCGAGCAAGTTAATATCGTCAATTTTAAAACGAGCACCCCCATAAGGATTAGATCTAATGCACAAACTTGATAGACTTCTGATATCTGCCAGCTTTCTTATTGAACCAATAGGTGAATCTACAATATTAACAGAAGTTAATTTTTTTAGTTTAGTTAACTCTTCAAAAAAGTTCTGTGCATCTGAAGCGTCACTGATTCCGACAATAGTAATTGTTTCAAGATTCGTTAATTTGCTGAGCAAATCATAATCGTGTCCCAAAAGTGCAACATCAGAACCCGGATCACAAACCAACTCACGTATCTCATCATAATTCTGACTTGTTTGATTAATACAATCGTTAATGGTTTTTCGTTTCCACTGTAAATCAGCTTCTGTTTCATTATCACTGTTTAAGAACCATATTCCGAAACCTATTACAATAGCCAAAAATATTATAAGAATACAAGTAATAATTATCATCGTAGAAAATATGGTTTTATGTTTCATTATAAACAAATCCCTCATTAAGTTAATCTTGTAAAAATGTTATAAAGGCATCAATATGCTGTTTATATTTATCTGCTCTCTTCTTTTTTTCTCCTACAAGTTCACCATCAATATAAGCACCCAAAGTAGATTTAACATCGTAATTTATATTATTGCGAATTTGATCAATACCACCATTATTTGATATGAACTCCGATTTAGGATCGATTCTGCCATCCATTACAGCCTTATTATATTCCTGTTGAGCTTCCAGAAAATTACTGCTACTGTTCTCAAATTTATACTGTATATTATTCGGATCAATATCAGATAAAAAATCCTGATCGTCATACCTTGTCGAAATAATATCTCCACTATAGGATATCATTCTATCAGTACTTCCATTAGCAAAATCCACAATGTCTAAATTATCGTTAAATTCAACATACTGTAATGCCTCATGAACAAAATCTTTCATAACCTCCGAGCCAAATTCATTTGCTCTCCTTTTAAACTCTTCAACAGTTGGAGAATTTTCCCCATTAAAAAGATTTTCCTCTTCTCGTGAGAATCCAAAATGTAATTCAATATTCTCATAATTAGAACCATGTTGCACATTTAGAGCAATTGCAAAATCAATAGCATCAGCCACATTTTAGTCAATAGTCACAACATCGGAAATATTTTCATTAATGTCCGAAGCCCAAAAAACAATAGAATTTTTATCTATTCTATATTTTACAAATACTTCATTATTGTATCTCATAAACCACTCCTTTACCCGGTAAAAATCCAGCATATATTATTTATATTCGCTTCCATCATCATTTACAAACTCAATTTTGAATGAACTATTCTTATTTTGCTTTCGCACCGCTTTGATAAGTTCAGTCAATTCATTCTTCTCGATATATCCTTGATGTTTTATCCAAGATATACTATTTACTGTTGCATAAAAACCATCTACGCACATTTCCCCACCAAATCTTGCGATATTCTCTTTGTACTCAATATCGACATACCATTTCGTACCTGTAATTTTAATTTCTTTCATTTTTTATTCCAATCATTTAATAATATTCCCGTCTGAGAAGTTCCTATAAACAAACTCCTTATTAGTGAACCAACCTGAGTAGTATGCGTAATCACATTAACCGCAGTAGGCGTATATATTGTGATATTTCCTACATTAGGATTTATTCTTAAAATAGTACGTTCAAAGACATTCCATACACTGGTTGGTCGAACAGTATTTCCGAGTAACGCTTCCACATTCCCTAAAGAATGCATTGCGTAGGAGGAAGAAGCACTATTCCATGCGCTTATTGTAGAAGGATTGGAAACATCCCAATTTGGAAGTTCAACACCCTTCGATGAAAGAGTTGTTTCCAAAGTAGATCTTCCCATTTTATCCGCACAATTTGCCGCTATTTGATCTCCGTTACATATACCCTCATCTCCAATTCCAGACCAGAAAGTTGACGAATCAGATTTAAGTGTGAAATTATATTCACTTGCACCGCTTATGGCTGAACGAAATTGAGGATTAGTTGTCCATTGCTTTCCATAATTTCTTAAATCGACATTTGAAAATCCTTTTACACTACTATAAATAGAACCAATGGAATAAAAACAATTCGATATTGTACTTGTCCAATTTAATATATTTTGAAATGTATTAAAAACCGAATTATAAATATTTCCCCATGTGTCATTTATATTTAATGTACCTGAACCAAAATCTGAAAGTTTCGCTATTGTAGCAACAGAAAGACTAGTTATCGTTGCAATTGTTGTAGCAAGACCTGCAGAAACTCCAAACGTTGTAAGCACAGTGGTTAATAATGGCACAAGAGCCATCCCACCAGTGGCAACAACAGCAACTATAGCTAATACTGCTCCTATTACAATTGTTACTGTGATGAGAATCTCTTTCCAATGTTTCTTACACCACTCGTCGACCTTTTTGCAACCGTCTTTGAATTTCTCCCAACGGCTTTTTTCACATTCGGGCTTCATGTAGTAGTACTCGTCGTAAAAATCGTCTTTGTTCTCAATAATAGTCAGAGTTTATACAGTTGTATTTTACTACTACTCCTAATAGTATCTAAAAGCTGTGAAACTTTTTCTTGGTTTGTGGGCATTTTATTACCTCCATATTGTTAAAGTAAAATAATTTTAATTGCCAACTATTAGTTTTATTGCTTTTATATTTTTGATTGCGACTAATCCCATTGCTAAATGAATACACTTTTACAATTTGACACAACTAATCTTTGTTGGGAGCTCTTTCCAGAAATTTTCCAACTGTATTCCAGAACTAATGTCTTTTTGTCTTAAGCTTATATAAGTCAAAACATCTTCTAAAGAATCCAATAACCCATATTTATTGACATATATACCTTTTGCATTTAAATCGTCTTTAAAATAGTTATATTCATTTTTTAAATACGAATAATATACATTACCAATGCAATCAAAACCTAATAATTTAGTTGGTAATTTAATTTCAGGAACAACGATTTCTTTGTTAGTTGTTTCATACAAAAGAATATTCGACTTTAGCCCATTGTTTTGACAATATTGAAAATATTTATATACAAACTTAAAATCAGGGACAATATGTTGCATATCATATTGCAGAAACCAAGTGTTATCTGCTTCCTCAGTTAACATCATAGCATTCTTATCATCATCTACATCTTCAAACGGCCATACATTATATGTATAATCATTATCTTTTACCTCGGATACAACATAACCATTTCTATACAACTTCATTCTCTCACTCTCCTAATCAATAATTTCCACATGAGAATTTTTGCCTGAAGGAACACGTAAATGCGGCTTACCTGATATACCTTCAGCCAATTTTGCTGGATCCATTCTATTGAAATGCGGTGGGGCTATACGAACTTTATCCTTGCCAAGTCCAGCTGCTCTACATCTATTTACATAATCTTCTGCCTCTAATCTTGTGACACGATTTATCTTGCTAATATTTTTTCCTTTCTTAACCAGTTTCTGCCGTTCTGGAAAATATTGTTTTCCATATTCTTTGCCAGCATTATGCACCAGTACACCCAATCTACCAACATGATAAGTATGAAAATCTTCTACCTCAAAATTATAAACCTTAACAGGTTCTTCTGTCAACTCAACATCAAAATTTTCAACTAAAAGAATGTTTTTGTTTGGGTCAAGAAGTTCATCACCGATTGCAAGTTCTCCTGCTTTGACAAAGCCACGACTATTTACATAGAACGGGTGGTCAACAGTTGTAACGATTTCTTCACCGTTCACAGTGAGATGAACAAGCGTTGTTACCTCTCTTATGTAGGTTTCAAGAACAGTTTTCGGAGAAGTTTCCATTGTTTCAGGGTCTGTTGAAATGACTTTATTGATTGCAACAATTACTCTACTTTAACCTTTTTATATACTCATCTATACCCATAACAAGCACCTCTTGCAACATTTCTAAATAACTTTTTTCCCCACCACTTTTTTTAATCATAACATCAAACACTTGTTTTAATTTACCATCAATCATAACTGTAACACCAGTTACCTTTTCACCAGTATTTGTATTTTCAAATTCTTCCGACATAATACGCATTTTATTATCCATTACGCACTCTCCTTAGATTTCGCTCTATAATTTTCCCATTAGTGGCAACTTCTTCTATCCATTCAGACCATGGTGCTGGTAATTCATAACTTCGACCAGGTGTAGATATATCAGTTAGCTTTGGAGCAGTTCCCCCTTGATTCAACGGATTTGAGCGATAACCATCTTGGCTTATTGTATTTTCTTGTAATAAGTCATCAAACCACTTTGGTACCTCAAATTCAACTGTATATGCTTCATTTCCTCGAACTTCATTTTTAAAATAAGTTGAATGTTCTCCGTTATCTATGCTAATATTTAAATTTTTATCCTTGTTAGCAATTGAAATTGACCCGTTTTCATTTACCGTTATTTTTTGTTGACTAGAATTACTGCTGCCATCTCCTCCTTGAACTCTTCGATATTTAACAGTCTCTTCATTTTCACCAAATGAAATCGTGTCATCTTCACCTATTTTGCGATACACGGTTTCACTTAAGTTATAATCTGCATTTGCATTATGAACCCAAACACCAATTTCACCAACATGATATGTATGAAACTCATCTACCTGAAAATTATACACCGTAACAGGTTCTTCTGTCAACTCAACATTAAATTTTTCAACTAAAAGAACATTTCCGTTTACATCAAGAAGTTCATCACCAACTATTAGTTCTCCTGCTTTGATAAAGCCTTGATTTTTTACATAAAACGGGTGGTCAACAGTTGTAACGATTTCTTCACCGTTCACAGTGAGATGAACAAGCGTTGTTACCTCTCTTATGTAGGTTTCAAGAACAGTTTTCGGAGAAGTTTCCATTGTTTCAGGGTCTGTTGAAATGACTTTATCTCCTGACTTTATCTTTTCTATGGCAACCATTCCTGCTACAGCCATGACAAGAGTTCCAGCAACGAAACAAGACGGCTTAACGCCTGCTTTATTTGCCGCACTGTTAAAGCCTTTATTCATTCCGCCTGTAAATACGGCAACACCGGCTATGCTAATCTGTGCAAATTGTAAATTTCTTCATTCAATTAGTTAAAAAGACCAAATTGATTTATCTCTTTCATTAAGCTTTTGCTCTATCTTATTTTCTATTATAAAAAAATATATGTCTTTAATAAAAAGCTCTAAAACTTCTTTTTGTACAATTGCGTAAAGGGTATTATTTTGTCTACTATTCTCACTTTTAACATCAAAATGTATTGAATCTATTTCGCAATCCGCAGAAAACTCACCTAAAAGCATTGTAAATAATGGATTATAACCTTTATAATTAATATATACATTCTTTAATAAATTATTATTAACAATCTTTATCCTTAAATCAATTTCGTCAAAAGCATAAATCTCATAGTTTTCTTTCTTTTCAATTTTGTACATATGATTACTCCTTAATAACTATTAAAATTTTCATCATAAAGTCCTACACATGCATCCATTGCCGGATTTGTTCTCATCGATGAACTGATAATTTGTTCTGGTGTCTTGCCACTAGAAATTAACGCATCATAAGACCTAGTTTGCATACGTTCTAAAGCAGCATTATATCCATTTTCATTTATAATATTTCCATCTAAATCGAGATAGGAATTTAACCTTGTTTGATTACGATAATCACAAATTAAATGTGCTATTTCTTCTGTAGAACATCCTTTATTTTTCATATCAGAAACTAAATCGCATATTGATCTATCATCTTCAATATACTGAATTCTTTTTTGCCTTGCACTTTCAACAAATTCCGGATCTGACCAATCCACATTAGCGAAATTTTTCAAACTGCCATCTTTTTTGGGTTTATAGCCATACACTGCATTGGGATCTTCTTCAGCATCAGCTAATACTTTGGGATTATCACTAGGATTATTATCATAATGACCGTTACCATATTTTTTCTGCATTATGAACTAATACACCTAATTCGCCAACATGATAGGTATGAAAAACCTCCACCTGAAAATTATACACCTTGGTAGGTTCTTCTGTCAACTCGACATCAAAATTTTCAACTAAAAGAACATTTCCATTTACATCAAGGAGTTCATCACCAACTATTAGTTCTCCTGTTTTGATAAAGCCTTGATTTTTTACATAAAACGGGTGGTCAACAGTTGTAACGATTTCTTCACCGTTCACAGTGAGATGAACAAGCGTTGTTACCTCTCTTATGTAGGTTTCAAGAACTGTTTTCTCGGCAGTTTCAAAGGTTTCGGGGTCTGTAGAGATAACTTTATCTCCTGCTTTTATGTTTTCAATAGCAACAAGTCCGCTTGCTGTTAGTATCATTGTTCCTGCAACAAAACAAGTAAGCGTTTCTTGATGCTTTTTCATTGAACTATAAGTGCTTCCGCTGAAAACTGCCAAAGCACTTACAGTAAATTGAAAACCATTATACAACTTGCTGGAGTGAAGTTTCTGGTTGAATTGCACAAAAGCAAACTATGTTTTAATTAATCAATGACTATTCATTATACATCTTTTCTATAAAATCATTGAAACCATATGCGCACAGTTGTGCATCTTCAATATGAATTGATTCAAAAGGAATTTCAATAATTGATATGTTTTCATTTCTAATATCAAATGCGTATGCAATGTCTCCACCATCAGAACCAAAATATAAAATTCCAGGAGTATATTGATTTACTGAATATGCTTCATTTAGTGAAATAATTTCTTCAATTGGCCATATAACCAAATATGAATTTTCTCCTAATTCACCTTCTGCACCATTTGAATACAACATAAATTCTTTATATTGAATAGGTAGCTTAACGCCAATGCGGTTCTCTACCTCCATTATTTCTTTTTCATCAGCGGACTTATTTAAATCCATCTTACTTACTAGATTGATAATATTCTTATTCATTACAAATTTCTCCACATTATTGTGAGGATTGTATTTTGTTTAAAAAATTACGAATAACTTTCTTCTCCATTTCGGAGCAACTTATTAGTACTTTTTTGGCATTTATTGAGACGTTATGCTTTTCTTCAACAGTTAACAAAGAAAAATTTGCATCTCTTAACGAATCAATACAAGTAATTAATAAATTACTATTTTCTGTTTGAGTTAATATTATCAGAATCTTAACACTATATTTATTGTTAACATCTGCCAAACATTCTGCAAGCCGTACTTGACTTTGAATATCATAATTTTGCATTTTAGAAATTAGTAAAGTCCATTCTAAATCTGAAAAATGTTTTAGAAAATCTTCACATAAGAATAATGCGTCATCATACCAATAATCATCTGAAAAATTCCCTTTTATGTATTCTTCAAATTCATTTAACATAAGTTTCCTCCTATTTGGATGTAAACCCAGTTGGCAAGCCAGTTGTTCCGCCACCTGTTGGATATCCTGCGATTACGTTGTTTCCTTGTTTTATAACTTCTATTTGAACTCCATCGATAATATCTCTATATAAATACGAATTGTCGGCTATTCTTTTACCAATAGGAACGCCATCTCCAACTTGTTTTATACTATCAATAATCTTAGCATCAGACCAGTTATCCGGGAAAATAGTGCTTGTTTTAATTTTGGATACATTTCCATCTGGAAACTCTGTTATGAATTTAATTTTTTTAGTTCCATCTGGGAATGTTTGTTGTACTTCTACTGAATATTTAGGATTAGCATCATTTATTTTGGGTGAATGTCCACCCTTAATTCTGTTGGAAGAACCTACACGTTCACCTTCAAGTATTTTATTTTCCATATCGGGTGTAACAACTGTGGAGTAATCTGCATTATGAACCAAAATCCCGTTCTTACCAACATAGTAAGTATGAAAATCCTCAACTTGAAAATTATAAACCTTTAATTTTCAGTCCATTCAATATTATCTGGCATTTCACGTTTATAAAAAAATTTTTTGGCTGCCTCGAAAGCTTTATCTACTGAGATAATTGAATCTCTTCTGATTTCAATCTCTTCTTCAGGCGTATTAGTATAAAAAATACAATAGTCATTTTTCTGATTTGTCTGGCAACCAACTGACTGAAAACCGAGTGACTCCTCGTCTGGAAAATAGGTGAGATTCGCCATTTCTTTGTTTACTAATACCACTAAGCAAGGATTCTCTTGAGTATTATTAGTAATCCAAAACTCGTTGACACCATCACCATATTTTTTTTTGTAATATTTCTGAAAATTCAGAAATATTATTTGCATATTCAATTCCTCCAAAATGTTTTATTTTCATTTGATTACCTTATTCCTTTCTTATTTGATTTTCGGAACAGTGCTATTTCCAATGTATGTCTTTGGAACTGGGATAGCACGAACATTATTTGCAACCGAATTACTTGGAGGTACCACGGTTAATTTAGCGCCTTTTGGAAGTAGAGCTGGAACTTGTCTATCGCAGAATCCACAAGTTCCATTAGGGTTATTATGAAATACAGTTGCTTCATTTATACCATTTTCTCTCATGTATAAAGCAGCTTTTCCTTCAACATGACTTGCTGATTGTGCTTTATATTGAGGATATGAAGGTGTCGATCTATTTCCTGATTTAAAAGAAATTTGCTTTCCATCTGTGAAGCACTTATAAGTACACCCACTCTTAAATCAGGCAATAGACCATATTCGATGAATATAAAATAACGCAACATGAGGCTATGTCTCCGAAACTATTAATGGAGGCATAGCTATTTTTTCTCTTGAAATAATCTCTCCGATGTGGTATAATGATAACTGATACATAAAGCATGACCAATTGTGAGGTGATTGCTATGAATATTGCTATCGTTGATGATGAACCTGTATTCTTAAAACAACTTCATAACAGATTAAGAGAAATGAAACTCCCCGACTGCGAAATACACGAATTTACAAGCGGGAGAGACTTATTGAGTTTCTATGTCAAGGGAATGTATGAAGTCATCATACTCGATGTTGAAATGCCCGATCTGACCGGATTGCAGACCGCTGAAAGAATCAGACAGATAGATGGTTCAGTTATTATTTCTTTCCTGACGAATTATGCCGAATTTGCCGTTAAGGGCTACGATGTGGGAGCGTTTCGCTATATATTGAAAAATCAGCCAGACTATGTATATACCAAACAGCTAAATTCTATCATTGCTGAGTGCCAGCAGCGATTTAGAACTTTCACTTTCAATAATAAAAATCTGTCATTCAAGTTCAGGCTGACAGATATTCTTTACTTTGAGGGACATAGAAGAAAGGTATCACTATTCACAGTTAATGGTGAATTGGAGTACGGCGGCGATTTTTCAACTGTGTGTGGCGAGTTGTTAAAGTACAATTTCGCTATTATAAACCGTGGAATACTTGTAAATCTTGACCATATACAGAATATTACCAAGTACGATATTATTCTAAGCAACGGCAGAAAAATCCCCATAGGCAAAACATATAAAGATGAGATAGTTGCTCGCTATCTTAACTATGCAACAGGGAGATGATCGAGTTGCCCGTATTGATTGAAAATATCATTGAGATTGTCAATGTAGCAATTGAAATGATGTTGGTATTCTTATACTTTTCCTTGTTGAGTAAGGCAAAAGTTAATAAAGCAGTTCTTTATCTGTCGTATCTTCTTTCTACTGTAATACTGTCAGCGACAGTTTTGTTGACAGATAATATTTTAGTGTATCTGATTACAACCATTATTCTTATTAGCTCCATGTCCTTTATTTGTTATGATGATTCAATCCGTCATAAAATATTTTGGAACATATTGTTTTTACTGATTATATCTATATCTGAACCTATTGTGATTGGATTACTTTGCATTGCTAATATGGGAACACCAGATGAATTCTTAGAGTCTGGTTTAGGACGTTATCTCGGAATGGTAGGCACAAATATAATTTATTTATGGCTTATAGGATTGATGCACCGCATAATAAACAAAAAAATTCGTGAACTGCCGATAAAATATTGGATATTGATAATAGTTATTCCAATCATAAGTATTTTTCTTTTACAAACAATGCTTGATGGATTTGTTGGCAGCAACACTTATATTTATGTTTCTTTGGGCGTTTCTCTTGCAGGAATTATCTTTATAAACCTTGCTATGTTTAATTTCTTTGAAAGTTTTGAAGATAAGATAAAGTTAAAATACCTTGAAACAATAAAGCAACAGGAACAGGAAAACTATAAGCTGCTTACCCTGTCATACAAGCAAGTACGAGAGTTTAAACACGATATTGAAAATCAATTTTTAGTTCTGAATGATATGTTGGAAAACAATGATACTGATTCTGCTAAGGAATATCTTGTCAAGCTAAGCTCATTTGTAAGGCTTGCTAACAGACTCTGCTATACTGGTAATAATGCCGTCGATTCTATTGTGAACATCAAGGGTTCTCTTGCTCAGACATACGGTATAGAGTTTATTTGCAAGGTCAATATCATAACAAATATCAAGGCAGACGAATTGGAGTTGTGCCGTATCATCGGAAACGCTCTTGACAATGCAATAGAAGGTTGCCAGAGAGCTGGTGTATCACATAAGCATATTTGGATAAGCCTAATGGAAGAACGAGAGAAGCTATTTATTGTCATTACAAATACATCAGATAAGGTAGATACATCTGTTTTAACATCAACAAAGAAAGAACAAGGGCTTCACGGCATAGGGATAAACAGTATCAAATCCTCCGTTGATAGATTGGGTGGGTTAGTAAGTTTCGATTATGATGACGGAATTTTTAAGCTGAACATTATGGTTCGTAATTGTTTACAAATTTAACTATTTGCATTTCGGGACAAGAAGACGACATTTGGGGACACTTTGAGACCTTTTTTCTCAAAACCTATTGAAAAAATTTGCAACTTGTGTTATGATTTTTGCAGGAAGTGATTCAGAAATGATTTCAAAACTTGCAAAAAGCATAGCACACTTTTTTGTGGTTCAGAACATAACGGAAGAATCCAAAGAGGTGATCTACGCATATGGAATGGAGCTGCTGATCTCTGATGTGCTGAATACCATTATCGTCCTGCTGATTGCTCTGTTTTCCCATACGCTGCCTGCGGTTGTTGTATTCATAGCCGTATTTATGGGGTTGAGACAGTTTGTAGGTGGGTTTCACGCTAACAGTCATCTTAGTTGTATGTTCACGCTTGTCATGGTGATGATGGTTTTCTCTTACGGCATTTGCAATGTAAGCGGACATATTACGCCAATATTCAGCATCAGTTTCATAATGATAGCATTACCAATCATTCTATGTATTGCTCCCGTTCCGCATCCGAATAAACCGATGTCAGAGGAAAAGAGTGTCAAGCTAAGGAAAAGAAGCTGCATCTTAGCTGTTACCCTATCCGTTGTCACGATTGCACTGCTTGTATTCCAATATCAAAAACTAAGCCTTTATGTATCAAGCGGAATGCTGCTGTCAGCAATCATGGCACTGCTCGGTCACTTTTTGAATCGGGGTGATAACAGTAAACGATGATAAGGAAAGAGAAAAACGGAGTATTTTGGCGATTGTAATTCTTGCTCTTGTAAGGCTGGTGCTGTATATCTCAAATGGCAGCGTTTGCGGTATTACGTTTTATCAACCGAAAGAGCCTGACTTATCTGAACTGTTTGAAAGGAGGGATTTGTAATGAAAAAGCTGATGAGCATAGCAAAGAAGGCTTCTACGGCACTGGCGGCTCTTGCGCTGGTGGTAGCTACCACATCAGTTCCGAGTGCTTGCTTCCATTGGTTCGCACAACCTGTAGAGCCAGAAGAGCTGAGAAACTATGTAAACAAGAAATAATTGGCAACTGTGTGTTGCAGAAAGGTGGTATGAAATGGTTAAGAATAAGATTTTGAAACGTATCGTGGCAGGTCTTAGCTGTATTGCGTTATCTACAACTATGCTTACGAGTTTACCTGCTTTTGCCGATGATTATGTTGACGAATATCAATATTACTCAACGTTAGATCCTAATGGTGAAGAGTACCAAGAATGGAAATCAAATCTGGCAAGTTCTGCTGTAAGTGTTCCCCAAAATAGAATGCTTAAAAGTATTCTCAAAAATAATACTTTAATAGCAAATGACTACATTGAGTTCAACACTGCAAGTAATGGTCACTATACTATTGGTACAATAGGAGGAAACCCTAACAGTTCAACTGATGATAATAAAAAGATGCTTTTCGGTCATCCGGGTGGAGGAACATCAAAAACAACAATTGTTGTTGGTGAAAGCATAAATGAGTTTACATCATCAAATGTAACTTATGATGCTGATGGTTCTAAAAGTGTTTCCAAAGCTTCTTATGATGGTGTTGATGTCACACAAGAACTATCTATTATTGAGAATTCGGCGACTGGACGAGATGATGTTGTTAAGATTAAGTATATCGTCAAAAATGATACAGAATACGCCAAACAAGTGGGCATAAGAATTATGATGGACACTATGCTCGGTGGTAATGATGCTGCGCCATTCAGAGTAAACGGATCTGATGTAACAACTGAAACCGTATATTCAGGTTCTAATATTCCGCAAATATGGCAAGCCTTTGATTCCGCAACTAATCCCGGTGTAGTAGCACAAGGTACATTCTACAAATCGGGAGACAGAAAACCTGATAAAGTACAATTTACTAATTGGGGAAATGTAACAAGTACGCTATGGGATTATGTGACTCAGCCAGGACGATCTAATGGAGATAGTGCAGTATCCATCACATGGAACAAAGATACTTTCACCAGTGGTGAAACACGAGAATTTGTTACCTATTATGGATTGAGTGAGTTAGAACAGAATTTAATTCCTCCGTTAGCATTAAGTGTATACGCTGATAATAAGGTTAGTATTTCCAATTTTAATTATGATGATATAAATGCAAATGTATATTTGGATAATATTGGAGATGGCGATGCGACAGATGTATCGATAAAAATCACTGCTGATAACCTTGAACCAAAGTATGGAACCTCACTTACACACAATTATTCGGTAATAAAGCCAAGTAAAAGCTATTCAATTCCTTTGAAATTTATAGTTCCAACAGATTCAAAACATAATTCTGATATAAATGCAAAATTGGATTTTGAATTATCATACAAAGTTGCCAAGACCGGTGATACAGAAGTAAAGCGAATAACCAAAAACATAACAATTCCTAAATTGAAAAGAGCCGTTGTAGTAGTACCGGGAATAATGGGAATAGATCTTGCAAAAACATCAAATGATGAAAGTGTATGGGGATCTTGGATTGAACAGCCAAGTAACTTTGATGATGTTAAAAAAATTCACAATGCGTTCCAGTCGCTCAAATGCGATTACTACGGTAATAGTAATATTGAATTATATCCTGTTAATAATTATGGATATGATGATACTTATAAAGGAATAATTGAATCACTAAATAATGATACTGATATTTCTGATAAGTATGATATCTTATTTTTCCCGTATGATTGGAGAATGGGAGCGCAAATAACGGCTAATAATCTTCATGATCTTATTAGTGATTATAATGAGGTAGTTTTTGTTGCACATAGTATGGGTGGTATTGTTACAGAAAAATACATTTCGGAATATGGTGCTGATAATATTTCTAAACAAATAACTGCCGGAACACCATTTTGGGGTGCGCCAACGATGCTTTGCGTTTTAAGCACTGGTGATTTATCATATATCATAGGAGGACTCGGGGTAGCAGAATCATTATTTACTTCATTTGAACTTCCAAGTGTTTTGGTGAATTTAGGCAGTTGTTATGATTTGTTGCCAAATAAAGATTATACAGATGACTGGCAGTGGATATATTCATATAAACGAACTTATGATCATTGGTATGATTATTTTATAGATAACGGCAATTTTACGTATTTTACATTTGACGAATTTGATGAGCTGATTTCTGATGATTATAATAATTATCTTTGGATAGATGGAAAATATAACCATAGCCGCATAAAAATATCCCAAAACAATACTAATAATCTGAAAAGAATAGCATTAGTAGGAAGTAATAGAAATACCATTTCAACTATTCAACATTGTCCTGGCGATAGAGGATTGCAATTCGTTCCAGAATATGGTATTGGCGATAGTGTAGTTCCAATTGAAAGTGCAACAATGAATTTTAATCACGATCTTTTGGATATAAAAATCTTTGATCAAGATCATATGGGGTTAATACAGAGTCAGGAATGCATAGATGAGATATTAAAAAACATAAAAGATACAAAATCATTTATGAAGCTGCCCATGAGAACAAAAATGGCAAATAACAATCTTACATCTAATGCCATAGAAGAAACCAAGACACTTTCAAATAAGCTTGCTATTTCAGGTTATTTTGATTTATTCTTTTCAAACGAAACCTGTTCATATTATTACACAAATTCAGAGGTTCATGAAGGGAATAATTTTAAATTTGACCCTTTAACATCAGTTGGCAATCCGATTTTACTGGCTCAATTTGCTGATGATAATTATGATTGTAAAATCAATTCACTTGCTGATCAAAACACTGATATTATGTGCAATATTGATGGAAACATCTATTTGTATACCAATATCTCTGTGAATAGTGGATCTGTATTATTCTTAAATTTATCAGATGGTTCATTTTTTATTAACATTGATCTTGATAATGATGGTGAAATAGATACAACTGTTACGCCAACTATCAATCCAGGGGTAATTCAAGATGATGAGAAATCACCTGAAATAACAGTAGAATCTTGCAATGCAGGTATTAGTAACTCAAATACTATAAATCCCAATATAGTTATAACTAACAACTCTGACAAGCCTTTAAAAATGAGTGATATAACTATAAATTATGTATTTAATGCAGACAATAAAGAAAACCTTGAATACCATTGCGACTGGCTTGCTGTAGATAATCAATACTTAGGTAATACTTCGGTTTGTGAATTTGTTAATGACGATTACGGAAATACATATGCAAAAATCAAATTTAATACCGATGTTGAACTTCAACCTAATAAACAGTTTGTAATCCATTTTAGACTAAATGCAGCAGATTGGTCTAATTGGGATACATCGAATGATTATTCAATGGGAACAGAACAGCTATTGCCAAATGATAAAATAATTGTTTTTTATAATGAACAGCTTATAAGCGGTGTCCAGCCTTGAAGTAGAGGTTGAAGCAATGAAAAAAACAATTATAATTATAATTATATCATTATTAGTTACGGCAGGCACTTTTGTTTTATCTAAGTATCACAACAGAGATAAAATGATGACTCAAATGAATAAAGATATACAAGATTATTATTATATAAGCTGTCCAAATGGAAATGAGCTTGACATCAAGCAAAAGAGCAGTAATGAATATCAATACTCTATTCTTAGTTATCCTTTTAGCACAACAGAATACACTAACAAATTTACATTCAGATTAAAAGTGAGTCTTGATCAGAAATTCATATTTGAAAAAATCGGCTTATTGACAGGCACAAGCGGAGTAAACGCAAATACAGACTTTCCTAATTGTCTTATTAAAGAAAATGATTCTTCTCAATATCAACGTTTTTTTCTCCCCACGCCAGAAGAAGATAATGATGTTTCAACAATCCTTGGCGAAGGCAAAATATATGTATCATTCAAGAATGCAATCAATTCATCAGATATATCATCTGTAATAGATGAATATAGTGAATACGGAACAGTGACATGGCTTTGGGTCGATACTTACAATGATTCTGATTCAACACTACCAACGATTCAAAATCCTCAAAATGACGAAAGAGGAGTGTATGGTATCCCGTTGTTCTATGCTGGCGAAAAGCTCATTTCACCATTAGATAAGTTTGTTAATATAATAAATGATAAACACGCTTATTTGGAAGACGAATTTGAAAACATAAGAAACGGTATTAATACAGGTAAAGATACTATTAAGCAATCTGATATTAATATTATAGGTATTGTTTTATTGTCCCAAAAAGATTTGAACCGTAGTGCCATAATAAACGAAATCGCCATAAAGGGAAATGTCTATGTAGTTAACTAAACTATAAATTTATTGTTATCTTGTTTTATTGCCAAATACTATATTTTTCGTTCCACACAAGTCTGAATAGGCATTGTGGGGCACACCACAACAGGCACAAACTCTATTGGAACTGAATAACCGCAAGCCCTCGGAAATGCTCTTGTAAGCGTTTCTGAGGGCTTTTTCTTTTCAGCGGTTAGAATTCCGCTCCGCAGGCTCGGATAGTGATGTGTGGCATTTCCGTTCGCCTGACGGTCAAGCTGAGGTCGGCTCGGTGATGCCGTGACGGAGTTCATACTCACGCACACGGCGGTAGAAAGTATTTGCTGACATATTCATTCTCCGCATAAAGTCCCTGCCCGTGATGTGCTTGGCTCTCCATTCCCCATAGAGCTGACCGAACCTCGTCCAGTCGGTGGGGATAGGCTTTCGCCCGGTGTACTTGCCCTGAGCCTTAGCGATCTCGATGCCCTCACGCTGTCGCTGTTTGAGCTGCTCACGCTCCAACTGTGAGAGTGCAGCGAACACGGTGAGCATAAATTTGCCCGCAGGAGTGTCGGTGTCAATTTTCTCCTTGTGGCTGATGAGCGTTACTCCCTTGTCTGTGAGGGTGTCGATGATGTTCAGCAAGTCCTTTGTGGAGCGTCCCAGACGGCTGATACTCTCGATGTAGAGGGTGTCACCCTCACGCACATAGTCAAGCATTGCCCTGAGCTGAGGGCGGTCGGTGTTCGCTCCTGACAGCTTCTCGGAGAAGATGCGGTCAACCTGATAACTGCACATGATCTCCTGCTGTCTCGCTGTTTCCTGATGCTCCGTAGAAACACGGATATAACCTATTTTGCTCATAGTTGTTGTTTCCTTTCTTTATTCAAGTGTATTTTTATTTCTATGTTTAGCCTGTGTCCTCTGACGGCTTTTCTCACGCTCACGCTTCATCTGCTGTTCGTTGATGTACTGGCGCACCTGTCGGGTGTACTTCTTCGCCGTTTCACGCTTGGTGAGGAATGCGGTATGCTCGACATTAAGCCTGTTCCACTTCGATTTCAGCTTGTTGGACTTCTCCAAAAGGTCAAGCATCGTCGGCGGTTTGCCGTCAACAGCATACTTCTTGATATGCTCCTTGATGTACTTGACCGTCTGCTCGTAGTCCTCGATAGTGGCGGCATTTTTCTTCTTGAAACGGCTCTGCGACCAGCCCGATTTGCCCTGATACTCCTTGTAAACAGGCTCCAGCTCGTCACGGTGCTTCATCTTTGCAATGAGCGTGTCGATAGCTGTAAACTTCTTTTTCAGATCGGCACGCTCAGTTGTGTGGTCATCGGAGTGAGGTGTATTGAAGAAGAATCCAGACAGCTCGCTGAATGACATAACGCCACCAGCTTCAAGGTCTGCGATGATTTCGTTTGCTCTGCCCATACCTCTGATAGCTTTCCACGGATCTTCTTTCTTTTCAGGTGCTTTACTCTCCGTAGGTGTGGGCTGTGGTGTCCGGGCAGACGGTTCAGGCTTCGGATTGATAGCAGTTGCGTTAAGCATATCAAGCTGTGCCTGCCGTCTTGCTCGTCGGGCTGCAAAGAACTTCTCCACCTGTTCCGCAGCAGCTTTTCTCTTTGCGGTTTCACTTGTTTCGGTGATAGTTTCAGGCTCGGCAGATTGTTTCGGCTTTGTCGGTGCGGTGACTGTCTGTGTCGGCTTCGGCTCGGTCTTTGGAACAACAGGCTTCGGCGCTTCGATAAGCATATCGGGAGTGACATTCGCCGCTGACAGCTTTTCCTGTATCTCCGCTATCTGCTCGGCTATGCGTTCGGGGGTGAAGTCTGCGCCCAGGGTGTCGGCTCTTGTAAACTTCTGTTGACCGTCACCTGATAAACGGAATTTCAGCTTGACCTTATTGCTTGGCTTGTAAACATATTCGATACTGCACTCCGAACATTTTTCAAGAAAATCCTTGAAGTCACGGCTGTAAAGCATGACCTCCGCAATCCTGACACGGAGCTTATCTTTCCACGACTTGCCCTCTTTCTGCATATTCCTCTCAAAGTGAGATACCCCATGTCCCTTTTCAGGCTCGGAGATAACAGATATACCGTGTTCAGCACATATCTCGTCCGAAATCTCACGCAACTCTGCCCACGCTCTTTCAGACTTTCTGCCTTGATTATGCTCGGTGGTAAAGCTCAGACCGTTATACAGATTTGTGTTGTTGAAAATGATGTGGCAATGCAGGTGCGACTTGTCATGATGAACAGCAATGACATACTGATAATCGCCTTTCAGATAACGGTCGCACAGCTCCTCTCCGATCTGCATAGCTTGTTCGGGCGTGACTTCACCGGGGGCAAAGCTCTGTATCATGTGGTAGGCAAGGATTTGGGTGCGTCCTGTTCCTGTGTTTCGGACGGCTCGGAAGTCCTCGCTTGCTCCTGCGCTATCGGCTCGGCAAGCATAAGAGTTGACATATAAACCGTCGATGGTCTTATCATCTCTTGTGATGTAAGCGATCGCTGCGCTGACTGTTGCCCTGATCGTATGGATAGAAGTGTATGCCAAATTTCGTTTACCCCTTTCTTTATCTCGGTAATATCCTCGGCATAGATGTGACCTGTGCTGTAAAGTCGGACAAGTATCTGGTTGATGTTTGCTCCGATGCGTTTCATCAGACGGTTACACTCGGCAATTTCGGAACGGTCGGGCGTGAGATCAACCCTCGCCCGAACACAATCACGGATATACTCGGTCTTGTTCTTGTAACCGTACTGCTCACACTTGGAAAGAATGTCCTGCATTTCCGATTCGGTGAAACGAACATTGAGGGTGTAGGACTTCTTCTCCTTCTTGCGTTTCAGGTACTTGCGTTCATCGTCGGTAAGCTGGCTCTCGTCCTTGTCGGCAAGGCACTTGTCAAGGTCGGCTCTGACCTCTTTGTCAAGTGCGTGATTGATTGCTCCCTCGTAGGTCATACCCTCAAACTCCATAGCCTTGTGTTTGGGCGGTCTTCCACGCTTCTTTTTCTCGGTTTTCATAGTGGTGTCTCCTTTGTTTGTATTTCGGCGTTAGCCGATTTTCTTGACCGCTGTGCGGTCGTTTCGGGGCTTGGGGTGTCCCTAACAAGCATTTGGTATTTTCGCTCGCTGTGCGGCGCAAAATACAATGCTTGTTATTTTTGTTGCGCTGTAGCGCTATTTTCCAGCCTGTGGGATTTTCATATCACTCAGGCTTTCGATGCTCCGTCAGCGAATTTGGAGCTATGCGACTTAAACTCTCCGCCGCTTAGGTCGGCGGTCATACTCGCTCACGCTCCTGCGTGATGCACTCAATATCATCACTCTTGAAATTGTAAACTGGCTCAGCGCAGTTATTGCGCAGTCTGGGCGGCAGTCCTATGAAATATGCTCCCATAAGTTAATACCAAATTATTGACCGCTTCGTTAAGTATACCGCAGAAAAATTTTATGATGAAAATGATATGCAGGGGTGCGTGTGATCGTCACAACGTCAAAGCCCTTCACTTTTCTACCGGTGTTTTTGAGAAAATGGCGTTGTTTTTCAGAAAAGTTTACACTTTGTTCATGACGGTTCTCCCTTGTGCCTAAATTCAACAGCATATTTCTATACAGAATGTGAATAGGTCACGGCGGCACTCGGATAAAACCCCCTCTATATATACAAGCACGTTCAATCAGGAAACGGGCATGATTTTTATAAAAATAGTTGCTCCGTGATAATAATTCTCCGTATTGAATAAATCAGAAATGGTGACCTATGCAGTATGCAGTCAATGTGATATGGCTCGGATTTGCAATGCTCGGTCTGCTTTCTGCAAAATTCCCCATAACAATTTCACGAATGAAGAAGTTTTATGGCGCACTCAACTTCTTGCGCAATGCGAATAGACTTTTGCTGTCCGAGAATGCTATAATATTAGCATAGGGTATTATCCCTAAATCCAATACATTGGGAGGTGATGAGAATGAGTAAGAAAGCTAAGACCGAGGTTGATGAGAAGTCCGCTGTTATCATTACGGATGCTGTTCTTGCGGAGAATCAGGCAAAGCTCGACAGCTACGAAAAGTCTATCAAAGCTGTGCAGGAGCGCAGGCGCAAGGTCATCATTGATAGCAAGCTCTACACCTACGATAAGCTCTCACAGCTTTACGGCGGTGCGGAGGGACAGGCACTTCTCGATGCTGTGACTGCGGAGCATACGCTGATCGGCAAGCTGACAGCAAGCGGTATGACCTATGAGCAGATTGGTGAGCTGGCTGACGATAGTTCTGCCGATGCTGACAACAGCTCGGACGAAAGCTATTCCGAAAAGTACGCTAAGCAGATGAGCTTTTCAGAAACAGATCATTCCTATTCGGAGTAACATATATTCCGACAACAAAACGATTGCTGTGTAAGGGACGGCTCTGCCGTTCCGTACAGCACCTGTGCAGGCGTAACGCCCCTGCAACAAAAAGCCATTGCGTGTAGAGATAGATAATCGCAGGCGGAAAGGAGACACTTGCCAAGAAAAGATACAGGATTTACTTTGGCTGAGCTGAATGAGAGATATAAAGATAAGCCGACCAGCAAAGCCGTGTACGAAGTGGACGGTCAGCGTTATGCTGTGACAAGTCATTTCGTGGGTGAAAAAGACCTTGATAATGTGCTTTATGAACTTGCTTTCAAAAGAGCGTTTCAGAAAACCGAAAAGAACTAAAAAGTTTTGAAAAAAGACTTGCCATATTCGGTTTTCTGCGCTATAATAGTTGTATCATCGAATATGGTTTGCTTTGATTGGAAAGGAGTTATTATGGCAAAGCAAACTACTTACAATGTCGGGATCTATGTGCGTTTGTCGCAGGAGGACGAACGTGCGGGCGAATCCCTTTCGATTGAAAATCAGAAGAAGATGCTGACGGAATATGTCAGCAAGCAGGAGGGGTGGAATCTTATCGAGATATGCGAGGACGATGGCTATTCGGGAACAAGTTTCGATAGACCAGGTATCAAGCAGATTCTTGATGATGCAAAGTCGGGAAAGATAAATCTTATCCTCTGTAAAGACCTTTCACGTTTCGGAAGAAATTATATCGAGGTCGGTCAGTATATAGATTACATTTTTCCTTCATTCAATATCCGCTTCATCGCCCTGAGCGACAATGTAGACACGCTTGACAGAAACAGTTCGGCAATGGATCTTATGCCTGTGATGAATTTATTCAACGAATGGCACGCCGCCAACACGTCAAAGAAGGTACGCAGTGTCATGGCAGCAAATTCTCGGCAGGGCAAGTATCTGGCGGCTTCAGCTTCTTATGGTTACATCAAGGCAGATGATGAAAAGCATACGCCCTTGATTGATGAAGATGCCGCCGTTATCGTAAGACGTATATTTGAGCAGAGGGCAAGAGGGTTAAGTCCGAAGCAGATCGCTATACAGCTTAACAAGGACGGCATCGCAACTCCCTCGGATCATCGTTATCAGCTTAAAGGCAAAGATAATCCCCTTGTGACTTCACATCTGTGGAATGATTGTATGGTGCGTGGCATTCTTAACAATGAGATTTATATCGGAAATCTCGCACAGCAGAGAGTGACAACGGTATCCTACAAAAATCACAAGCAGATACGCAAGGACAGGTCGGAATGGATAGTGATTGAAAATAATCATGAACCTATCATTTCAAGAGAGCTGTGGGACAAGGTTAGAGAGGTTGACGCATCGGTGAGTATCGGCAAGACAACAAAAGAAGGCGTGATTCTTCCGCTGTCAGGATTTATGTACTGCCCAGACTGCGGTTACAAGATGAAAATGAACAGAACCATGCACACCTCTAAGAAGCGTGGAACATATGAGACTGTCAGCTATCGCTGTGGTACTTATGTTAGAAGCGGAATGGACGGCTGCACTCCTCATTCCATTTTGGAAAGAGTAATTTCACAGATTGTTGTTGACGATATTAGAGCAAAGGCACGACTTGCCGTTGAGGACGAGGACGCACTCCGTGAAGCCGTTAGAAAACGCAGACAGGCTACTGCCGATGCGGAGAGCCAGCATAACAGCAAGGAACTCCATGAGGGTGAGAAAAGGCTTGCACAGCTCGAAACGCTTATCAGTAAGACCTATGAAGAAAAGCTCCTCGGTACTGTACCCGAAGAACTCTGCGTGAAAATGCTGAATCAGTATCTTGATGAGCAGAAGATGCTGAGAGAGAAAGTCGCTGTACTGAAAGAAAAGTGCGAAACCGCTGAACAGGCTGAAAAGGATATTGACAGATACATTGAAAATATCAAGAAGTATGTCGATATTCAGGAGCTTACCCGTGAGACTTGTTTGGAGCTTATCGAGTACATCGTGATTGGTGATCGTCCCGAAAGCAAGGACGAGGACAGGCAGATTCACATCTTTTACAAGTTCCTTGACAAAGGGCTTACGGAGAAAAGAAACATTCTGCTTCCGCAGAATGTGGAGTAAATAATATTTGGGTGTACTTTTATGGGGTTCTCCTCTGGAGTTACCATAACGCCCTCTGTTGTTTTTCCATCATATTTTGGAAGCACAGGCTTTTCTTGATTACAATTTGCATTATGTACAAGCAGTCTACACTTGCCAACATGATAAGTATGGAAATCTTCCACTTGAAAATTATACACCGTAACAGGTTCGTCTGTCAATTCGACAGAATGATTTTCAACCAAAAGAACATTGCAATTAGAATTAAGAAGTTCATATCAGATTGCAAGTTCTCCTGCTTTGATAAAGCCTTGATTTTTTTACAAAGAACGGGTGGTCAACAGTTGTAACGATTTCTTCGCCGTTCACAGTAAGATGAACGAGAGTAGTCACCTCTCTTATATATGTTTCAAGGACAGTTTTAGGAGAAGTTTTCATTGTTTCAGGGTCTGTTGAAATGACTTTATCTCCTGACTTTATCTTTTCTATAGCAAGCAAACTAACCGCCTTGGCATTACCTAAAAACTCACCTGCCGCTCCAAGTCCGCCAAAAACTAGTCATGCGATGTGTAGAACATCTTCTAATCTAATTTAATCTGAAATAGCAGGTGCTCTTTCCCTTGCCCTCTTTTTTTAGTTCTCCTGCGGCAACAAGTTTTCTTAGTGCACCTTCGATAGAACTGTCACTGAGAGTAGGACAGAGTTCCCTTATATCCTGCTTGTTAAATCGTCCTATTTTGCTTTTGCTTGCCATTCTGACCATCTCAAGTGCAGGCAGTTTTTCTTGAGCAAGGGAGGTACGCTCTTCAAAATCTTTATACGATGCAAGTATTGTGCCTAAAATGTACTTTATAAATGGCAAAGCATCCTCTTTGCCCTCGTGCCAGCCCGTCTGCGACTGACTCAGAGCACTGTAATACAGATCTTTGTTCTTAGAGATCTTTGCCTCGAGCGATATATATTTGCCAATGTAAAAACCATTCTGATACAGCAGAAGAGTGGTAAGCAGACGGCTCATTCTTCCGTTGCCGTAATTCAAAGGGTGTATACATAGAAAATCGTGGATAAATATAGGGATAATTATAAGCGGCTCAACCTCCAAATTACCGATAACACGATTGTACTCTTCACATATCCTGTCAAGTGACTCAGATGTTTCATATGGCGCGAGCGGAGTAAACAGTATTTCTGTATGTCCATCGGGATAAGCCGCACTGATATAATTCTGCACGCTTTTTGTTCTGCCAGCAAGCGGATTGTTCATATGACTATAAAGCATTTTGTGAAACTGCAGAATATAGTTCTGAGTTATCGGAATAGCGTCAAAGCTTTCGTGTATAACGTTCAGCACGTCTCTATACCCTGCGATCTCCTGTTCGTCACGATTTTGAGGAGTAGTCTTTTCTTCGACCAACTGTTTGATCCTCGTGCTTGTTGTTACGATACCCTCTATCGCATTTGAAGCTTCGGTACTTTGAATTTTTGCTATCTCAACAAGCTTCTCCATCTCTTGCGGACGCTGTTTCAAATACTGCTCCTGTTTTCCAGCCTCTTTGTATATGGCCGCTATAAGTCCGAGAATATCAGAATCCCACTTTTGTTCTTTAAAAGCAGAGTAATTAAAACTTCTCATTTCCTTACCTCCATTATTTTCCCTTAAATTATAATATAAAATAAGGGAAATATCAATAGGATAAGCAAATTTGTCCTTAATATTATGTGTGAAATAAGGGAATATATCCAACAGTATCCCTCTACTGTATAAAAGAGCCGGTTTCTCGACTCTTTTGGTATCTATAGCATTGGGGAACATATTCGTAATTTTACATCATAAATTGTTCCCCGCATTTCTTGTTTTGGTTATGAAAAAAAGCACCTATCAGTGATAGATGCTAATGGAATTTGATAAATGTAAACTTTTTTAGAAAGTATGATATAATATAGTATTGCATTAAATAAAAATACGAATCCATACTTACTCAGTCTATGTCATCTTACCCCCTCAATAACACCCTTATCCATTTCATGCACAGTATCGCACAGCACGGAGATGTCCTCCGCAGAGTGTGAGCATATAAGAATAGTCTTGCCCTGTTCTTTGTAGCTGAGCAGATATTCACGCATTTCTTTTACGCCGTCCTTGTCAAGACCATTGAAAGGCTCGTCAAGAATGAGTATCTTCGGATTTTCCATAATGGCTTGTGCAAGTCCCAAACGCTGCCGCATAC